>LAZR01000067.1_pt1 | contig 149038 bp, 126 predicted proteins | sample 329461 | NCBI WGS metagenome assembly LAZR01 (sample SAMN03002196, study PRJNA259156) | marine sediment metagenome | biome: sea floor; feature: Hydrothermal impacted sediments; material: marine sediment; isolation source: Loki non-amplified sample from Loki's castle hydrothermal vent sediment ...
TCCTTGGCCAATATTGCGTAATCGCGGCAGAAGGCGCCCGCCTGTACCATCGGCCCGATCACCGGCAGATAGTCCGGAGTGGTGCAGCGCAGCGCCGCACGCGCCATGAGCTGATCAGGGGCCAACTCCCGCACCTGCAACGCTTCCGCCAGGGCCGGGCTCAGGCTGTCCAGCAGCGCGAGATTGCTCTGGTTCTCCTCATCGCTGGGCTGGGTATCGAGGCGGTCGAATCGGAAGCTGGCCCCCAGGTGATGCACGCCATCGCGGGCAGGGGATATGTACCCCTCCGAGCAGAGTACCGTTTTCAGTGCCGCGCTTTGCTGGGTGAAAGGTACATGGGTAATCTGACCACGAATGGATTTGAGCGGCAAATGCTGGCTGATCTCGAATCGCTGACTATCGGCTGCGCCGCAGATCACGGCGACAGGCGCTTGGGCGATGATCTCCTGCGCAGCGTTCAGAATCTGCCAGCCTTTCTGCCCGTGCTCGAGTTCCAGCGCCTCATGGCAGGGCAGAAACCTGATGCCCGGGTGTTGCAGTAAGGTTCGGCACAGGGAGGGCGGATGCACCCATCCTCCCTGGGGGAAGAACAGCCCACCGGCGATGGTTTCGACGCCAGCAATGCGGCTTGCTTCCTGCGCCGTGACGGCGTGCAGAAAAGCGGGGGGATAGCCGTGACTGGCAAGGCCATCCAGCCGCCGGCTTTCTCTGGCATCAGCTCCAAGTTGCAATACTCCACAGTTTGCCCAGTTGTCCCCGTCCTCTGGCCATAGCTGGTTCAACAGTCGCAGGCTGAATGCGTAGCTGGTTTGCACGAAGCGGGACAGGGGCGTCTGATGCGGCGACAGTTTGCAGTACAGAATGCCCTGCGGGTTGCCGGATGCTTCCTGCGCCGCCTCTGCATGCCTTTCCACCACCGTAACCTGCCAGCCGCGACGAGCCAGGGAATATGCCGTGCAGCAACCAGCGAGCCCCGCACCGATAACCAGCGCATGGCGCTCCGCGTGGGGCGAGGCAGGAGGGCGGGCATACCAGGGTGCCTGCCAGGCGGGTTCAGTTGTACGCGCCATGCGACCCGCGAGCATATGACGTTTGCGCCCGTATCCGCTGACTTTTCGCATGTCGAAGCCAGCCGCCTGCAACCCTCGGCGCACGTCGCCAACACTGGTGAATGTGGCAACGGTTGCATCTTCGGCGGATAGCCGCGCCATTTGCTGATAAAGAGCTGGCTGCCACATGCCCGGATTCTTGGCTGGGGCGAAGCCGTCCAGGAACCAGGCATGCACCCGCGCATCCAGTTGCGGCAGCGTATGCAACAGATCACCTATCAGCAGGGTAAGGGTGACTCGGCCCTGGCCCAGAACGAAGTGCTGCCAGCCGCTTGCCAGATCGGTGTATTGGGCAAGCAGCTCGGAGGACCACGGTTCGAGCTGCGGCCACAAAGCGATTGCCCGCTGCATATCCGCGACGCAAAGGGGGTATTTTTCGGTGCTTACGAAGTGCAGCCGGGCGCTGGCTGGGGCCGTCTGGTCCCATAGTTGCCAAGCACAGAGAAAGTTGAGACCCGTGCCAAATCCGGTCTCGGCAATACAGAAACAGGCCTGTGCATCCAGTTGGGCCCAGCGTTCAGGCAAGGCGTTATGCTGGAGAAAAACGTGTCTCGATTCTTCGAGGCCAGAATCGCGCGAAAAATAAACGTCGGCGAATTCGGTCGAGAAGGGTTGGCCATCGTCTGCCCAGATCAAGTCGGCAAAAGGGTTCGAGGGTGACACGGCGGCTCCGTTCGGGATCAACGACGCTCATTGTAACCGTGAACCGACAGCTCGTCCGACTCTCAGCTGAGGTTGGGCAGAATCAGAATGACCCCCGTCGCGATAAATATAAGGGCAACGCTGGACAATTTGGTTTTCAGTAAACGTTTCATGACACTACCTTTTATTCTTGTTTACAGGAGCCTTCGTGGGGCCTGCAGCGTTTGCCGGGTATTGGCATCAACGCGGATAAAATTCAAGATCAAACGAGAATCGATCTTAATTGAAATGGTATTCGGGGTCATTATGCCCGTTTCTCAAGCCTAGATGCACTCTGACCGATGCGTTAGATGAATTGGCTACATCGGATAAGCACCTAGTTGCGAAAAGGCCTGGTTTCTTGCCAACCAAGCTCTCGCTCGGAATGTTAGCCGGCCAGGGTATCGGTTCGGGCTGCCATGATCAGGTCGTTACGATGCAGTCCGCCGAGGGAGTGGCTCCACCAACTAACGGTTACCTTGCCCCACTCAACCAGTAGCGCTGGGTGATGATTGCCCTTCTCTGCGAGTTCGCCAACCTGGTTAGCGAATGCCAGGGCCTCGGCAAAGTCGCCAAATAGATAGGTTTTTTCTACGCGTGGAATTTCACTGGAATGGGTCAAATTCCACCCCTTCAGATCTTGCAGCAAATTATCGACGGCCAGCTTGTCCATCGCTACGTCGCCCTGAGCCTGTGAAAGTTGTTCTTGCGCCAGTAAGGTCATGGTTCCTCCCGCTATGGGTGATTTGCCAAGGTGGCCAAACGGCCGATGCCGCTAAGACCTTTGTCGAATAGTGCATCCTCGGAAGTAGTTGGATACTCCTTCCATAGTCACCAACGAGCACTGAAGCATGCTGGCCAGTCCAGCGTGATGTGCAGCTCCCTCCGATAGCAGTTCCATAGCTCTCGTTAAGGCTGTCTTCCACCAGGAGGATAGCCTTTTTTTATGTCTTTTGTTGGGGCGCCCGACCATAACAGTTACTCGAACAAGACCATTCCAGCTGTGCCTGTGCAGCTTCAGACCGCCGATCTAGACTGGCTCCATTCTCCTTCCTTTTCTCAGAGTTTCCCCATGCACGTCTCGTCCGGTCGCTGGTTATACGGGTTCCTGTTGGCAATGGTCACCACCATCTTGTGGGCGGTCCTGCCGATAATGCTCAAAGAGGTGCTCGCGGGCATGGATGCGTATACGGTGACCTGGTATCGGTTGCTGAGTGCCGGGGCTGTGCTGTTCGTGTGGCTGGCAATACGCGGTCGGCTGCCATCCATCCGTGCCCTGTCGACCGCCAATAAATGGTTGCTGGCGGTAGCGATACTGGGTTTGGCGTTCAATTACGTCCTCTACGTGATGGCACTAAGTCGGCTCACACCCGGAACCATGCAGCTGATGATTCAGGTTGCGCCGATCATGCTCATGCTCGGCAGCATGATGATCTTTCGGGAGCGCTTTGGCATTGGCCAGCTCATCGGGCTGGTAGTCCTTTCGCTGGGATTCGTGCTGTTTTTCAACCAGCGCCTCGGCGAGCTGTTCACGCAGTTGAGTGACTACACGCTGGGTATCCTCATTACCCTGGCCGCTGCATTCACCTGGGCACTGTATGGTCTCGCCCAGAAGCAGCTGTTGACGATCTGGTCGTCGGTAACGGTGATGATGGTGATTTATCTGGCCTGCGGCCTGCTGATTTTGCCCCTGGCAGAGCCGCTGCAAATTTTCGAGCTGACCACTCTGCAGTTGTGGATGCTGGTGGGTTGCTGCCTGAATACGCTGGTTGCCTACGGCGCATTTGCCGAGGCTCTGGTGCACTGGGAAGCGTCACGGGTGAGCGCTACCATCGCGACCACCCCGCTTTTTACCTTCAGTCTGGTTGCGCTGGGCTCGTTGTTATGGCCGAGCGTGATCAAGCCGGAACTGCTCAACAGCGTGGCCTACCTCGGCGCACTCCTTGTGGTTACCGGCTCTGCCTTGATCGCCTTGGCACCAAGTCTGATCCAGAACCTCAAGAACCGCCGATTGCGCCGACTGGCCGTCACGCCCCCGCCAGCAGGATCTTGACTTTAAAGGAAGGCCGGGCGCGCCTGGTTCAGTCGTGAGCGCCCAGCATGTTTTCCGGTTTGACTGCGACATCGAACGCCTGTTCATCCAGATATCCTAGAGCCAGCGCGGCCTGCTTCAAGGTCATATTTTCCTGGTAGGCTTTCTTGGCAATCTCCGCTGCCTTGTCGTAACCGATTACCGGATTGAGCGCGGTGACGAGCATCAGACTGTTATCCAGATGCTCGCGCATGCGTCCCTCGTCAGGTTCCATTCCTTCCACGCAGTGTTCACGAAAACTGGTGCAGCCGTCGGTTAGCAAACGCAGGGATTGCAGCAGCGTATGAATGATTACCGGCTTGAAAACATTGAGCTGAAGCTGACCGTTACTGGCAGCAATCCCCAGCGTTACGTCGTTGCCCTGGACCTGGCAGGCGATCATCGACAGTGCTTCGCACTGGGTCGGATTTACCTTGCCAGGCATGATGGAGCTGCCTGGCTCGTTGGCCGGCAGCCGTAGTTCGGCGAAACCTGCCCTTGGGCCGCTGCCCAGCAGGCGCAGGTCATTGGCCAATTTCATCAAGGTGATCGCCAGTTGCTTGCAGGCGCCGTGCAGCTGTACCAGTGGCTCGTGTCCGCTGAGCGCGGCAAATTTGTTTGCGGCGCTGGTGAACGGAAGGCCGCTGAGATCGGCCAATTCCTCGGCCAGCATGCCTGCGAAGCGTGGTGGACTGTTCAGTCCGGTACCTACGGCGGTTCCGCCCTGGGCTAGCGCATACACCTCCGGTAACGCTTGCTCAAGGGCGCGCATGCCCATATCCAGTTGCGCGACAAAGGCCGACAGCTCCTGCCCGAAGGTTATCGGCGTGGCATCCATCATATGGGTGCGGCCGATCTTGATCAGTTGCGCATGCCGCTGTACCTGTTGATCCAGCGCGTTGCGCAAGGCCTGAACCGCGGGTAGCAGTTGGTGACGGGTTTGGGTGGCGGCCGCCACATGCATCGCGCTGGGAAAGGTATCGTTGGAACTCTGTGACTTATTCACATGATCGTTGGGATGAACGGGCGCCTTGCTGCCTAGCGGTTGGCCGTCGAGCTCGTTGGCCCGATTGGCGAGCACTTCATTGATATTCATGTTGCTCTGGGTGCCGCTGCCGGTCTGCCAGACCGATAGGGGAAAATGGGCGTCGAGCTCGCCGCCAAGCACATCATCCGCCGCTTGCTCCACGAGTTGCGCAATCTTGCTGTCGAGGTTTCCCAGCTTCAAATTGGTACGCGCGGCGGCCTTCTTGATCAGGGCCAGCGCATGCACCACCGCCAGCGGCATGCGCTCCTCGCCAATAGCGAAGTGATGCAGCGAGCGCTGGGTCTGAGCGCCCCAATAACGGTCGGCGGGCACTTCTATGTCACCCATGCTGTCTGATTCAGTGCGTGTGCTCATATGGCTCTCCGCGATTGGTGTATATCGTTTATGGGTGTCAGTATAGATGCATGCTTTCTCTCACTTGATGTGTGGACTCCTCATGCGCGCTTTCGTTTTATTGGTTACCTGTTGCTTCCTGCTGACTTCACCGGCTTTTGCCGATGAGGCATCGCACCGCGCCAGCGCCGAGCGATTTCTCAAGCTGGCCAAAGCCGAGGGCATGACCGCGCCGGTTTACGAGCAGGTCGGCCGCATGCTGACAGCGCAGTTCTCACAAATGGGCGGCTCCATGCAGTATGAGTCGATACTGCGCAAGCACCAGCAGGAGGCCAAGTCCATACTGGACGAGGAACTCTCCTGGGAGGCCATGCGTGAGGAAATGATAGATCTGTATGTGGCTGTTTTTACAGAGGAGGAGCTGGATAAACTGTCGGCTTTTTATCGGTCCGAGGTGGGCACCAAGCTGATGACGTATCTGCCGGATCTGACCAAGCGCTCGATGGCGATAACGCAGACCAGGCTGGAAGATACGCTGGCCCCGCGTATCGAGGCGCTGGTCGAAAACATGGGTGAGGAGATCGAAGCGCAGCAGGCCAGCCTGCGCTGAGTCGGCGGTTTCGGCTAGAATGCCTGCATCATCCATTTGGGAGGGCATCATGGGCAATACGCAAGCGGCACTCGAACAGGCGATGCAAAGCCTGTCACCGGTTCACCTCGAGCTGGTCAATGAAAGCCATATGCACAGCGTGCCACCTGGCTCCGAATCGCATTTCAAGGCTACGGTGGTAAGTGAACAGTTCGATGGTCTTAATGCTGTCAAGCGGCACCAGTCTGTATACCGCAGTCTGGGCGACCTGATGCAGCGCATTCATGCGCTGGCGCTGCATACCTACACGCCCGCCGAGTGGTCCGCCCGTCAGCAGGCGCCAGCTTCACCGAATTGCCTGGGTGGCAGCAAGGCCGACCAGCTATAAAGCGCCTGATTCTGTTGACGGTTTTTCTTTGCTAGACTTGCGGCCCCTGCTGGTGCGCCCTTTACGTGGGCGATAACTGATCAAGAGACACGCATGACTGATTCCATTGTTGTTGTGGCGCTTTATAAATTCGTCACCCTTGAAGATTTTGAAAATCTGCGCCAACCGCTTCTCGATACGCTGACCTGTAACAACGTGAAAGGCACCTTGTTGCTCGCACGCGAAGGTATCAACGGCACCATTGCCGGGTCCAGGCAAGGTATGGACGCGGTACTGGCATGGCTGCGCAGTGACCCACGCCTCGCTGACCTTGACCATAAAGAGTCGCTTTGCGCGGACATGCCTTTCTATCGCACCAAGGTCAAACTCAAAAAAGAGATCGTCACCATCGGCGTGCCGGGCGTAAGCCCCAACGAAAAGGTTGGCACCTATGTCGAGCCCAGGGACTGGAACGCGCTGATCAGCGATCCGGAGGTGTTGGTAATCGATACGCGTAATGACTATGAGGTGTCTATCGGCACCTTTGAAGGCGCTATCGACCCGGAAACCAAGACGTTCCGCGAGTTTCCCGAGTACGTTAAAGAGCATTTCGATCCGCAGAAACACAAGAAGGTCGCCATGTTCTGCACCGGCGGCATTCGTTGCGAAAAAGCCTCGAGCTTTATGCTCCAGCAAGGGTTTGATGAGGTTTACCATCTCAAGGGCGGGATTCTGAAATATTTCGAAGAGGTTCCGGCGCAGCAAAGCAAGTGGAACGGGGAATGCTTCGTGTTCGACAACCGCGTGACCGTTCGCCATGATCTGGCGCCGGGCTCGTTTGATCAGTGCCACGCTTGTCGTCACCCGATTTCGGCGGAAGAAAAAGCGGCGCCGCAATATGAAGAGGGCGTCAGTTGCCCCCGTTGCTATGACAGCCTGCCGGAAAAAACCCGGCGCAGGGCCGAGGAACGTCAAAGACAGGTTCATCTGGCCAGGGTGCGCAACCAGCCACATCCCATCGGATTGAGTCAGGATCAGGCGTCGCCGAACGCCAAACCTTAAGCGGAGATAATATGTCCCAGCGCCTGATCTATGTGATGGATCCCCTATGTTCCTGGTGCTGGGGCTTCGCTCCGGTCATTGATGCCATCCGCGAATCTGCTCCGCAACTGGCTATTCACCTGGTCGTGGGTGGCCTGCGTAGTGAACGCGATCCTCTGACCGACAAGGCGCGATCTGTACTGGCCGAGCACTGGGAGGCGGTTAAGGAGGTTTCTGGACAGCCCTTTGCCGACCCTGCCGCCCTACCCGAACGTTTTGTCTATGACACCGAGCCAGCCTGCCGCGCGCTGATAGTCGGACGCGAGCTGGACGTAGAAAAGGTCTGGATGCTGACAAAGATCATTCAGCATCAGTTTTACGCCGGGGGAGTCGATGTTTCGCAGACCTCTGTTCTGGTCGATCTAGCGGAGCAAGCTGGCTATCAAAGGCAGTCCTTCAGCGACGCTTATGATGCGGAAATTACCCGCGCAGCGATTGCGGCGGACTTTTCCTGGACTCGTGACCTGGGCATCGCCGGCTTTCCTACCTTGCTGGCCCAGCGCAATGGCCAGCTGGCGCTGCTGACCAATGGATACCAGTCGGCCAAGGTAGTTCTGCCGCTGCTTGAACGCTGGCTGGCGGCGGGGCAGGGCATATCCACAGTATGATCAGCACATCGATACATATGGCGTTGCACGGACTGCTTCCGCTAGGCGTGGCGCTCATGTTCTTTCGCAGCAATTGGCGCAGGGCTTGGCTGATCATGCTTGCGACCATGCTGGTAGATCTGGATCACCTGTTGGCTGATCCATTATTTGACGCAAATCGTTGTTCCATAGGCTTTCATCCCCTGCATAGCTATACCGCAATCACCGGATATTTGCTGATGTCGCTGTGGTCTCCCACCAGATTGGTAGGGATCGGGTTGCTGATCCACATGCTGGTCGACGCCAGCGATTGCTGGCGCATGGCGGGCTTTGCGTTGTAGCCTGGCTTTCCCGAACCTTGTCACGCCGGCCATGGGCCAGGCGCAGCCAGAGCATGACCCTGCATAAGACCGATGCCCAACATCTTCAGCGCAGCGATTTCCTCAGCGGTTTCCACTTGCTCGGCAATCAGTGGCAGGTCGATGCGCTGCGCGGTGCGTACCAGCGATTCCAGATAGAGGCGCTTTTGGGGCTCCTGGTCCACGTCACGAATATAGCTGCTGTCGATCTTCAGGTAATCAAGGCCGACAAGCGCCAGATCGCCGACCAGATCGAGTTCCCCGCCGAAGTGCTGGAGACCGAACCGGGTTCCCACCCGGCCCAGTTCGCTGGCAAAGGAAGCTGCCTGCTCGCTGCCCTGAACATATCGAGCGTCAGCCTCCAACGTCAGAAGCGCAGCCTGGCCTACGTTGGCCTTGAGCTCATCCAGTAGTAGTTGTCGGGACTCTACAGAGTCGATGGTTTGTGCGGTGATGCTCAAAGCAAGCCTGGCAGGCGAGCGTTTCAAATGGGCAAATGCCATTTGGAGCATGCACAGATCAAATTCCGTAGTGAGTCCCAACCGCTCTATCCAGGGGACAAAATGCCCGGCGGCCATCATCTGGCCGTCAGCGTCCGGCAACCTGACCAGAAGTTTGTGGTGCACGACCTGGGTCGGGTCAGCCTCGCGGAGTACCGGTTGAAAATGCAATACGAACGACTGTGCGCGACAGGCGGCGCCGAGTAATCGAGCCCATTCCTGTTTGTCATGCATTTGCGCCGGACTGGATGAAGCGGCCGTAAAGCCTGCATCGATCCGATCTCCATTCACTGTCGATTCTGCGAGGGCCTGATCTATCCTGGTCAATACCTGAGCGACAGTATCTCCGGGCTCGAAGCCGGCTATCCCCAGTTTGAGCGGTTCGCTGCCTGCTGCCGCCGACAACTCTTCAAGGCTATGGGCGAGGGACGAGAATTGCTCGACCAGCTCCCCCAATTCCTCCTCGCTGCCGCCAGGGGCCAGTACTAGAAACTCGCTGCCCCGGACCCGGCAGCACATCCAGCCGGGATGGGCCACCTGGCTAGCCTTGAGCGGCACTGCCAGCGCCTGCAGCAACGCATCGGCATGCCCGGCGCCCAGTTGTTCATTGATACTGTTCAGGTGTGCCAGACGCACGCCCAGCACGAAGCCGCCGGGGTTCTCGCCGGGCGTGAGGGCGGCGGCCAGCGCATGCTCAAATGCCAGACGATTCGGCAGCTCGGTCAGAGCGTCATGGTAGGCCTGACGTCGGTAGCGCTCGGTTTCAGCGGCCTCCCCGTCGAAAATGGCCTTAAGTTTGACTACCATGAGATTCATTGCAGTCACTACCTGGCGAAGTTCAGGCGTACGCGGCAGCTCTTCCTGGGTCCGGTAGTGTCGGCGGGTGATGGCTTCAGCCTGATCGGCTACGGAGCTGAGCGGCCGCAACTGGCGCCGCAGTAGCGCGGCGCCCAGCGCAGCGCTTACCAGCCCGCAAAATACCAGCCAGGCGAGGGTACCCAGGGCGCTTTTCCACAAATTGCGCAAAGCCATGCCGGGATGACTGACTACCTCGACGCGGGCGAACTGCTGCCAGCCATTCATCAGAATGGCGCTGCCGTGCTGGGTGTCGATATCGGCCAGCTCGGCGAACCATTGCGGGACGGTTTTGTCCTGTAAGCCCCGGTTGCGCGCTACCAACGGGTTGCCGCTGTCGATCTCCACGATGCGTATGCTGGCGAAGTAGCTGCTATCGAACATCGAACTGACCAGCAGTTGCAGCATCGCCTGATCATTTACATGGGGAGCCAGCGACAGGCCGAGCGCGGTGGCTGCATCCTGCGCATGGGAGGTAAGTTGCTCCTGCAACTGGTTCCTGGAGCTTTCAAGGTTAATGACAAAGCTGCCGCTGAATGCAACCAGCAAGAACAGACAAATGGCCAATATCAGCTGTTTTACCAGCGACATATTCTATTCCTCATCCTGAAGTGACCGTGGCTCAGTAAAGCCTTCGTCGCGCATTTTCTCCAGCAGGTCACGCCAGCGTGGTAGTTGTCTGGCGGGACCGCTCATGGTGTTGCGAGTACTGCCAGCGGGCCATAGACCTGCTGCGTTGAAGCTGTAAACCGGCAACAGGTCCTGGCGCTGGGAGGCGGGACGAATCCAGTCGGTCAGGTTGTCCAGAACGAGGGGCTCGCTCCCCGGCGTTGCATAGTAGCTGAGTACCATATGGGGCTGGTTCAATTCGTTGGCCTTTACGTAGGTCAAGCGCATCTGCTCATCGGGCACCCCTAGGTGGCGCAGGGTATGGTACTTGGCAATAGTGAAGTCTTCGCAATCCGCAGCGCCGGTTACCAGCGATTCGACAGGGGTCGCCCAGTAGTCCAGTTCTCCCCAGATTTGCTGGTCGGTTTCAAAGCGCAGGTGCCGATTGAAGAAGCGGTTGACTGCCTCCAGTTTTTCGTCAGTGTCGCTGTGTGTTTCGTCCTGGATCAGCTCGTTCCACTTGGTCAGGCGTTTGACAGCGGAGCTGGAGGGGTCGTACAGGGACTGGCTGCGCCCCATGATGACAGAGAAGTCCCATGCCTGGGCGTTGAATGGCACTGCCATCGCCAGGCTTAGGGTCAGTCGACGGAGGCGCGGGCCTAGCTGCATTACCACTTCGCCTGTGCCAGGCGAGATGATGGGCAATTCAAGCGAGCAATGAAAAAACTGGATGGGGTCACAGCCGGCAGACCCGGCTGTGCTGGCGAGGAACCGAGCCGTTCCATGGCAAGGTTCGAGTGCCGGCTTAGTGCCGGGGAGCCAGCAGGGCGGGCTTGGGTTTGTCTTCGGGAGCGTGAAACAGAAGGAACAGTTGGGTCAGCACTTCCGGAATATGTTCCATCATGTCTTCGACCATATCCGGATCAGCGGCGATCTCGGCAAATTCGGGCTGATCTTCAAAGAGTCCCGATCCGACCATGATGGGCAATAGCAACTCGCTGACCATTTCCTCGTCATCGTCGAACCAGGCTTCTTCGCGAAGGAACACTCCTTCCAGAAAACCTACACACCAGCTGCGCAGATCGGAATAATCCGGTTCGTCGCCCAGCGTAAGGTCGCACGGCGGTTCGAGATCTTCATCGCTGGACAGTTCGCGACTGATGTGTGCCTTGAGTTCGCGGAGTGTGCCCTCGATGTCGGCTTTCTGGGAATCGTCGACATAGTTGGGCTCTTCGGAAAAAAGTTCAGCTATCCATTCTTCCTCAGACACCGCAACGGGGCTGATAGACAGGGCGGTTAGAAAACCGTGCCCGGCAAGGTAGTCGAGCGCTTCGTCGTGCAGATCATCAGCATCAAGGAACTGCTGTAGGCGAGCGAGTTGATCAGCGAAGGACATGTGACACCTCATGGATGAATAATGATGCATTGTACTCATGCTACCCATTATTTGCCAAAAGCATTGCGGGTTTGCAGTCAAAGCCGCAGATATGCAGGCGGGGACTGATATAATCGCGGTTTCCGGCAGGCGTGACCTGCCAAGCGGATTCATTGGGAGACACATGCGCAAGCAGGCGTTGGAGCGGTTGCGGGAAGTATTCGGTTACGGTGAATTCCGCGGCCATCAGGCAGACATTATCGACCAGGTGGCAAGGGGCGGCGATGCCCTGGTGCTGATGCCCACCGGCGGCGGCAAATCCCTGTGCTACCAGATCCCCGGGCTGCTGCGCCCGGGATTGACTGTGGTTGTTTCCCCACTGATCGCCTTGATGGATGATCAGGTAGCGACGCTCAATGAACTGGGCCTGACGGCCGCTGCCTTGAACTCGACACTGGACGAGCAGGGGCAGCGTGACGTGGCGAACAGCCTGCGTCGCGGGGAGCTGGATTTCCTCTATATGGCTCCGGAGCGCCTACTCAAGCCCCGTACGCTGCAGTTTTTGCAGACCTTGAATATTGCCTTGTTTGCCATCGACGAGGCGCACTGCGTTTCGCAGTGGGGCCATGACTTTAGGCCGGAATACCTGCAGTTGGGGCAGTTGGCTGAGTTGTTTCCAGGAATTCCGCGTATGGCCCTTACGGCCACGGCAGATGAGCGTACCCGGCAGGAGATCATTCAGCGGCTCAAGCTGGAGCAGGCTGCCTGTTTTGTATCGGGGTTCGATCGGCCGAATATCTTCTATCGCATCGTCCCCAAGGACCGTCCCCGTCAGCAGCTGATCAGTTTTCTGGCCCAGCACAAGGGTAATGCCGGCATAGTTTATTGTCTGTCCAGAAAGAAGGTCGAAGACACCGCACACTGGCTGAGTGAGCAGGGATTCCCTGCGCTTCCGTATCACGCAGGCCTCGCAGCGGAACTCAGAGCCGCCAACCAGAAGCGTTTCCTCAATGAAGAGGGGCTGATCATGGTGGCGACCATTGCCTTCGGCATGGGTATCGACAAGTCCAACGTCCGCTTTGTTGCGCATATGGATCTGCCCAAGAGCATCGAGGCGTACTACCAGGAAACGGGTCGGGCAGGGCGAGATGGCCTGCCAGCGGATGCCTGGATGGCGTACGGGTTGCAGGATGTGCTGACGCTCAATCAATTCATGGCCAACTCCGATGGGGACGAGCGGCACAAGCGCATCGAGCGGCACAAGCTAGACGCCATGCTGGCGCTCTGCGAAATCACCACTTGCCGCCGCAAGTCCCTGTTGAGCTATTTTGGTGATCATCTGGAGGATCACTGCGGGCATTGCGATAACTGCATCGACCCGGTTTCTACCTGGGACGGCAGCGAAGCGGCCAGAATGGCACTGTCGACGATTTATCGCAGCGGACAGCGCTACGGGGTAGGCCATCTGGTCGATATTCTGCTGGGGCGCGACAATGACAAGATTCGCACCGCCGGACACCAGCACCTGTCCACCTACGGCATCGGCAAGCAACTGGCCGAGCAGGAATGGCGATCGGTGTTCCGGCAGTTGATAGCCAGGGGGCTGGCTGAAATAGACCTGGATGGTTTCGGCAGTCTGCGTTTGACTGATGCTTGCCGTCCCTTGTTGCGGGGCGAGGAGTCGCTGGCGCTGCGCAAGGATGTCGCACGCTCCGCGCCGGTACCGGGCAAGTACGCTGACAAGCCGGTTATCGCCGATGCTGATCGCCCGTTGTGGGAGGCGTTACGCGCTTTGCGCAAGCGGTTGGCGGAGTCACACGGAGTACCGCCCTATGTGATATTTCCCGATTCCACGCTGGTTGACATGCTCCGCCAAAGGCCGGCCTCGTTGCAGGATATGGGATTGGTGAGCGGCATTGGTTCGCACAAGCTGGAGCGTTACGGTGCCGACTTCCTGCAAGTGATGCTGGGCGATGGGGACGGTGCGCAAGCCACAAAGGAATTGGATCAGAGTCGCGACGTGCAGAGCCTGGCCCTGGCTGGTATGGACGCGCAGCAGATAGCCCGGCAGCTGAACCAGCCAGTCAAACAGGTGTATCTGCAGCTCGCCCAGGCAATCAGCACCGGCCAGATTGAACTGCACCAAGCTATTGATCTGCCACCGATGCAGCTGCAGCGGATTCAGGATGCCTTTCTTAACGAGGCTGAAGAAAATCTTCCCGGTGTCAAGACCCTGGCCAAACAGCTGGATGAGCCCGTGGAAGAGGGCGTACTGCATTGCATTCGCGCTGCGCTGATTCTGGAGATTTCCGGTTAGAAGGTCTGGCCGAGTCTCATGTAGAGCGCTTTTTCGCCCTCCTGGTTGGCTCCCACACCAAAGAACAGGGGCCCCAGGAAGGTATCCAGGCCGAGCAACAGGCTACCGCCACTGATATAACCGGTATCGAATTCGTCGTCTTCCTTGTTGTATACCCGGCCGTACTCGAAGCTGCCCCCCAGATAGACCGGCATGTTTATCGGGACGAAGGTCCCAGGATTCAAACGCCGGTAATAGACCAGTCGCGCCAGATTGTAGTTCTGGCCGGCCAGCCCGTTCTGCCGGTATCCAGAAAACATCCCCGGCCCGCCAAGTATGAAACTGCTTTGGGCTACCTGGACGTTGCTGTCGGTCCGGCCGAGAAAGCCGCCGAGCTGGAAGCTGTTGGAGCCGGTGGCAAAAGCTTTGTTGAGGCGTAGTTCGATTTGCTGATAGCGAGAGTCTGCCCCCAGGTCCGGTTCCGACTGGCGCCAGATCAACCGTCCTTCGTCGCCAGACCGGGGGAAGTTCACGTTATCCAGCGTATCCCTGTCGAGCTGAACGGTATAAAAAGCCTCCTCAAAATTGAACGAAGGCAGATCGGGGTCGCCGATCCGGATCTTGGACTCACCCCAATACCGGGAAACGCCGAAACGGATTTCACCGCTATTGGCTATCTGCCTGCCTATGTTGATGCCCGAGCCGTAGCGTAGCTGCCGGTAATCTACAACGGGCTCGCTATCGACCATGACTTCGATATTCCGCGACTCGGCATCAATGAAGGGTGCTACAAAATAGCGGGAGCCAAAGTCGAGCGGTTGGTAGAACTCGCTATAGACCAGCTGTCTTTCGCCGACTTGCAGGCGAGTCAGCCACTCGGCGCCCAGTGGGTTGACGCCATTTACCCTGAAGCTGGCGCCGATGTTGAACTGGCTGCCCCCCTGGAAATCGTCCTCCAGGTTCAGTCCGAAACGCAGATAGTCGGTGCCGGTTCTGCGCCCTGCGGTACGGACCAGCAGGGTGTTGGTCGTCTCGCCGTGAACGATCTCGTAGTTGACGCGGCTGAAGTAGTCCGTGCCATAGATGGTACCCATGTCTGTTTCGAGTCGATCGATGTTGAGTGGCTCGCCGAGGGGTTGCCGAATCATGTTGCGCACGATCTCATCCGCCACTATTCCGGTATTGACCACGCGTATTTCATGGATCACCGGCTGGCGCTGTGGATGCGGGGTGGCAAGGTTGCCACCCGGTTTTTCTCTCTGGGGAGCAGAGGCGAAGGATCGGACCAGGTCGGTTTCGGTGAGACTTTTCTCGCCGGCGGCGATGGCATCGGCCACCTCGGCAAAGCTGCCGAAGCCGATATCACCCAGTTCGGGCTGGATCAGCAGGTCCAGCGGACCCAGCGTGGCCAGTTGCTCTTCCGTATTGCGACGGGTCAGCAGGCTGGTGGTCTGGTCCATGATGTCGATTATGGTTTTAAGCTCTTTGGTCGATTTCAGCGGGGTGCCGATATCGACCACGATTACCCGATCCACACCCATGCTCCGGGCCACGTCTACGGGGACGTTTTTAGATAGCACGCCATCGACCAGCAAGCGATTGTTGACCGTAACGGGAGCGAAGATGCCCGGTAGAGCGATGCTGGCGCGTATGGCCAGCGGTAGGTGCCCTTCATCAAAAACGACTGCTTCGCCGGTCGCAATATCGGTCGCTACGGCTCTGAAGGGGATGGGCAGCAGATCGAAATCATCTATATCGTTGGTATGCACCAGCAAGGTTTCCAGAACCAGTCCGAGATTCTGCCCCTGCAATATACCCAGCGGAAAACTCAGCCGCCCCTGATCAAAGCTCAGCCGCTGCTTGACGAGGAAATCGCGGTCATCCTGTTTGCGGCGGAAAGGGATATCTTCACGCAGCGGCGTATCGCTCAACGTGTTCTGCCAGTCCAGCTCCAAAGCGATCTTTTCCAGCTCCGCTGCGGTATAACCTGCGGCGTACAGGCCCCCGATCACTGCGCCCAGACTGGTACCGGCAATCGCATGGATGGGGATATTCAACGCCTCCAGTTGCTTCAGGACCCCGATATGGGCCATGCCACGGGCGCCGCCGCCCGATAGCACCAGGCCAGTGCGTAATTCGGCGGCGTGAACCATGGGCGCCAGAGCGACCATAAGCAGAAAAAGTAGACGTTTGAACATAGTGGAAGCTCGAGATAAAACGAGAAATTCTGAATCGGGGCCCATTGTATACGAGCCGCTGCGTTTACGTGACCTTCTCGGGAAAAGACCGCAATGGCTAACGATCGACGGGCGGCAGGCTAGATAATCACCTTGTCCTTGAGCTTTTTCGCCGCGCGCTCCAGCGCCTTGATCACATCTTCCTTGTCGTAGTTGCGGATGCTGGTAGTGTCCAGATACATGGAAAACCCTGGCAACTCGTGTTCCACAAAACTGGGCGCGGCCCCCAGATCCCGGCGCAGACCCACTACCTGATAAATCTGCACCGGCTTGGAAAAACCCTTTACCGCGATCTGGCCCTTGTCACGGCACATAATCAGATCCTTGATCAGTGAATACGTCTCGTGGGGTATCAATATCTCGCCGGAGTCGGCCGCATTTTCCAGCCGACTGGCCAGGTTCACTTCCCGGCCGATGATGGTGTAGTCCATGCGGTTATCGGCGCCGAAATTGCCCACGGTGCAATAGCCGGTGCTCAAGCCCATGCGAATTTCCAGCGGGCGCGTGATGCCCTGGCTGCGCCATTGCTGGCGCAGGACCTTCATGTGCTTGCGCATGGCTATGGCCATGGATACCGCCGCCTCAGCGTCCTGCTTGGCACCCTGGCTGACCGGGTCACCGAAAAATACCATTACGCAGTCGCCGATGAACTTGTCGATGGTGCCGCCGTACTGCAGGGCAATACGTGACATTTCGTTCAGATAGTTATTCAGCAGGTCGGTAAGAGCTTCGGCTTCCATTTCTTCAGCCAGCTCGGTGAAGCCGCGGATATCCGAGAAAAACACGGTCAGCTTCTTGCGGTGGGTTTCGAGCGTTACGGTTTGCTTGCCGGAAAATATCGACTCCCAGACCTGGGGTGAAAGGTACTTGGCAAGATTGCTTGCCAGCTTGCTGGTTTTTTCCTGTTCAGCGTTGATCAATCGCTGTGCCTGTTCCAGGCTACGTCCCTGATGGTAGACGAAGGCAGCCACCACTACGGTAAAGGTCGCGCCACTGATCAAGCTGCACGAAGCTACCAGCAGGCCGGTGTGGAACTGAGGTTCGGGCATGAGCACTGCGGACGAGATCAGTATTCCTACCAGAGCAAGCATCCATCCGGCTACCAGGTAAACAGTTCCGCCACTGATTATGCTGGCGAAACTGATCAGCATAAGAAAAACCAGACTGGGAACCAGGCTGAACTGGCACAGGGTGATGAAAATGCCAGTGTGCATCGCGTCTAGCGCCAACAACGCCAGTCGGCTCTGCAATCTTTCGAATCTGCGCAATCTTACGGCAACAAACCGTACCAACTGGGGGTAGAGCAGGGAGTAAAGGATCACCGCTGTGGTCGGACCGGTAAAGCCTTGCTCGATCGATATCGCCAGGAAGGTCACGGCCACGCACAGGTAAGCCATGGTCCTGGAATAATATCCCTGCAGCGGAGGTCTGACGGGCTTCAGGCGAGTATTGAGAGTCATGATCAGCGGTTCCTTGGCCAGAAAGACGGCCGCGGCTGATCAGTCGCTAGGGCATCAAGGTGATAGAGATGCGGTGGCTCGCTGATCGGCCCGGGAGAATCCCAGGCCGATCATAATATGCATCACCGCTGAGGGGAATGGTCAGGACGCTTCCTGGACCGCCTTGTAAATCGACTGGCGAGGGCGCGCGAAAACGCGACTCAACATGGGCTCGAAGAATTCCAGTGGCTCGGCCTGGTAGTCAGGGTCGAAGGCAGGTGCGTCATATTTTGCGCAGAACTCAGCCGTGCGCTGATACAGCGGATGTCCTTTGAATTGATCGCGAAGATGCCGGTCCATTCCCAGGTGATGGAAAAAATAATAACCCTGGAAAACGCCGTGCTTCTCCACCATCCACAGATTTTCCTCACTCACAAAGGGCTTGAGTATCGCTGCGGCAATATCCGGATGATTGAATGAACCCAGCGTGTCGCCAATATCGTGCAACAGGGCGCAGACAACATATTCCTCATCCTGACCATCCCGGTGTGCACGGGTGGCGGTTTGCAGGGAGTGTTGCAAGCGGTCGATTGGAAACCCGCCGTAATCACCGTCTAGCAGTTTGAGGTGCGTCAGGATGCGGTTGGGCAGAGCGGCCGCGAAGGGTTTGAAATGACTGGATATGATGTTCCAGTCTTCTGGCGTGCCGTCCTGCATGGCACGAAACGTTGCGCTTTGTTCTCCCATACCATCATCTCCTCTGCATTTCACGTATCAGCACATGATAGGGCTATCGCCCCGAGGGAACTGTCGCAGGTATTACAATCAGGCGGACGTCAAAAACGAATACGCCCGGTGAGAGCATCCTTGAGCATCACCCAATCGCCAAGCAAGCTGTAAAGCGGATACTTGAAAGTGGCGGGCTTGTTCTTCTCGAAAAAGAAGTGTCCGACCCAGGCAAACCCGTATCCCGCCAGCGGTAGAATCAATAACCAGCTCCAGGTCCTGGTCAGCAGTGCGCTGGCCAGAATTGTCAGTACCAGCAGGCTGCCAATGTAATGAAGCCTGCGGCTGGTATCATTGGCATGCTCGCTGAGGTAGAACGGATAGAATTCGGCGAAAGAATTGAACGTTCTGGTCGATATCTCTTGTTGGTCAGGTTGCATGGACTGCCTCTTCTCTGGTTTGCTGCGTCGCTACCCTGCTTGTCAGTGTAGTGGACCTCTGCACAGGCGACCCATGGCCGAACAAGCCAAAGCTTTGCCCTTGATCGGGTTTTTCAGAGGCGAGGTTTACTCTATGATCCTGCTTTATGACATAAACAGTTGGGCGGCTCGCCGTCAACTCTGAGAGCGCTATGCCGAACGCTGAACGCACTACTTCATCAACCTGGGCGCAGGCTATCGTTGACGCCTTGGAGTTCGAAGGCCTGGATGGCACCGAGCTGTTTTCCACGCTGGGGCTGGATAGTTCCGTGTTGTCCGATCCGGACGCGCGCATTGCACAGGATCAGATGACCCAGCTATGGCAACTGGCGGTCGCTAAAACAGGCAATACGGCAGTGGGTTTGAGCATGGCCCGGGTTATTCGCCCGGGTCATTTCAATGTGGTGGGCTATGCTCTGATGTCCAGTCGCAACCTGAAGGAAGGTTTTACAAGGATAGTGCGCTATCAGCGCATCATCGGCGAGGCGGCGGATATCAATTTGCGGATACTTCCAGACTGTTATCGCCTGGAAGTATCCATCCATGGGGACAGCTTGCCGGCACCGCCCCAAAGCCACGACGCGGCGCTTGCCTATGCTATCGCCTTTTGCCGCTGGATGACTGGGCAGCCTCTGGTCCCGTTAAGCGTGAGTTTCGCTTACGCGGAGCCGTCGAATATCTCCGAGTATCAAACACTTTTCGGCTGTCCTCTGATTTTTGATGCGGATCATTTCGGGATGAGCTTTTCCCGGGAAATGATGGAAGCGACGCTTGCCACGGGTAACGCCACGCTGGCCCAGGCGCATGACCGTCTTGCTGGCGAATATCTCGCACGGTTTGGAGAGTCACGAGTTACCCATCAGGCACGGCAGGTGCTCTGTCGGCTGTTGCCGCAGGGTGAGCCGAAACGGCTGGCGGTCGCTACCGCGCTGCGCATGAGTACCCGTACGCTGCAACGTCGGTTGCAGGAAGAGGGCAACAGTTTCCAGCAACTGCTGGATGAGACCCGCCGCGAGCTGGCGGTGCAGTATCTGGGGCAACCACAGCTGACTCTGCTGGAAATCGCTTACCTGCTCGGATTTGCCGACCCAAGCAACTTCTTTCGAGCATTCAAGCGCTGGTTCAGCATGCCGCCTGGACAATACCGGGCTCAATTGAAAAGGAACAAAGACGAACCGGTAGTGCCTGACATATCTGACATAGAGGACACGCTTTGATGGACGCGTTAACGGCTTTGCATGAACGGGTTTCGGTTCCTCGTCTGATTGGGCCAGCGCCCGATGCAGCTCAGCGGGAGGCGCTGTTCAAGGCCGCTTTGAGAGCGCCCGATCACGCGTATCTTCGTCCGTGGCGCTTTCTGGTTCTGGAGAGCGAGGGGCTGGAGCGCCTGGGCGAACTGTTCGGCAGGGCTGCCCTGGCAGAAACAGAGGATCTGTCGCCAGATATCCTGGCGCGTTATCAGGGGCTACCCCTGCGCGCGCCGCTGATTGTAGTCGCCATCTGTCAATATCATGCGCACCCGAAGGTGCCGCGTATCGAACAGGAAATGGCCTGTGCGGTGGCGGTGGGCAATATGCTGGTAGCGGCCCACGCCATGGGCTTGGGGGCTGTCTGGCGCACGGGTGATTTGGCTTATAATCCGCTGGTCAGAAGCGGGTTGGGGCTGGCAGAAAACGAGCAGATAGCCGCCTTTCTGTACATCGGTCATCCGGCGGGTGTCCTCAAGGCCATTCCAGAACTGCAGATCAGTGACTATTTTCAGTCATGGAGTGGTCTCTGATCACGCTTTGCTGATTTGAATGACCGCGCGGAGCCCACCGGCTTCGTTATGCGAAAATACCAGCGTTCCCTCATGACGGGCGATGGCGCGCCTGGCGATGGCAATACCCAGCCCATGGCCGCTATCGGCGGGTTGGCCTGGAACCCGGGCGAAGGGTTCACCTAAACGGGGTAACCATCCATCAGGAACCCCGGGACCTTGATCATCAATGGTAATCAGATAGCGCTGGGCCTCGGCGGCAGCGCCGATACGTATCACTCCGTCCTGAGGCGAGAAACGCAGGGCGTTGCGCAGCAGATTGTCCAGGGCGCTGGCCAGCTGGTCCGGCCAGCCGAGCAGCTTGGCCTGGGTGCAACCTTCTATTTTCAGGGTTTGTTTGCTGAGCGCCACGAAACGCGTGTCTTCCGTTATATCTTCTATCAGTTCATCCAGATCAAAGACCTCGGGAGGTTGATCCTGGGTGTCGAGTCGGCTTAGCGTGAGAATGTCGTCAATCAGCCGGTCCAGCCGGGTGCATTCCAGATCGAGTCGACTCCATAGCGGATCCTCTTTAGCCAATGGTGCCTTGCTGCCAATCGCCAGACCAATCCGCAGGCGGGCGAGCGGCGAACGAAGTTCGTGTGAAATGTCGCGCATTAGCTGCTGTTGACTGTCCAGCAAGCTTTGAACACGATCGCCCATGGTCTGAAACCGCCGCGACAGTTCACCTATCTCGTCTCGTCGTTGTCCTATCCTGCCGAGCGTCTTGGCATCGAACTGCCCCTTTGCCAGCGTCTGGGCGGCCAGTCCGAGTTGCTGAAGCGGCGCTGTCAGATAGCGGCTAAGCAACAGGCTGATAAAGCCCAGTACGGCCATCGCCAGGGTAACGTTGGCGATCAGTGCGAAGGGAGTTCTCTGCCAGCGAAACAGTTCGGGAGCCGGTATGTGAAGAGTCAGTTGATAGTCCTGCGCGGGCGATGCCCAAGCTAGCTGAAAAAGGCGTCCATGCCGCGAACTTCGCTGGTCTGCCCGGGCCGCTGGAGCTTGTTGGAAACGAGGCCAGGGGGGCAGGGTGCCGGGAAGCAGGCGATAGCCCTCATTGCTGTAGAGTTGCGCCCGCAAGCGATATTCCTGCCGCTGTGTTTCGAGCCAGGCTTGTGCGGCCAGCGGTCCTTCGGTTTCATAGGTTTCAACCAGTTGTTCAGCAAAATCCCGCAGTTGGGGATGGAACTGGAGCAGGAGCCAGTCCTGCTGAAGAGCGCGGCTGACCAGAAAGCCCGATCCTCCCACCAGCAAAGTGGCGAGCCAGAGTACTGCAAAGACTTTCCAGAACAGCCGCATCAGGAATCAGTTTATTCAGCTGATTCGTGATGTTTGTCGCCATGCTTTTCTTTCATTTTCTTGTGCTTTTCCTTGCGCATTTCTTCGAACTTTTCCTGCTGTTCGGCGTTCAAGACTTCTTTCATGCGCTCCTTGCTTTCTTTGCGCAGGGCCTTGTGTTTTTCGTACTGCTCCTTGTGAATCGAGCGCACCTCTTCCTGCTGCTCCGCGCTGAGTTCGAGTTTTTCCGTTAAATGGTCCATGTAACGCTGATGATGGTCGCCCTTGTGCACTTCTGCCATCAGTGGCCCGGACAACCCGGTGGTGATGGCGAAGGCGCTGGCAAGTAGGATCTTTTTCATATCGTTTCTCCTGATTGATGCCCGGTTTATCCGGCCATTGCCAGAGAGTCTAGGAGATGGGTTGTCAAGACGGGATGCTGGTTGGTAAAGCTTTTGTAAAGACGCGTTCAGTTGTAGAGATAGCCTCTGCCACGTATCGACTGGATGCGACTACGCCCGTCGGGATGCGTGCCGAGTTTGCGCCGCAGGTTGCTGACGTGCATGTCCAGGCTTCGATCATAGGGTCCGAGGGGTTTATCCAGTGCCTTGCGGGACAGGCTTTGACGGTCGATGAGCTGCCCGGCGCGCTCAATCAGAATCCGCAGAATCAGCGCTTCGGTCTGCGTCAGCGATAGGGGCTCGTCGTTCTGCCATGCCATAAGTGAGTCGGTATCAACCCGAATATCACCTGAAACCAGCACATTGCTGTTATCCGCTTGGGTCTGGCTGCGGCGCAGCAACGCGCGCAGACGAGCCACCAGTTCGCGGGGATCACAGGGCTTGGCAAGATAGTCGTCAGCGCCCAGCTCCAGGCCGAGAATGCGGTCCACCGGTTCTCCTCTGGCGCTCAGCATCAGAACCGGGGTGTTGCAGGTCTGGCGTAGCGAGCGAAGAATTTCCAGTCCGGTCATACCGGGCAGCATCACGTCCAGAATGATCGCTTCGAATGTTTCCCGGCGGGCCAGCTCCAGACCGCCGGGCCCGTCATGCGCCGCGGTAAGCTGGAATCCTTCGGCCGCCAGCCAGTCTGCCAGGAGCTCACACAACTCCTGATCATCGTCGATGATGAGGATGGCATGGTCTGTCAATTCAGCCACTCTTTGCGTCTGCGCCGTCCACCCATCTTGCCGGTGAGGAATCCCAGCAGCAGAGACCCTCCCACGGTGGTGCCGCCGACCATGAACCATTTCTGCCGTTGCTCTTCAAGCTGACTGGCGGCGACGAGTTCGGCGTCCATCTGCCGTGCTCGCAGGTTACGATTTTGCTCTTCCAGCTGCAGCAGTTGCTGCTGGGTGCCGCTGGAGGCCAATTCGTCAGCCAGGCGCTGGCGTTCAGCCTCGACCCGTGACAGCTCGGCTTGCAATATACCCAGATCCTGCTCGGCAGCGTCCGCCGCCGGCTCCGTTTCGGATGGGACTTGGGCGCTGACTACCGCAGGTATTAGCAGGCAGGTCAGCAGCAAGGCAGGGAATAAGGCTCTCGGCATGTCAGGCTCCTTGTCAGGCCGGTAGAACGCGCTTGAATGGTTTGATAACCACTTGTTGGTATACCCCAGCTTTCACATAGGGATCATCTTGTGCCCAGGCCTCTGCCTCGGTCAGCGATTCGAACTGCGCGACTACCAGGCTGCCGGTAAATCCTGCCGGCCCGGGATCGTTGGAATCGATTGCCGGGTGCGGACCGGCCAGCAATAAACGACCTGCGGCTTGTAGTTGATGCAGACGTTCAAGGTGGGCAGGGCGGGCTGCCAGACGTGCTTCAAGACTGTCCGGCACGTCGCTGGCGATGATGGCATAAAACATAAGAAGTCCTTGATCCTTGTTCTGAGAACGGTAACTTATGCCATTCCATTAGGCGTTGTCAGCGTTCGGACCGCATAATACGCAAAATATTTTCTTTGCCCTCAGGACATTGGAGCTCTCTTGTTAGCTGATCTGCATATGCACAGCACGGCCTCGGACGGCGTGCTGGACCCCGCCGAACTGATGCGCCGAGCTGCGCACGCAGGTGTCGACCTGGTGGCGCTGACCGATCACGACTGCCTGGACGGCCAGGTGCAGGCTGAGCAGACGGCTCGTTCGCTGGGTATGCGATGGGTCTCGGGCGTCGAGCTGTCGGCGCAGTGGCAGGGACATACATTGCACATTCTGGGTTACTCCTTTGATCTCGGAGCCCAGGATTTCGTCAGCGCCATCGGGATTGTCCAGAAGGGCCGCTGGCGTCGCGCGGAGCAGATTGCTGACAAGCTGGCCGCGAAGAAAATGCCGGGCGCTCTGGAAGGAGCGCTGGCCGTTCAGCGGGCAGCCGGGGCAGAGCTCCATAGCCCGCCAGCGCGCCCCCATTTTGCTGACTGGATGGTTAGCGCGGGCCATGTCAGGGACCGGGCTGAAGCGTTCCGCAAGTGGCTGGGCGCTGGCAAGCTGGGCGATATCAAGCAGCATTGGCCTGCATTGCAGGAAGCCATAGGGCCGTTACGCGCCGCCGGAGGCGTGGCGGTACTGGCCCATCCCTGGCAATACGGATTTACCCGGGCACGTCTTCGGCGTTTGTTGAAAGACTTTGCCGCAGCGGGCGGACGGGGCATTGAGGTGGTGAACGGCCAGCAGCCTGCCGAGCAGGTGGCGTATCTGGGCAAGTTGTGCAACGAATTTGGTTTTCTTGCCAGTTGTGGCAGTGATTTTCATCACCCTGACTCGCCCTGGATGGCTCTTGGGAAGATGAGCCCGTTTCCAGCCGATTGCACGCCGATCTGGGTCGATCCTCAGTTCTCCCGCTAAACTACAAGAAAAAACGTACAGGACACGATCTTGAGCCAATATTTTCAGCTTCATCCTGATAATCCCCAGGCGAGGCTGGTCCGCCAGGCGGCTGAAATAGTGCGCAATGGCGGCGTTATCGCCTATCCCACTGACTCGGCCTATGCGTTGGGTTGCCATCTGGGCGACAAGGATGCGCTTGAGCGCATACGCCGTTTGCGTCAGCTCGATGACAAGCATAACTTCACGCTGGTATGCCGAGATCTCTCCGAGTTAGGAGTGTATGCAAAGGTGGATAACACCGCCTTCCGCCTGCTCAAGGCCAATACCCCTGGGCCTTATACTTTTATTCTCAACGCGACCAACGAGGTCCCGCGGCGTCTGTTGCATCCCAAGCGCCGCACCATTGGTCTGCGCATACCGGATCATCAGATCACTCTGGCCTTGCTCGAAGAGCTTGGCGAGCCGCTGATGAGCGTGACCCTTATCCTACCCAACGACAGCCTGCCTCTGACCGATCCCGAAATGATCCGGGACCGCCTGGGCAAGCAACTGGACCTAATCATTGATGGGGGCGCCTGCAATATCGAACCCACTACGGTGGTCAGCCTGTTGGACGGAGAGGTGGAGCTGCTGCGAATCGGCCTCGGTGATCCTGAGCCTTTCGGCGGCAGCCGCGATCAATTCCAGTGAATCGTCGCTGGATGGAGGCAAACGCTGACGTGGCGACCTTTACAGGTATAATCGCCGCCACCCGGCTCGTTGCCGATCAGAAGTCCCTTACCTTATCCAGGAGTTCCCCTTGAGTTCCGTTGATTCCCAGCGCCGTGTATTGTCTGGCATGCGTCCTACCGGACGCCTGCATCTTGGTCACTACCACGGTGTGTTGAAAAACTGGGTCAAGCTTCAGCATGAATATGAATGCTTCTTTTTTGCTGCTGACTGGCACGCGCTGACTACCCATTACGAAACTCCGCAAGATATTGAGGCCAATGTCTGGGACATGCTGATCGACTGGCTGGCGGCGGGGGTCAGTGGGAGCTCGGCCACGCTGTTCGTGCAATCCCAGGTGCCAGAACATGCTGAACTCCATCTTTTGCTTTCGATGGTCACGCCGGTCAGTTGGCTGGAGCGGGTGCCGACGTACAAGGATCAACAGGAAAAACTTAAGGATCTCGATCTGGCGACCTACGGTTTTCTGGGATATCCGCTCCTGCAAAGCGCCGATATCCTGATATACCGGGCAGGCCTGGTGCCTGTCGGCGCAGACCAGGTCTCGCATGTGGAGATCACCCGCGAGGTGGCTCGGCGGTTCAACCACCTCTATGGTAAAGAGCCTGGTTTCGAAGAAAAGGCCGAATCCGCCGTACACAAAATGGGCAAGAAAGCGGCCAAGATGTATAGCAATTTGCGTCGCGCCTATCAGGAGCAAGGCGATGCCGATGCGCTCGAAACGGCCCGCGCGCTGCTCAAGGAGCAGCAGAACATCACGCTGGGTGACAAGGAGCGGCTGTTCGGCTACCTGGAAGGCGGCGGCAAGGTGATACTCCCGGAACCGCAGGCTTTGCTTACGCCGGATTCGAAGATGCCTGGGCTGGATGGGCAGAAAATGTCCAAGTCCTATGGCAATACCATTACGCTTCGGGACACCACCGACGAGGTCAGCGAGAAGGTTCGCCGCATGCCTACCGACCCGGCTCGCATACGTCGCACCGATCCCGGCGAGCCGGAGAAATGTCCCGTCTATCAGCTGCATCACGTATATACCGACAACGCCACCCATGAGTGGGTCCAGGAAGGATGTCGCACGGCGGGTATTGGCTGTCTCGACTGCAAGAAGCCGATCATCGACGCTATCTCCGCTGAGTTGGCGCCGATGCAGCAGCGCGCCAGGGAGTACGAGTCGAATCCCGATGCCGTGCATATGATCCTCAACGAGGGCACCGAGCGCGCGCGCGACGCCGCTCGCGATACGCTCGATGAAGTCAGGCAGGTCATGGGCCTGCACTATCGCAGGTAAACATGAACAAGCCGGACGATGACCAGCCGAACCTGTCCAGGAGCCCCGTGAGCGAGAGCCCAGTAAACGAGGAAATAGCGGACAGGATCGCTGCCATCGCACCGGTTTTGTCGGGCGCTCGTCAGCAGGAACTGCCCTTCGCCATGGTCTATGGCCAGGCCGTCACGCAGATGCCTCAGGATCTGTACATTCCGCCTGAGGCGCTGGAAGTCTTTCTTGAGGCGTTCGAGGGGCCGCTGGATCTGTTGCTCTATCTTATCCGCCGCCAGAATATCGATATTCTCGACATCCCGGTTGCCGAAATCACCAAACAGTACATGGGTTACGTTGAACTGATGAAGGTAGTTCGCCTGGAGCTGGCGGCCGAATATCTGGTAATGGCCGCCATGCTTGCCGAGATCAAGTCCCGCCTGCTGCTGCCCCGGCATCAGGAAGACGAGGATGAAGAGCATGACCCCCGGGCGGAGCTGATCAGGCGTCTGCAGGAGTACGAGCGATTCAAGCAGGCCGCTGAAGGCATCGACGGCTTGTCCCGAGTGGGTCGTGATATCAGCCTGGCCAGCGCCGAGGCGCCGATTTTTCACTCGGAGAAGGCGCACCCCGACATCAGTTTGCAGGATCTGATGCTGGCACTGTCGGATGTATTGCGTCGCGCCGATATGTTTGAAAGCCATCAGGTGACGCGGGAAACTTTATCCACCCGGGAGCGGATGGCCGAGGTGCTGGATCGCCTGAAGGGCGGCCACTTCGTTCCCTTTGTCAGTCTGTTCAACAGTCGCGAAGGCAAGCTTGGAGTGGTAGTTACCTTCATGGCGGTGCTCGAACTGGTAAAGGAGCAGTTGGTCGAGTTGGTGCAGAATGAGTCGTTCGCGCCTATTCATGTCAAAGCGAGGGGTGCAGATGAACCAACCATCGATTGAGACCATTCTCGAGGCCGCCATGCTGGCTGCCGGGAGGCCTTTGACCCTGGACAGATTTCGCGACCTTTTTGATGAAGGCAGTGCGCCTTCCAATGACATGCTCCGTGCGGCCCTGGAGCGTCTGCATGAAGCATATCGCGGCCGGGCCATTGAACTGCGCGAAGTTGCCAGTGGCTGGCGTCTGCAGGTGCGTGAAGAGCTTTCGCCATGGGTCAGTCGGCTGTGGGAGGAGCGGCCGCAGCGCTATTCCAGAGCGTTGCTGGAAACGCTCTCGCTGATTGCCTACCGTCAGCCCATCACCCGCGGAGAGATAGAAGACATTCGCGGCGTCGCCGTAAGCAGTCAAATCGTCAAAACGTTACTTGAGCGTGAATGGGTGAGGGTAGTTGGTCACCGGGATGTCCCCGGCCGGCCAGCGATGTATGCCACGACCAGGCAGTTCCTCGACTATTTCAATTTGCGTAGTTTGAACGAGTTGCCGCCTCTTGCCGACATCCGCGACCTTGATCATCTGGAGCCGGAACTGGCGTTGCAGGACGAAGGTGTAGAGGCAGCCGTAGACAGAAACACACCCTGGATACCGGTAGAGCCTCTGACACCCATTGATGCGGCGGGTGACAAGAGCGGCTTCCATGCGCTACTTGATGAACTCAACTCAATGGAGTCGAATCTAAAAACCGATTTCGATGACCTGCCTGGGGATGATTACGACCCCGAGGGAGATTCGGCCGAGGACTGGGACAAGCCCACGGACGGTTAGTCACCGACGGTCAGTCACGGACGGTTGTCTTTGACTGGCTGTGATCCGGCGGCAGTGATATTCTGCACGCCGTGCTGTTACATCAGACATTACACACCGGGAGGTGCCCGCATGACAGACCCAACAGAACAACCCCCTATCCCCGCCTCCGGGGAAAAACTTCAGAAAGTACTCGCTCGCATGGGCCTTGCCTCGCGCCGTGAAGTCGAGTCCTGGATTCAGGCCGGGCGCATCAGCGTCAACGGCGAACCTGCTACGCTTGGTTGCCGCGTCGATAGTCTCGATCAGATTACCGTCGATGGCCGTCCGCTGCGACGGGATCTGACCAATGAGGTCTCCCGTCGTGTGCTCATATACAACAAGCCTGAGGGCGAAGTGTGCACGCGTGAAGATCCCGAAGGCCGCCCTACCGTTTTTGCACAGCTTCCCCGTTTGAAGCAGGGCAGGTGGGTCAATGTTGGTCGGCTCGATATCAACACCACGGGTCTGCTGTTATTCACCACCGACGGTGAGCTTGCCAACCGGCTCATGCATCCTTCCTATCAAATGGATCGCGAATACGCGGTGCGGGTGATGGGGGAAGTGGATGAAGATATGATCGAGCGGCTCAAGACAGGGGTTATGCTTGACGACGGTCCAGCCAAGTTTACGGATGTGGTTACATCGGGCGGTGAAGGGATCAATCGCTGGTACCACGTGTGCCTGCTTGAAGGTCGCAATCGTGAAGTGAGGCGTCTCTGGGAATCCCAGGGCGTGAGAGTCAACCGTCTCAAACGCGTGCGTTTCGGCCCTGTCTTTCTGGGTCCGGAGCTTCCGGTGGGCCGTTGGCGCGAGATGAAGCAGAACGAAATCGATACCCTCAGCGAAGAAGTCGGGTTGAAGCCAATCGCCTTGCCGGTGATGAAGACCAGCGAGAAAGAGAAGGCCCAGCGCCAGGCCCGTAAACCGTCCATGCATCAAGCGCGCACTGTGAAAAGAACCAGAGTGCCGCACGGGCGCAGCTAAACCGCCATTGGACCGTCAGTGATCTCGGAAGTTCCGCTGTTGTGGCGGACTTCTGACATGAATTGATTGTCAATCATGCTGTCAACGTTTAAAGTTCCGCGTTCAGGGAATTTTTCAAGTTGACAGGAGGTTGACATGCGTCCTAGCGGTCAGGGATTTCGTAGCGCCCGGAAAGTAATCCACCCACGCGAGTTCGTACGCCATCCTCTCACCGCATTGATGCTTGCATCTGGCCTGCTGCCCGGCTGGTCCTACGCCAACACCATTACGCCCGATGGTCACACTGACACCAATGTGGCGATAGCCGGGGCCATTTCCGATATCACCACTGGGACGGTCCGCGGTAAAACCGGTTTCAACTCCTTCCATGATTTCAAGGTCAGCAGCGGAAACACGGTAAACGTACACGTTCCCGGCAGCGCCACACATCTTGTCAATCTCGTCCACGATTCCCGCGCCGAAATCAACGGCACACTGAACGGTCTTCAGAACGGCAAGATCGGCGGTAATATCATCTTCGCCGATCCGCACGGATTCGTGGTGGGCAGTTCCGGCGTAGTCAACGTCGGAACCCTTACCGTTACCACGCCCAACTCGGCAACCATGGCCGAAATGCTGCGTCTTGCTACCCAGTCAGGCATCTCCGATGCCGAGACCAACGCATACGTTGATTTGCTGGCGGCCGGCAAGTTGCCCGCCGCGGCGCTGGCAGCCGATGGCAGCAACGCTGTCGTTATCGAAGGGATGATCAATACCAACGGCTCGATCAATCTGCACGGCGCCTCCGTGCTGGTGGGTGCGACGGCCGCCTTGCAAGCAGGTACAGACGTTGCCCAGACCGTATTCGACAGCACGGTAAATACCGACGGGCTGTCGATTGGCGAGGACATAAGCCGTGCTGACGGCAACATCGTCATCATCGGAGCCGAGGGCGTCGAGATTTCCGGCGAATTGGCGGCGCTGATGGCAGATGGTAGCGGTGCGAGCGTCCAGATCGGCAGCTCCAGGTCGGTCACGCTGAAAGGCGATAGCCAGATCATTACCAGTGGCGAGGCCGGACTGAATAGCGGCGATGTGGTGATCGAAGCCCCTGCCATTACGCTCAGCGACAATGCCCAGGTCATTACCCGCGCCAGCGGCGCGGGCCAATCCGGATCGATTACCCTGAATGCGCTGAGCGATATCAGTTGCACCTTTTGCGATGAGACGGCCGAAGTGTCCTCACTCGAGGACCTGAAAACCGGTATTCAATATCAGGCAAACCCCTGGCTGTCGGCCAATCTAGGCAAGGCTGCGATCATCGTCGGTGAAAATGCCAGGCTGGACGCTGGCCACGCTGTAGGTGAAAGGGCGGGCGACATCACGCTGGACGCGTTTGCGCTCAACCGGCAGATGGCCGGCTATGCTAAGGCCTCGGCTACTATTGATGTTGACGGTACGCTGATCGGCAGAGACGTTACGCTGACCGCGGACAGCCGCGCTGAAGTCTCCCGCGACATCATCGGCATGCTGCTGAGCAAGTACGACCTCAAGGAAGACATTGCCGCACTGGCGGCTGATAACGGCTGGACTGAGGCGGAAACCTGGGGCAATGTGCTCGACACCCTGGCCGATCCCCTCAGTGCCTACGCTGGCACCGCTGATCGCGATGCGTTCCTGGCTACCCCTACGAATTTCACTGAGTTCACTCTGCTGGTTCCCAACCTGTCAGCCTACATCGCTGATGCCGATGCGACAGTGACCATTGGTAGCAACGCGGTGCTTGTTGCAGAGAATGACCTCGGTCTGTGGGCGCGCAGCCAGCGCTCGGTCGACAGCTCAACCTGGAAGATTCCGGTTCTGGGCGCGAAGATTCCCTTCGGCTTCGATGCCGCCTATGGGCAGATCTCCGGCCTGACCAGTGTGCAGGTCGAGTCGGGCGCAGACCTGACAGTTGGCCGCGACCTGAACGTGGCAGCACACAGTGACAACAGCCTCAGCGTGAGCTCCGCTGCGGAAAACAGTGTCGATGGCAACGGCAATGCCCTGAAGACCATGGGGCTGGGCTTCGGTATGGCGATGAGCGATATCGATACACGGGCCATTGTGGCTGACGGCGTCAAACTGAAGGTAGGGCAAGACGTCAATGTTGTCGCGTTGACCGAGCAATCGCTGGAAAACAACGTCAGTTTCAAGGCCAGCGGCGAAGGCGCAACCGGCGGTCCGGCCGTCGGCATATCCCTTCTCAACAGCAAAACCCGCGCTGAATTCAGCGCCGACCTTAACGGCGCGCGCAATCTGAATCTGTCTGCGGCCAACATAGTCTACAAGCAGACCCTGTCGGTCTCGGTGGCTGCCGGTTCGGTTGAACCAGGGTATCTGGACAAACTCAAGGCCAAAGCCAAGGAACAGGTTGCCAAGCCGGTTACCGATTACCTGGGAGAATCCCTGAAAGGTTTCTTCGGCATTACGCCGAGCGAAGCGGAGGACACTACTACCAAGCCTACAGACAGCAAGTTTCGCCTGGCCTCGGCCGTTGGCGTAACGCTGGCTGATCATCAGGTCGAAGCGGTGCTGGGGTCGGGCAACGCGGCTCCGAACATTGATCTCAGCGGCGACCTGACGGTCCAGGCCTGGCAGGACCAGCAGAACCTGCATAACAGTGTGCAGAGCAAGGTCAACGCGTCGGCCAAGCGTGATGACGGCACTACAGACGGTGCGGCTGTCAGCCTGAGTGTGGCGGCGGTATATACCGAACTCGACCAGAAAACTCACGCCATCATTGGCGACGGCAGTCATGTCAGCGCTGGGCGAATTGGCCTTGGGGCGCGTTTCGAGCAGCCGATCGGGCTGTCCGGGCTGGATCGCTGGAGTTCGTTGAAAACGGTTTTCGCCAATCTCAAGCAGCTATCTGGCGGGCCCCTGGGGCTCATCCCCAAGGTCGCCACCCAATACGCCAATTCCACCGGCGAAGCCGACAAGCTGGGGATGGCCGGATCATTGTCGATCTTGCAGAACCGCATCGATACCGCCGCGTGGGCGGGCGACAACGTGTCCCTGACCGCCACCGCGCCTACCGACGCAGCCTGGTCCAGTACGCTGCTCGACGTAATGCCGACCATCGATAGCACCACGTTGCTCGAGGCGCGCCGCGGCGCGCTGCGCGGCATTACCTGGGACTGGAACGCACCGATCAGCGTACACGCCAGTAACAAGCTCGAGCAGCTTGCCATTGCCGGCAATTTCGACGCTCTTTTCGGGACTACCAGCGAAAAAGGTGGTGCGGTCGGTGCGGGTCTCAATATACAAATCCTTGATAACCAGGCTGTGGCGGGTATCGGTGCCAATGGCACTGTGACGACGCAGGCGCTGCGTGTCAGTGCATTGCAGGACGAGTTGATCATTGGGTTGAGCCCGTCGGCTGGCAAAGGTGCCAGCGTTGCGGGTAATGGTTCCGTGGTCGTCAGCGTTGTGGACGGAACTGTCCATGCGTCCGTTCACAGCAGTACCGACGTGAATGCCGGCAAGGTCGATATCGATGCTGAGCACCGCCTTGGCCTGTGGAGTGCTTCGGGTGCGCTCGCCTCTTCGGAAAACGTGGGTATAGGCGCGGGCGTGGCGGTCAATGTCGTCAATACCGATGTCTACGCACTGGTCGGTGATAACAACGTCCGCACCAATGGGGTGAGCCATTGGCGTCCAGAGAGCATGGGTGCCGGTCTGGCTGATGCTACCCAGGGAGCCTGGCTGGTAAATGATTTGAGTCTGAGTGCGCAAAGCTCGGGGCAGAGCGGGGCGTTCTCCGTAGCCGGTGCGTTGGCTCGCTCGGAGAAAGAGCAGGCAGAGCAGGATCAGGTCGCCCAGCAGGACGGCGCGGCAGACAAGGGGGCGCAAGGCAAGGCCGGCAGTCTGGGCGAGGCGATCAAAACCTCGCTGACCAACGGTCTGGCGCTGATCACGGGTGAGGTGGACGCTGCCAAGACCAAAGCGTCTGGCACCGGCGATGCGGCCATGGCCAAGCTGTCAGGATATTGGGAAAAACTGCAGGGCGTCTTCAGCGGTGGTTCAGGCGGTGATTCTGGTAGCGGAAACCCAGCCAAGGGATTCAGTCTTGCAGCCGCTGCCTCGGGTAGCGTCAATGTTTCCGCACAGAAGAACCGGGCGCACCTTGGCAATATCCTGCTGGACCCTCGCAATACTATTACCGGTGGCAGTCGCGTCAGCGTGCTCTCGCTCAACCAGACTCATCAGTTCAGCGGCTCGGGTGCCGGTGCCCTGACGCTGGCCGGTGGCGACAAGAGCAAGTTCAGTTCGGCCCTGGCGGGTGCCATGGCCTACAACCATCTGAAAAATATCACCGAAGCCCAGGTAGCCGACGTGGTGTTCAATGACAACGACAACCTCGATGTTGAAGCTGCCACGGCGGGCGATCAGATAGCGCTTGGTCTGGGAGTGGCGGTGGCTAAGGGCGGGGAAACCAACGTCGCGGTAGCCCTGTCTGGCTCCGCCGGCGTATTCGAAAATCAGACGCGTGCCAGCGTCATCGACAGCGTCATATTGCAGCGCGCAAATGCCCCTGGTTCCATTGCAGTCAACGCCTATGATCGCTCCCGAGCCTTGCTTGGCGGGGGTTCCTTCGCTGTAAGCACCGATAAGGGAGGCAGTGGTGGCGGCTCGGTGGTGGTCGGCGTGCTGGCCAATCAACTGGAAGCCGAATGGCTCGGTAGTTCGGCCACTGACTTCGCATCGCTGGATGTTGCGGCAAACAGCGCGTCCAGGTTACTGGCCGGTGCTTTGGGCGTTGCGGTCAGCACTGGGGCGCAGAGCGGATCGGGAGCCGGATCGTTGTTCGTCGTGCTGATGAACAATCAGGTCAAGGCTACAGTTGACCAGACGGTCAATTCTGCTTCGCGTTTGACGGGCGGGACGGTCAATGTGGCGGCGGCGAGTGTGCCTGGCTTGAGCGCGCTGGATGGCGTCTTCAATCATGATGCTGAAGCGGCCAGTACTCTGGACGAGTCCGGTCTGGATATGGATGGTTCCAGCACCACGGCGCAGATTAACGTAGAAGCCCAAACCAGCGATGGTCTCTTCGAAAAGGATGGGCTGGATACCACTGCGCAGGAGGGAAGTACGACGGCAGACACCAGCACCCATAACCTTTTCGACAACGGCTCGATTGCCGGTGAAGCCATACTGGGTATTGCTGGCAGTCTCGGCGCAACAGGTGGCAAAGCGGCGGTAGGCGGTGCCTTCGGCGTTATTTACAGTGGCAGCGAGTACGCCGCCAGTGTGAAGAATACCGACATCCAGTTGACGGGTGACCTGTCGATTGCCGCCCGCAATGAAACCGACGTACTGGCCGCCGCCATCGGCGCAGCCGGGGCACAGAATGTCTCGGTCTCCGGTTCGGCCACCGCTTTGATTGGTCGTGGCAAAGTAACAGCTGACCTTGACATGACCGGGCGCACGCTAGTCGCCAACGACCTGACTGTCGAGGCGCTGAAGACGGGTGGCTTCTACTCGCTGGCCGGCAGTGTATCCGGCAGTAGCAGCGCCGTTGCCGTGGGTGGCGCCGTCAGCATCAACGACATGCAGCAATCCGCCGCCGCAAACATCAACGGTGGTGTCTATGAACTGACGGGCGACGCTGTGCTGAACGCGGCTCAGCAGAGCCGGATCATCACCGCGGCATTGTCTGGTGCAGTATCCGGCAGTGGAACGGGCGTTGGCGCTGCGATGACCTACAACCGTATCGCTGATACCACCACGGCCTTGCTGAGCAGTGCTTCGATGGATGCGCACAACCTTACGGTCGCGGCGAGTCAGCCGAACCTCGGAGCGAGCATCTGGTCGCTGGCTTTCAACCTGGCCGCCGGTGGCGGCACGGCGGGAGTAGGCGCTGGCGTGGCGGTCAACCTGATCGATGCTGAGCGTTCGGCAAAAATTGCCGGCAGCACAGTAAATCTGACTGGCGATGCGGCGATGAACTCGGCGCTTGACGGCGAGATATGGAGCATCGGCATCGATGCGGCCGGGGGCGGCACTGCAGGCGTGGGTGGCTCCTTTGCGGCTAACAATATCAACGGCAAGGATGAAGTCGTCGTCGAAGATTCGACACTGACTGCGGCGGGTTCTGGCAACGCGCTTGCCCTGGACGCCAGTGCCGGCAACGGCATAAAGATCGCGTCCCTGGCCGGCTCGGTTACGGGCGGTGGTACGGCCGCAGTGGGCCTGGCAGCGTCGGTTAACCGTATCGCAGCTGATCGGACAGCGCTGATCAGTGGCAGCACTGTCAGCGGCTTCTCCACAGTCGATCTGAAAAGCGGTCTGGAGCAGGCCATCTATTCCATTGCGGTGGCCGGTGGTGGGGCAGGTACCGTAGCGGTCAACGGCGCAACTACCACTAACATACTCGACGGCACCGAGCGTGCTGCAATAATCGACAGTACTCTGAACGTCGGTGGCCTCAGCCTGTCGGCAGCGGAGGGCAAACGCACCATTTGGGGTCTGGGTGCCGTGGTCAATGGCGCTGGCACCGCCGCCGTCGGTGCAGCCAATGTCAACAACATAATCCTGGCCAAGCGGATTGCAGAGATAAACGACGCCACGTTGAATATGACCGGCGCGCTATCTGTTGCCAGCGGCGGGGATGCGCTGATCCGTTCCGCTGCGTTGGGCGGTGGCGGCGCGGGAACCGCAGCCGTTGGTGCTTCGGTGGCGGTCAATGTGGTGAGCGGGGAAGAAAGTGCGACCCTGAACGACGTGACAGTTGACGGCGCCAGTTCGGTCGTTGTGGAAGTCACGCGTGGCGAAGTGGATATCAAGACACTGGCCGGCAATGTTCAAGGCGCGGGAACCGGTGCCGGGGCTGGCGCGGTGGCGGTCAGCACTGTGACGCAAGCGCGCAAGGCGTCGATTACCGACAGCGTTCTGAGCCTGTCAGCAAACGCGCCGGCGCGGGTCGAGGCACTGACCCGTGCTCGCATTGACACCTTGGCGCTGAGTGGTGCGGGCGCAGGTACCGGTGCGGCAGTTTTCTCCAATACCAGTAACAATATCGATGCCAAAACCTATGCTCAGGTAGTACGCAGCCGGGGGGCGGCTGGCAACCTGCAGATCAAGGCGCGGGATGCGTCAAGCATCAACTCTTTTGCCGGGGGTGTGGCGGGCGCCGGTACCGCTGCGGTAGGTGTCGCCAGTGCAGTCAACCGTATCGCCAATGATATTCAGGCGAGCCTGTCAGGCAGCAGGGACTCGGCCGGCTGGGCTGTCAATGACCTGCTGGTGGATTCTCGTTCCGACGCTCAGATTCATGCGGCCTCGGTATCCGCCGGCTTCTCCGGCACCGCTGCGGTGTCGGCTGGCGTGGCCACGAACCTGTTGCAGACATCCAGCAAGTCGCTGATCGATGGCGGCGCCCTGGTAGTTGCCCGCAACAACATCGGCGTGCTGGCATTCAATCGTGATGTGATTCGCTCGGCTGCCAGTGTCGTGTCCGGCAGCGGCAACGCTGCGGTATCCGGCCTGCTGACCGTCAATCTGATTGAAAGCGAGACCGAAGCGGGTATCGCCGGGTCGGCGACACGTATCGATGCGCTGGGGCTGGGCGCTGGTCTGAATGTTGACAATGGCACCTTGCAAAACGCGCCTGATGCCAGCGTCTGGGCCGACGCCGAACAGTTTAATCCGGTTCTTGACCTGAAAACCAATGAAGAGAACGTGCGGGGGCTGGCCGTTCGCGCCAGTTCGTTGCAGCAGTTGGGTCAGTTGAGCGTCAGCGCAGCTGTCAGTCTGGTGCCGCTCTATAGTGCGGCAGTATCTGGCTTGACCAATACCAGCGTGGTTTCCGGTTCGACTTCGGCTTATATCGACGACGCCCAGATCAACCAGACAAATGGCAACGCCGACGCCAGCGCTACTCAGCAGGTCAGTGTCGGAGCGTTCAGTCATACCTATAGTTTCGGCGGTGTATTCAGCGGTGCTCTCTCACTGGGCGCCGCAGCGGTGGCGGCCTCGATTGACACCGGTGTAGTCAGTCGCGAAACCACCGCTCGCCTGCATAACGTGACCCTGGAGAGCAAGGGTGAGACCGCCGTTCGGGCTGGCTCCACCCAGGCAGCCAGCAATATCGTCACAACTGCCGCAGGCGGTATCGTGGGGGTCGCTGGGAGCGGCGGGGTATTGATCGTCAAGGGCACCACGCGGGCATTGGTGAATGGCGGCAGCGACCTTGATGTCGGGTCGCTGAAGGTGGCGGCCTCGGCAGTCAACCGGCTGTCACCCAACGTGGGAACTGTGGCTGGTGGTGCAGTTGGCGCCGGGGCAGGCCTGGGTTTCGGCTACAACCAGAGCCTGGTGCGAGCCTGGATCGGCGATCAGAATGGAGGCGTTACACGCACCCGCGTTCACTCGGCCGGATCCACGCTGATCAATGCCGACAGTCAAACCGGCATTCTTGCCAACGCATTGAGCGCAAGCGGTGGTGGCGTGGCTGTCGCTGGCGCAACCAATATCATACTGCTGGAAAATGTTACCGAAGCGGGCGCGAGCCAGATGGATTTCGGTTCTTCAACTCGTCGATCCGGCAGTCTGACGATTCTCGCCAAGGATCGCGTCGATGCGCTGCTGAACGGTGGCTCGGTCGCTGTTGGCTCGGCTTCTCTGGGAGGCAGCGCCAACGTTCTGGTCGCCAATAATGCGACCAGAGCGCTGCTGACAGACAGCACGGCCTGGCTCAGCGGTGGGCTCACCACTGATGCACAGCGGGAAATCGATGCCCGGCTGAACACCATCACCGGCGGAGTAGGCACTACTGGATTCGCCTTGGGCGGCAGCATCGGGTTGCTGTTACTTGGCTCCGGGGCGGTCGAGCAGGACGGACGCAACCCGATGGACGAGCTAGACAGCGACGGTGCCGGCACCCTGTCCATGGCAGACCAATTCGGATCACGCAACAACGCTACAGTGGAATATCAGGCCGTAGATATTGCAGCGGATGGCAGCACCACGTTGCGATCCGAGTCGACCAGCAACGAAACAGCCCGGCTCGATGATAAGACACAGTTCGTTTCGGTTAAAAGTCGTATCGATGTTACCTCCTACAAGCATGAAACCGTCTCGCGGATCAGTAACAGCACGCTGAATGCGCTCGGCTCAGTGAATGTACTGGCAAGTGACAAGCTGCGCACCAGCAACCTCGCAGGCGCCGCTCAAGGCTCAGGTGGCGTCGCAGCGGGAGGGGCGGTTGCCTTTACCCTTTCCAATTCAAGGGTAACTGCCGACATCCTGGGCGGTCGCCTTGATGCGGCATCGCTGCTGCTCAGTGCCGGTGCCGGGGCGCTGGATGCAAGCCAGCCGGCAGTCAGCGTCGAAACCTATACCGGGGCTGCAGGACTGGGCGCAGGCCTGGGCGCCGCTGTGTCCGTAGCGGTAATGAATAACCACATCAGCAGCACCCTGGGCGGCATCCAGAACTACAGCGGCAATCTGGTTGCGCGGGCGAGTGATGACCTGGGGGTTGAGGCAACGGGCATGGGCGCCGCGGTGGGCGCGGTAGCCGCGGGTATTGTCGTAGCCACGGCCGTGCGCGACAGCGAGGTCAGTCTGACGGTGGCTGACGGTACGCAGCTCGGCGCGGAACACATCGACCTGTCCGCAAAGGGTCTCGGCCACAGCAACGCTGACGCTACGGGTGCGTCAGGTGGACTCCTGGCGGCAGGTACTGCAGTAGTGGCGGTCGCCACAGACAGCACATCGGTGAGCAACAAAAGCGGCGACAACGTTATCTTCAAGGCGCGCAGCGGCGGGCTTTCCATGGCCGCCAGTGCGCTGCCGGAGATTCATGCCAGAGCCATCGGTGCCACCCTGGGCGGCACTCTTGGCGTGGGTGCCTCGGTGGCGACAGCGGTTGCGAACAACCGGGTCGAGGCGTTGCTGGGCAACAGCAATGACGTGCAGGGCAATGGTGGTTTGCTGCTATCCGCCACTCTCGACACGCCGCGCAGCGCGTCGGGGGCCTCCGATCTTGATCCAGACCAGGCTAACGTAAGTGCTGTGGCGGTCGCTGGTAGCGGCGGGCTGTACTTCAGTGCCAACGGGACAGTGGCAACCGCTAGCAATACCTCGGAGGTTATGGCTAGAACAGGCGCTGATCTGAAGCTGCCCGGCGGGCGGGTGGAAATCGCAGCCGACAGCGTCACGCAGCAGTACGCCGATGCGCTGGGAATTGCTGTCGGTGGGCTGGCGGTCGGTGCTTCGGTGGCTACAGCCAGTTCCGACACGACGACGGCTGCCTCGCTGGGGGACAGGGCGAAGAACGGTACAGGTTCGTCGGCCATTACCGACCTGATATTGCTGGCGACAGGACAAGACATCAACCAGGCGAAGAGCGTGGCGGGCAGCGGCGGACTTGTTGCCGGTAACGCTTCGCTGGCAAAGACAGATACGCAGGGCAATGTCAGTGTGGCAGTTGGCAAACAGGTGCAGGTTGCCGCTGGCAATATGGCACTGACCTCGGCCTATCAAGCGCTTTACGGCAGCCACGCCAATTCGATCAACGCTGCCTTGGCTGGTGCCAGCGGGGCGGCTGCGAACCATAAGGTCAGTGGCTCCAGCTCGGTTCAGATTGGGGATAGCAGCGAGCTGGTAGCAGGCCACACGCTGTCGATCAACGCCAGCAACAACTTCTTCAGTCGTCACCTGGGCAGCGCTGCGTCCGGAGCAGGCGGTGGCGTGATCAGTGGTCAGGCGGTGTTCAACCGCACCACTATTACTGGGGATGCCATCGTTCAAGTCGGAGAACAGGCCAGACTGGTCGCTGGCGTGGTCGCGGTGGATGATCCTGGTAAATTGATCCTGCGGGCATTTTCGCGTCACGAAGTCGATGAAGATGTGACGCTGAGCACCGGCGGGGCTGTTGCCGGAGGCGGTGTCGAGAACATCCACACCGCAACGCTGAATAATACTGTCGACATCGGCAGCGGTGCCGAGCTTACGTCCTTCGGCGAGCTGGGTCTTGGCACCTACACGATTTCTGCCGCCGCGATAGAAGCGCTTGCCAGCACCTGGGGTGCGGCCGGCGTAGCGGTTGCCAAGGCTGATGCGACCGTCACTACCAATCAAAGCGTCAAGGTAGCCTCGAACGCCAACCTGGAAGCACTGGGCAATATCAGCTTGCAAGCCGGGCTGGATCCGGAAGGGCTGTGGCAGACTCGGATGCTGGTCGATTCCAGTGCCCAGAGCGTCGTGCGAGGAATTATTGCCATTCCGGATGCCGATGCAGACGCGCACATTCACAATAATTCACAGGTGCTGGTCGAAAGCGGTGCGCAGGTGCTGGCCGCAAGGGATATCCGAATCGGCGGGTACACTGGGCAGAATGAGGCGAAGGCTGATGGAACGGCGCGCGGTTACCAGCTCGGCTTTATTCCGATCACCAGTGGAGACAGCACCGCTGACGTGAATCGCGATAGTTTTGTCCGACTGGATGGCAATTTTCTGGCGGGCCGCTACAACGAGTTGGTTATCAATATTGGTGCCGATGGCAGCCTGGTGCAAAGCGCGGGCCTGCCGGTAATTGCCGGTTACAACGCCAACTTTGTTCCGACTGCGTTTCTGGATTCATACACCGGCATCGATCCGATCACCAATCAGATTCTGCGTAGCACACTGTCCAGCAGTATTACCGGTGCGTGGGAACTGCAATCGATGATGGCCGCGGGTGGCAATATCACGGTGCAGGCCGACCGTCTTGCCGGCAGCGGCGTGCTCACCGCCAACGGCGGCCCCAAGATAGAGATCCGCAACCAGAGCTCTCGCTATCTGTTGCTTGGGGATGCACTGATTCCAGACCAGCCAGGTGGGCGGGTGCTGTTCACCGGCGGTGCCAGCAAATTGCAGTTCGGAGCAGGCAGCATTAATGAGGTGAACGCCGATCGTCGCGCGCAGATTCTCATCGACAATAGCTTTGCCGGGAGCTCGGGCAACGTCAGTTACGGTCCGGCGATTTTCCTGACCGGCGATCTGTATAACCTCGGCGGCCTAATTCATATTTCCAATGCCAAGGGTTCATTGGGTCAGTTCGGCACTACGATGGGCCAGCAGGTTCTGGTGGAGGTGCCGGAAGGCTCCATGTCGGTGTTCCAGCCGAACGATTACTGGTCGGTGGGCGGCAATCCGATATCCGAATGGAAGTCCTTCGCCGGTATAACCGGAACGGCCAACACCGCGATTCAGCTTATCGCCAACTATGTTTATGGCAGCGGAGCGCTGGCTAACAACAATGGCGGCTTGTTGTACCGGGGCGGGTCCGGAGGCTACAGCGGGCAAAGCGATGTGTTGTTTGGCGGCTGTTTGCCCGGGTCGCTTGGAGCTGGCAGCAATTGCTCCGGATCCACCGCCAATTCATTCACCGGTTATTCGGTGCGCTTCCATGGCATGGACAATACCGAATCAGCGATACCGGTGATTCCGATATTGGCGCTGCAGAAACACGCCTGGAACTACGAATCAGCGAATCTGGCGGGCAGTGCGGCGAGCAAGCGAATCGTCGGTGGCCAGGTAGGCATCCAGGCCAAATACATCGACATCAACGGGACCATATCCAGTGGCCTGGTCACCAACCGTACACTGACGGTCAGCGCGGCAATGGATTCCTGGATTGCGCAGCACTATTGCGCCAGCCATATCTGCGTAGGTGAAGTGGATATCCCGTCGGGACTTCTGCAAGCCAGCACAGGCAGTACGGTGATTGGTGCGAAATACGACTTTTCCAGCAAGCGGATCATCGTGGATGATGTCAATGCGTCGGGCGGCGGGTTCGTATACCTGAAGGGTGGCATTATCAGCACCAATCCACTCGGCCGAATCGAGGTGAATAATGGCTATGGCCAGGTCACCGTCAACAACCTGTCAGCCGCCAACTTGCAGCTCGGCAATATTGATACCGGCGCTGGTTCGGTAGGTATTGTGCAGATCGTCGACACCCTCAAGGCGCGTATCAATGGTCAGGATGCTACTACCTGGTACGTACACACCCAGGGCGATGGCCTGTCGGTTTTTGATAACGCCAATGGCGGGAGTTCGATCGCCACGGCGCGGCTGGTAAGCCAGAGCAATGCCAATACTGCGCAGTACAACCCGAAGAGTGGCATACGCTATGAATGGTCCCAGCGAGCCACGCTTAAACGTCAGGTCGACCGGGGCGAAAACAGCTTTTACGTCAGTGACTGGGTATGGAACTATCCCAGCACGAATAATCCCTGGATTACCTATGACGGCAACGTGGTTGATGGTAATGGCAACGCCTCCGTTTATCAGCAAGACATAAGCGGAAGCCTTGGCAGCTGGCGGTCACAAGGTGTTGCCTATCATGGCTGCGACGGCGGCATGGGCTCCAACTGCAACTGGAACTTCAAGGCAAGCGCACAGCACGCGGATGGCGAATGGTATGCCGGGTGGTTGTACAGATTCGCCCAAAGCGCCACGCTCGATATCAAGCAGTCAGTCAAGGCAGACAACCCGTTCCAGATCGCTTTCATTGGTAATGCAAGTGGTGTTATCGATGCCTCTACGACCAATAACCTCTACCTCGGCGGCAAGATCAGCAACCCGGGTGGGATCACCAGTCTCAAGGCTGGTGGTGATATCGAGTCGATGGCCGGCAGCAGTCTGTTCAGCCGTGATCTGAATATCACCGCTGGACGTTCGGTTGGCAGTAACGGCTTGCCGTTCACCGCCAGCCTGGCTGAAGGTGGCAGTCTGAGCGTCAAGTCGGGCGCACAAGGCATCAACCTCAAGCTCGGCTCAGGGGCAAACCTCAAGGAAATCAATGCGGGTAACGGCAGTGGCGATGTAGTGATCGATGCCATTGGCAGTTTGTTGGCCAACCCGACTACCGCCGTTCACGTTCGCGGCCGCAACATCGACCTTGTCAGCCACACCGGTAGCCTGGGTGAAAGCGGCAATGCCTTGCGTATGGAAGCGCGGGAAGTACTGACCGGGAACGGCGGCGTGACCCATGGGGTAGTTAACGCCAGTGCCAACCGCGACATATTCGTGAATGAAATACAGGGCGACATGTGGGTGGGGGAGGTCGCGTCGGAAACTGGTGACGTCTGGATCAAGATAGACAACGGGTCTTTGTTCGACGCCAATCGTCGTCTGGCTTCTCAGACGCTGGACGATGCCCAGCGCCAGCAAGTGTGGGAGAAGCTCAGCCTTACCACTGCCTATGGCGCCGAAGGCAACATTCGCACCAGCTCGATCCAGCCGTTTGAAGACCAGGTGACCGCCAACTATCGGGAATACTGGAGTTTGATGCAGCTTGGGACCCAGCAGGACGGGATGTTGCATCTAGATTCAGACGCGCTGGAGCTTTATCGTCCGCTGGTTGAGGTCAAGCTTGGCCAGAGCGGATTGAGCGACGCTGACATTCTTGGCTTTGTTCGCAACCGCCAGAGCGAGCTTGAGAACTCCTTCGACGAAAGCATTGGTAATGGCTGGCAGGCGCAGGCAGCGTTCAGTGCCTACGACGCCGACTTTACCTACGTGGCGAGTGCAACACAGATCGAGGCGCTTGGCCGGGATGCTGTCTGGACCGAAGGCGAGTTGCTCTACGCCATCGATCAGGCTGCGCTGGAGCCGGCTTCAGGCTCGTCGGTCGGCTCCGCCGATCCGAATATCCGTGGCCGTAAGGTCAATCTGCAGGTGTCAGGCAGCGTCGGCCAACTGGCCGATAAGCTCCAGATCGACTTTGACAAGTTGCGTAGTGGCGAGCTGGGCTTTGAGGAAGCTGCGGCCCTGGCTGTGGCCAATGCGCCGGGCGACGTCACTCTTAACTACGACGCCCAAGGCAAGATCAGCAGTCTGTCAGTTAACCGCACTCTGCCGTTCTATGTGGCTGCCAGTGAGCAGTTTGACGCAATTGTCGGTGCGTCAGCTTATCTACAGTCCGCCGGTGATCTGAAGATCGGCACCGTGACGGTCGGTCAGGATGCAAGATTGGCAGCGGCGGAAAACATCCTGGCGGCGAACGGCACGTCCGGTGCATTCAGTATCGGCGGTAATCTGACCTTGCTGGCAGGCACCGGGAGTATCGGTACCAGAGAGACGGGCGCGGGAATATTGAATCTTGATGTAGGCGGCACTCTGCTTGCCGCGTCGGCAGGCAAAGACATAGCACTGCGCTGGACCTCAGGTGACTTCCGTATCGGTAGGGTCTTCGCCGTGGGGGACATCCATCTGGATGCCCCAGACGGAAGCCTGCTGCAGCAATTTGACGGTGTGTCCATCAATGGCCGAAACATCAATCTCAAGGCCAGCAATGATCTGGGCAGCAGTGCTCGTGCTCTGAATGTCGAGCTTGAATCGGCCAGCAGCGGATTGCTGAACGGCGTGGCCGGGCGTGACATCTGGCTGAGCAGCGACAAGAATCTGCACGTGGGCAATCTTGAGGCCGGAAGTAGCCTCCGCCTGACCGCAATGACAGACCTGAATGCGGATTCACTTTCTGCAATGGCGGGTAAACTTCTCGCCAGCGCGGGTGGCAACGCCACCTTCGGGCAAGTCGAAGCAACCGACAATATGCAGCTGTCTGCGCTGGGCAATCTGCTGGTTACTGATTCGGCCAAGGCCAGCCAGCTTCACCTTGCCAGCGGAAGTGAGTTGAAGCTGGGTGATGTCAGCAGTCTCGTTGCGGATAACCTGGAGCTACGTGGCCAGAGCATCGCGCTGGGAGACCAAGTGGCGGTATCCAGCACAGACACGCTGCTGAGCAGCGCGGGTCTGATCAGGGTTGGGGAGCAGGCACAACTAAATGCTTCGGGCCTGATGAGCATCCAGGGTGGAGATCTGCACCTGGGCGCTGAAACCGTACTGGCCGCAGGCAGCATGCTCCTTGATGTGGAGGATGCGGTTATGTCGGCGAACAGCAAATTGCTGTCAGCCAGCAATCTTGATCTACACAGCGCCAATCTGACCATGGGTACCGGCAGCCAGATGTCTGCCGGTAGCGCCATGGATCTTTATGCCAGCGGGAACATGAGCCTGGGTCATCTGACCAATACCGCTGAGAGCGGCGTACTGTTCGATCTGCACGCCGACGGTCATATTCTGTCCAATGGCGATGGCCAGACCAATCTTTTAGCGTCCCATGGTGGAGAGTCCTACATCCTGGCGGGAACAGGTATCGGCAACGCGACCAGCGCACTGGTTGTCGACATGCCCGAGTTGACCTCAGCTATTGCGACCAGCGGCGATCTGTACCTGACCAGCCGGTCAGCGCTGGCGGGCGAGGCAATTGCCGCCCAGGCCGGAGATGTGAACTTCGTCAGCGGTACCGGACTGGTGGACTTCTCTTCAATCAGTGCAGATGGCGACTTGAGTTATGCCGGTGGCAGCCTTACGGCTGACAGCCTGAATGCCCGTACCGGGAATATGGTGCTGAACAGCTCCGGTTACTTGGACATCGGCCAGCTTCATGCCGGTTCGTTATTGGAAGTAACTGGCGCGGGCCCAACCCGTATCGATAACGCCATGGTTGGCGCAAACGCCGACTTTGACGTTGCCGGGACGTTGACCCTGGGTCAGCTGATCAGCGCTGGCGATCTCACCGCCATCGTCAATGAGACCTTGAATGCGGGTTCACTGACTGTCGGCGGCAAATGGTCGCTGCAGGCGGTAGATGCGGTAGTGAATACAGCCGGCGTTGCTGGAACTGTCGGTCTGGATCTTTCCGGCGATTTGCAGCTTGCCAGCCTGACGGCAGGCGATGATACCCGGCTGGATCTTGGCACCGGCTCTGCATTGGGCACCCTTGACATCACGGGTGCGCTGGATCTGCAGGTGGATGGTTTGCTCACTATGCAGCAGGCGACGGTCAGCGAGCAGGCCGTGCTACGGCACCTCGGCATCGCGGGAACCGCCCTGCATCACGGCGCGCTGCAAATTGGACAGACGCTCGAGGTGAGCGGCCGTGGCAACTGGAGCGGTACCGACGTAACGGTCATAGGTAACGCGGCCTACGACGTAGGTAGCGCCATCCTTGACTCCCTGGTAACGACAGGTGGAACACTGTTGTTGAAAGCAGCCAACGGGTTTGCCGCCCAGGAACTGCATAGCCGCAAGCAGTGGGTCAATCTCGTCTCTGGTTCAGCGAACCTGGGCAATGCCAGCGCTTTCGAGACGCTGACGGTTGAAACCAACGGTGATCTGACCTTGTTCACCGGACGTAGCGGCGGAGACATGTTGCTGACCACAGTGGCCGGATCGCTTGGCACTATTCGCTTCGGGCAGTTGGCGAACCCTGATGCTGAAGACGTGCTAGTGCCGGCCCACTTGAAGTCAAACCGGAATCTGCTGGTCAGAACCGATGGCGATGTTTTCGGCGGCAACGCCGAGGCTGAACTGCAGCTGCATATCGAAGGTCGCAATCTGTTCTTTGGCCGGGCGCAGAGCTTGCAGGAAGATGTGTCGCTGCTGGGTTCCGGTGATTATGCCGATGGCCATGGCGATATCACTGGGCTGCTGGTGGAGGCCAAGCGAGACGTTGGCATAATCGCCGGCGGTGACCTGAGCATGCCTGAGGTCAAGTTTGGCGGTACTTATTCGCTCAAGGCCGGACGCGACCTCACCGTTGGGGTACGGGGCGATCTCAATGTCAGAGGCCAGGCTGAGGCAGGAAGGGACCTGTTCTTTGCCATCGGCGGCAACGTGGATCTGGAAGGCATCAAGGCCGGCCGCAATGTTTTGGTCGAAGCGGGCGGCGCCATTGCTTTGGAGAAAAACGTTGAAGGCGGCGGCAACATTGTGCTGCAGGCGCGCGGTGGGGATATCACCGTGGGCGGCAGTGTGAGCTCCAGCGGAGTCTATGTCGATCCAGAAAGCGGTGCGCGCAGCGACGTTGCCGGGAATGTAACGCTTGTCGCTACAGGTAACGTTACGGCGTCCAGTCTGAGTACCGCCAGTTCAGTCAATGGCGATATCAGGGTCGACGGACACAGCCTGGATCTGGGCAACGTTACTGCTTCGAATGATACCGACCTGCTTGCAGGTGGTTTCATCAAGGTGGGCAGCAGCGTGAGTGGTGGATATCAGAACTGGAAGGCTGAAGAATTTATTAGCTTTGGTCAGGTGCTTGCGGGTGACCAGGTGGTGCTTGGCAGTTTGCTCGACACCCGCGGCGGCAATATCCAGGCCGGCCGCAATGTTCTTGTCGAAGCGGGCGGCGCCATTGCTTTGGAGAAAAACGTTGAAGGCGGCGGCGACATTCTGCTGCAGGCGCGTGGTGGGGATATCACCGTAGGCGGCAGCGTGAGCTCCAGCGGAGTCGATGTCGATCCAGAAAGCGGTGCGCGCAACGACGTTGTCGGGAATGTAACGCTTGTCGCTACAGGTAACATAACGGCGTCCAATCTGAGTACCGCCAGTTCAGTCAATGGCGATATCAGGGTCGACGGACACAGCCTGGACCTTGGGCGCATTACCGCTTCGAATGATACCGACCTGCTTGCAGGCGGTTTCATTAAGGTAGGAAGCAGTGAGAGTGGTGGATATCAGAACTGGAAGGCTGAAGAGTCCATTGGCTTCGATCAGCTTCTGGCGGGCGGCCAGGCGCTGCTTGATAGTTTGCTGGATACACGTGGCGGCCAGATCAAGGCGGCAGAAGGCATAATAGCCCACGCTGGTTGGCGAAACGGGGTGGCATCGCCTGCTGCTCTGGCGTTTGAACAGGCTGATGCCCCGACCATGAGCCTGTGGTCGGGCCGACTGATTCGGGTGGATGACGCCAGTATCGGTCGCTCTGCGGACCTCCATGCGCAGTTGATCGAGCTTTATGGACGCCACTCTGGACAAGGCATACTGAATCTGACCTTTGGCGGGCTGAATAATCTGTCCGCACCGGGAGACTCGTTGACGACGCGTCTGGGTGCCACGCATATCGTCACAGACTCGCTGGACATGCTCCGTACTGAGTTTGATACCACAGCGTTGCGGGTGGATTTTCCGGACATTACCAACGCTCGGTATCTGTCGCTGACTACGCCACAGGCCCGGGTCGTGGCGGACAACCTGAGCCCCGAGTTCCGCAGCGAGGCCAATGTGCAGCTGTATGAAATGGACCAGGCGTTCTGGATGTACCAGAACGGGTTCGAAACCTATACCGACGCCTATGTTTTGCATCGCACCTTTACTCACCAGACGCGTGTGCCCAACTTCGCGCAAGGGCACGAAAATGGAAGCGTCGATTACCAGGCCATCACATCGGCCGATTATTCGGAGATGCTGCTGGCGCCGCAGAATGTGCAGTTGCGGCTGGGTCAGCTGATGAATCAGGTGGGTGGGTATGTTCGTCCCGGTGTGATAGGGCTTGGCGCCCAAACCAATACGGTTCCGCTGAACATGAATTGGCCGGAAAGTTTTGGCAGTTCGAAAGAAGAGGACCGCTCGTGGGAAATTTGAAGGACCGCATCATGAACAGGAAAGGAATCATCCTGACTATGGGGCTGGCGGCTAGCCTTGCAAGCCTGTCGGCGGCAGCGCAAGCGCTACCACCCGGGCAGGTCAATCCGGGCTTGCTTCGCGAGCAGATCGAATCACAGCAAGAGCAACGACAGATTGAGCGCCGTGCCAGAGAGGTGCAGGTGCCGGCATTGCAGGGGGAAGAAACTGTCTTTCCGGATGCCTTGCCTGACGACAGCCCTCCGTTCACTCTGGAGCAAATCGACTTCAACTCGTCGGTGTTTCTGACCGCAGCCGAGCTGGAAGGCATGGCGGAGCCTTACGTGGGTCGTACGCTGACGTTTGCCGATCTCAACCAGATGATCAGAGAAATAAACCAGCGCTACAGTGAAAAAGGACAGCTGACGGCCCGTGCCATTATCCCACCGCAATCTCTGGAAGACGGGGCACTGAGGGTCGTGCTGGTCGAAGCGAAGGTGGATTCGGTAGAGCTTATCGGAGAGCCCCGCCGGGTAGACGACAGTTTCTATCGGGAGCGGCTGAACATCCCGGTTGGCGACGTGCTGGATAGCCCAATGCTCATCGAGAATGTCCGTCGCTTCAACGCTACGACGCCGGGCCCGCAGATATCTGCCGGCCTTGCCCCCGGCGAGCGCTTCGGTACCACCCGGATCGACCTCGAGACCTATGAGCCGGCGCCCTTGGCCTGGTCTCTCTTTGCCAATAACTACGGCAATGAAAGTACCGGGGTAGAGCAGCTGGGAGCTACGCTTAACTGGTTTTCACCTACGGGTGTGGCCGACAACCTCAGCGCCGTTGTTGTCGGAACTCGGGGTACGCAATATTACAATCTGCGGTACTCGCGCCCTGTTACGCGTCGCAATGGCGTGGCATGGGTAGAAGCCGGTGCCAACTCGCTGGAAATCAAACGAGGCCCGCTGGCTGACCTGAATATTGAAGGTGACTCGACGAGTTACGGGGCGGGCTTCGACCAGCCCTGGGTGCTCTCCCAGCAGTGGCTTTTTCTGGGAGGCGTCGGCTACCGCTATCAGAATTCCGAGACAACTATTGAAGGCGTGCCTCTGAGCGAGGTGGATATCCAGGAGGCTATATTCAGGGGCCAGTTCGAGTACCGCGGTGCGCCCTGGTATTTTCGCTACGAACAGCAGTTGCGTCAGGCTTCTGCGGATAATCAGATCAACTCTGACAATGGCAGTTTCACCTTGCTCAATGGGGACACCTATGCGACCCGTGCCCTTGGCGACAGCTATGAAGTGGTTGGCAAGCTCGGCTGGCAGTACGCCACCAAGGAGGATGAGCTGCCTTCTGCCCTGCTAAAGCAGTTCGGCGGTGTGAGCAGCATCCGTGGTTATGATCCCGGTATAATCGCATCCCCATGGGGCGCCCATTTCAGTGTCGAAGGGCATTGGCGTTACAGCCAACGCTGGCAGCCCTACGTTTTTCTTGATTACGGTCGCGCCATGAAGGTAGGAAGCCAGGACGTTGACCTGGGAAGTGTCGGTCTCGGACTCAACATGCAGTTTGGCAAACACGTTTCGGCTAATGTGATAGTCGCAGGAACGCTTGAAGAGGTTGTTCCAGATCAGGATAGCGGACAGGCCATGCTGCAAATTGTCATCCGCTGATATTCAATTACCCTCAGGAGTACCGAAAGGATGTCTACGTTATTGCTATATAAGGAAATCAAAGCCCTGAACCGCGATGAGCACAAATCATTGAAGCTCAAGACGGTGGGCGATTGTCGTTTTGCCGACGCAACACACATCGTTCCGCTGGCCGGCCTGGAATTCTTTCAAGCTGCCCGTGGTTACCCGATCGTGTTTATCGGTGAAGGAGAAAACGTAAGCCCTATCGCTCTGCTTGGGCTCAGCGAAGGTCAGAACAGCTACCTGCAGGACGATGGTCAATGGCGCGCCAACACCTACGTGCCCGCCTTCATTCGCCGCTACCCCTTCGTGCTGGCGCAAGGCGAAGATGCCAATTTCACTGTCTGTTTTGACGAGGCCTACGCAGGCTGGAACGAAACCGAAGGGCGAGAGTTATTCAGCGAGTCCGGAGACAATAGCGAATACCTCAACGAAATGATCGGATTTTTGCAGAACTTCACCGCGGAAATGCAACGTACTCGCCAGTTTATCGTTGTTCTGCAGGAACTGGAGCTCTTGGCTCCGCGTACCTTGAAACTGACCCATGGCAGCGGCGAAAGCTTTGTCTTGCGTGATTTCCTGGCGGTGGATGAGGAGAAATTCCTCAAGTTGGACGATGATCAGGTCCTCTCTTTGCACAAAGCCGGCTTCCTGGGCTGGATCTATGCGCATCTGATGTCGCTGGGCAATGCCAACCAACTGTTCGAGCATTATCTGGAAGTCAAACAGGCTGCAGCGACCACGCACTGAGGTTGCAGCTGCATACGGACCGGCAGCAATGCCGGTCCAGCTTGTTCACCGCGCTACAACACGATTGCGTCCCGCCTGTTTGGCCTGATACATCAGCTTGTCGCAACGGGTCAGCAGATCCCGGCTGGTCTCGTCATGCTGCCGAGTGGCTACCCCCAGGCTGACCGTCATACCGATTCCTTGGCCGTCTATTTCGAACTGCATCTCTGCCACACTTCGGCGGATACGTTCCGCTATTGTTTGCGCGGTCTGCAGATCAGTGTTGTTAAGAATGACGACAAACTCTTCACCGCCGAAACGAAACAGCCCGTCAACCGCCCGCAAACAGTCACGACTGCAGTTCACCATGGCTTTGAGCGCTTCATCCCCGTAAGCATGTCCAAACTGGTCATTGATCATTTTGAATTGATCTATGTCGACCACCGCTACGGACAAGGGGGTGCGGTGGCGGATGGATAACCGGACTTCACGCTCGATGGTCTGATCCAGTGCCAACCGATTACCGGTGCCGGTCAAGCTGTCGTTAAGGGCACTGCGCATGGCGTCCCGATACATCAGCGCATTGCGCAGCGGATAAAGCAGGTTGCTCATCAGGGTTTCTATCTGCGCCAGCTGCGGCTCATTGAAACGTTTCTGTCGGCTAAACTGCAACTCTCCCAAGTATTCGCTCTTATGGGTAATACGGTAATTGCAACGATGCAATGCCGCTACGCCAAGTTGGATCTGAATATCTTGCCGTTCGTGACGATACGCCAGCCCATCCAGAGCCAGAAGGCTTTGGAGTTCGAGATAAAACATATCCAGCACACGATCCAGCTCAAGAGTAGTGTGCAGCATCTGCATCAGCCGCTGCTGAACGTCCAGCAGGCTGACCGGCTGCGGTCTGGCTTGTGTGCTGGCAGTCAGTTGAGCATTGGCCTGGGTCACTTTTAGCCGGGCAGAGTCAAAATCGATGGTATTTCCCAGGGTAGACGACATGGCGAATCCTTTGACATACGGCTTTTCATATGTCTTCAGCAGAAATCGTGCCAGTTTCCTGAATAAGTATAAAAATCAGTGGGGTAGCGATTTTTAATTCAACATCAGAAACAAGGGGCGGCAATATGTTGCCGCCCTCAGGCATAGCTGGGAAGGTGATGGAAGGGGGCGTCAGAAAAATGCCTACTGGGCGTCAAGGGCTTGGCCGTTGATGTGTTTGCTATCGGCACCCAGCAGGTAAAGGAAAACCGGCATGATATCGGCAGGTTCGGGGTTCGACTCGGGCGCTTCACTCGGGTAGGCCTTGGCGCGCATGGCGGTACGGGTAGCACCCGGGTTGATGCTGTTGGCACGTATTGCACTGGTGCCATCCTGCTCGTCTGCCAGCACCTGCATCAATCCCTCGATGGCAAACTTGCTGACCGCGTACGGCCCCCAGTAGGCGCGTCCCTTGCGCCCAACGCTGGATGAAACAAACACCACCGAAGCGTCCTCAGCGGCTCGCAGCAAGGGCATCATGGCCTTGGTCAATACAAAGGGGGCATTGACGTTGACCTGCATGAGCTGGAGCCAGGCGTCGGTCTTGACGCTGTCCATCAGCGTACGTGGGCCGAGCAGGGCAGCGTTGTGCACCAGCCCGTCCAGTTTGCCAAAGGTATCGAAAAGCTGGTCGGCCAGATCGTTGTAATCTTTCTCGATTGCGGTTTCGAGATTCAGCGGACAGATAGCCGGCTGGGGGTGACCCGCCGCTTCGATCTGATCGTAAACCGTTTCCAGTTTGGACAAGGTCCTGCCGACCAGTACCACGCTGGCGCCATGGGCCGCGCAGCTTAGGGCGCAGGCGCGCCCGATACCATCTCCAGCCCCGGTAATCAGTATTACCCTGCCTTGCAGGAGGCCTGGGCACGGCGTGTAGTCAAACATGCAAGAACTCCTTTAATGCTGTTGTTTCAGCCAGGGAAGTAGCTCGTCGGCTGAATGAATGCTGTAACTGGCTTGCCACTCGGCCGGGTCTTCGCCAATGGGCAAATACCCGTAAAGCGCTGCCACGGTGAGCATCCCAGCCGCTTTTCCGGCCTGAATGTCACGTAGATGATCACCGACAAAGACCGAACGCCTGGGGTCTACATCCATTTGGGCGCAGGCTTTGAACAAAGGTTCAGGATGGGGCTTGCTCTGTGTGACCTGGTCGGGGCAGACCAGGCTGCTGCACCGCTCAGACAGGCCCACGGCCTCAAGCAACGGAATGCTGAAGCGGCTGAGCTTGTTGGTTACCACTCCCCAGGGCAGACCCTCGGAGTCCAGCCAGTCGAGCAGAGGCTCTATACCCGGAAAAGGGCGCGTAAATACGGCGAGGTTCTGATCATAGCGCAGCAGAAAATCTTCACGCAGTTCCTCGAACCCAGGGTGGTCAGGCTTGGTAGCGAAGGCAGTGCAGAGCATGCCGACGGAACCATTGGAAACAGTAGGCCGGACCACATCAGGATCGACAGCCGGCAGCCCGCGGTCAATACGCATGGCCTGGATGATGGACATGAAATCACCTGCGGTATCCAGCAAGGTACCATCTAGATCAAACAGGACGCTGGTAACCATTGCGTCAGTCTCCCCGTTCGCAATGAACCATGTAGTTTACGTCAACGTTCTGTTCCAGTTTGTAGGCCTTGGTCAACGGGTTGTAGGTCAAGCCGATAATATCCTGCAGATTCAACCCGGCCTGGCGTGACCAGCCTCCGAGTTCTGCGGGCCGAATGAATTTCGCAAATTCATGGGTACCGCGGGGCAGCAGCCGCAGAATATATTCCGCGCCAATGATGGCGAACATGAAGGATTTCGGATTGCGGTTTATGGTCGAAAAAAATACATGCCCGCCGGGCTTCACCAATTTGGCGCAGGCGCGGATAACCGAGGACGGATCGGGCACATGCTCAAGCATCTCCAGACAGGTGACGATATCGAACCGACCGGGATGTTGCTCCGCCAGTTCCTCGGCAGTGCACTGCTGATAATCGACCTGCACGCCTGACTCGAGCTGATGCAGGCGTGCCACCGAAAGCGGTGCCTCACCCATATCGATGCCGGTGACCGTGGCACCTCGAAGCGCCATGGCTTCGGCGAGAATTCCGCCCCCACATCCTATGTCCACTACTTCCTTGCCGGCCAGGCCCGCCCTCTGATCAATCCAGTTGGTTCGCAACGGATTGATCTCATGCAGCGGTTTGAACTCGCTGTTGCGGTCCCACCAGCGGCTGGCTAGGGCTTCGAACTTGGCAATTTCGGCCCTGTCGACATTAAGTGTCATCTTGGTTCCCTCGTTGAATCTGTCGGGCCCATTCCTGGGCTTCGCTAAGCAATGCGGCTTGGTCAATGTGGGTCAATTTTCCGCTACGTACCTTCTCCTGGCCGGCAACCCACACATCCGACACCTGTGCAGCTGTGCAGGTATACAACAGTTGGGAGACCGGATTGTGAACAGGTTGCTGCGCTACGCCTGATAGATCGACGGCGATCATGTCTGCGGCTTTGCCGACTTCAAGGGAGCCGGTTTCCTCGCCAAGACATAAAGCCTGCGCGCCATTCAAGGTGGACATGCGCAGGGCGGTGTGGGCGTCAACGGAGGTCGGCTGCCCGGAGACACCCTTGGCCAACAGGGCAGCTGTGCGCATTTCGCCTAACATGTCGAGATCGTTATTGCTGGCGGCTCCGTCAGTTCCAAGGGCCACGTTTATACCCGCGTCCAAAAGATGCTGTACCGGGCAGAAGCCGCTGGCCAGTTTGAGATTTGATTCGGGGCAATGAATAACGCTCACTCCAAGCTCCGCCAGCACCGCAATATCCTCATCGGAAACCTGAGTCATGTGCACCGCTTGCAGGCGTGGGGTGAGCAGGTTCAACTGGCGTAGTCGCTCGAGGGGACGCATGCCAAATTGCTTGACGGATTCCTCAATCTCGAAAGCGGTCTCGTGGATATGCATGTGGATGGGCAGATCCAGTTCGTCAGCCAGGGTCCGGATTCTCAGTAGGGTGGCATCTGCAACCGTGTAGGGCGCGTGCGGCCCGAAGGATACGTTCACCAATTGGCTGTGCTTGAGCTCATCATGTAGATGTAGCCCTTTGGTAATACCTTCGTCGCTACTCTTCGCACCCGGAATCGGGTGATCAATGACCGGAAAGGCGATCTGCGCTCGAATTCCGCACTCTACTGCCACCCGGGCAGCAATTTCCGGATAGAAATACATGTCGGCGAAACAGGTAGTGCCGCCACGGAGCATCTCGGCTATGGCAAGTTGAGTGCCGCAACGAATGAATTCGTCGCTAACCCAGCGACTTTCGGCGGGCCAGATGTGGTCGGTTAGCCAGGTCATCAGCGGCAAGTCGTCGGCCATGCCCTTGAACAGGCTCATCGCTGCATGACCGTGGGCGTTGATCAGACCAGGTATAAGCAGGTGGCTCGGAAGCTCGCGGCGCTCCCGAACCTTCAAATCAAGCGTGGCGCTGACCGGGAGAATAGCAAGAATGCGTCCCTGGTGTACGATCAGGGCATGATCTTCCAGCACCAGGCCGGCCGGAACAACGGGCACTAGCCAGCGCGGACTGATCAGTAGATCAATCTCTTCAGGTAAAGCAGTCATTGGCAATTCGCTTTGCATCATAGGCGCCCAGTATACCCTCTGGATTTTACTGCTTGCAGCGACAATTCATCACTGTATTTGTCGGGGCAGGTATACTGCCGTTTTAGACGGAGCCAAGCCAAGTATGCAGCATCAGAAGCAATCGGTCGTCGAGGCCAGCGTCAAAGCCATCGAGTGGAGCGGCATGGTCCTTCGCTTGCTGGATCAACGTTTGTTACCCGGCGAGGAAGTCTATGTTGACCACGAGAATGCCCAGCAAGTCGCCAAGGCCATTCGTGACATGCTGGTGCGCGGAGCACCAGCCATAGGCATTGCGGCTGCCTATGGAATTGCCTTGGCGGCTCGCAGAATAGGGCACTCCGACGACTGGGAATCTGCGTTGGCGAATGATTTTGCCGAGCTTGAGAGCGCCCGTCCGGCGGCGATCAACCTTGCCTGGGCGTTGCGGATGATGCGGGATCGCCTGCAACGTTTGCTTGGCCACGCTGATGTGCCTGGCCAACTGCTGGCGGCAGCCATTTCAATTCATGAAAGTGATATTGAGTCGAACAGAACCATGGGCAAGCTGGGCATGCAACTCATCCGCAAGCATCAAAAGGCTCCGCAAAATATCATGACTCATTGCAATGCGGGTGCGCTGGCCACCGGCGGCTACGGTACTGCCCTGGGCGTGATCCGCGCCGCCCATGCAGCGGGGCTGGTTGACACGGTTTATATCAATGAGACTCGGCCCGGGCTGCAAGGCTCGCGTCTGACAGCCTGGGAGTTGGCTCAGGAGCAGATTCCGGCTCTCCTGCATGTCGATTCAGCTGCTGCACACCTGATGAAAACCCTGGCGATTACCTGGGTCGTGGTAGGCGCGGACAGGGTCGCGGCAAATGGCGATGTGATCAACAGGATCGGCACCTACGCGCTGGCTGTGCTGGCCATGCACCATGGTTTGCGTTTTATGGTGGTTGCTCCAAGTTCGACCATCGATATGTCGCTTGAAGTCGGAGAAGACGCTGCCGTGGAGGAGCGCGACGCTGAAGAACTGTTGTTGGCTGGGTCCCAGCGGATCGATCCAGGTGTGCCGGCGTTCAATCCGGTATTCGATGTCACGCCGGCTGACCTGATTGACGTTATCGTTACCGAGAAAGGCATCGTCGAGCGCCCCGATGGAACAAAAATGGCTGATTTGATGAGCCATAAACACTTGCACTGACGGGCCCTGGCGCCTTTCTGGGGCGTGCGTCCTTATTCGAGGTATCCCTGCCGTCTTACCGCTCCCTCCGGGACGCTCCCTGTGGTATCATTTCCGGCTTTGACTGAGCTCTCTCTGGAGGGCTCGATGCGCCGAACTAACGTTATTGGCATCGTCAGGTTGCCGACAATAAAAGGAATGCCGTTTCATGGGTGAACTGGCCAAAGAAATCCTTCCAGTCAATATCGAAGATGAGCTAAAGCAGTCGTATCTCGATTACGCCATGAGCGTAATCGTCGGACGGGCGCTGCCGGACGTGCGGGACGGCCTGAAGCCGGTTCACCGTCGGGTGCTGTTCGCGATGAGCGAGCTGAATAACGACTGGAACAAGCCATACAAGAAATCAGCCCGTGTCGTCGGTGATGTGATCGGTAAATATCATCCGCACGGTGACTCGGCTGTTTACGACACCATCGTACGGATGGCGCAGCCATTTTCGCTGCGCTACCTGTTGGTGGACGGTCAAGGCAATTTCGGATCGGTAGACGGCGATAACGCGGCGGCCATGCGATATACCGAAATCCGCATGACCAAGCTGGCCCATGAACTGCTGGCCGATCTGGACAAGGAAACGGTCGACTGGGTGCCCAACTATGACGGTACCGAGCAGATCCCAGCGGTTTTGCCGACCAAGGTGCCCAACCTGCTGGTCAACGGCTCCAGCGGTATTGCGGTGGGCATGGCGACAAACATTCCGCCCCATAACCTGACCGAAGTGATCAATGGCTGTCTGGCTTTGATCGAAAATCCCGACATGACCATCGATGATCTGATGGAACACATACCGGGCCCGGATTTCCCCACTGCCGGTATTATCAACGGCCGCGCTGGTATCGTCGAAGCCTACAAGACTGGCCGGGGCCGCATTTATGTGCGAGCCCGCTGCATAATCGAAGATATCGACAAGGTAGGTGGTCGTCAGCAGATCATCATCAACGAGTTGCCCTACCAGCTTAACAAGGCGCGTCTGATTGAAAAGATCGCCGAGCTGGTTAAAGAGAAGAAACTCGAAGGTATTACCGAACTGCGGGACGAGTCGGACAAGGACGGCATGCGGGTTGTCATCGAGCTGCGGCGCGGTGAGGTCGCTGAGGTGGTGCTGAACAACCTTTATATCCAGACTCAGATGCAGAACGTGTTCGGCATCAATATTGTCGGGCTACTGGATGGTCGTCCGCGCATTCTCAATCTGAAGGATCTCCTCGAAGCCTTCATTCGCCACCGCCGTGAAGTGGTTACCCGCCGGACTGTGTACGAACTGCGCAAGGCTCGTGAGCGTGGCCATATTCTGGAAGGCCAGGCTGTTGCGCTGTCGAACATCGACCCAGTGATCGCCATGATCAAGGCCTCGCCGACGCCCGCTGAGGCCAAGGAACGCTTGATCGCCAACGCCTGGGAGCCGGGCGCCGTGGTCGAAATGGTCGAACGCGCCGGCGCAGAATCCTGCCGCCCGGACGGGCTTGATGAACAGTTTGGTCTGCGTGACGGCAAATATTATCTGTCACCGGAGCAGGCCCAGGCGATTCTTGAGCTGCGTCTGCATCGTCTGACCGGCCTTGAACATGAAAAACTACTGACGGAATATCAGGAGATTCTGGTTCAAATTGGGGAGTTGCTGCGCATTCTCAACAGCCAGGAACGGCTGATGGAAGTGATCGTCGAGGAACTCGAGCTGATCCGCACCAACTATGGCGATGCGCGCCGTACCGAAATCGTTGCTTCCCGTCTGGATCTGACCATCGGTGATTTGATCACCGAAGAAGATCGCGTGGTAACTATTTCCCATGGCGGCTATGCCAAGAGTCAACCGCTGGCCGACTACCAGGCCCAGCGCCGCGGCGGACGGGGCAAGGCGGCAACCGGCGTCAAGGATGAGGATTACGTATCCCATTTGCTGGTGGCAAACAGTCACACCACCCTCATGCTGTTCTCCAGCAAGGGCAAGGTGTACTGGCTGAAAACCTATGAAATTCCGGAAGCCTCACGCACCGCGCGCGGGCGGCCACTGGTCAACCTGCTGCCGCTGGACGATGGTGAATACATCACCACCATGCTGCCGGTGGATGAGTATACCGAGGGCTGGTTCGTGTTCATGGCAACCGCCAACGGCACGGTCAAGAAGACTCCGTTGGAGCAATTCAGCCGCCAGCGTAGCGTCGGCTTGATCGCGCTGGATCTGGATGAAGGCGACACCCTTATTTCGGCAACCATCACCAACGGCGAACGGGAAATCATGCTTTTCTCCGACGGCGGCAAGGTTACCCGCTTCAAGGAGACCGACGTACGCGCCATGGGTCGTACGGCGCGGGGCGTTCGTGGTATGCGCCTGGCCACAGGTCAGCGTCTGGTGTCGATGATCGTGGCGGAGGAGGGCACGCAGATCCTCACCGCTTCGCAGCGTGGCTTCGGCAAACGCACCAATGTTGAAGAGTTCCCGCAGTACAAGCGCGGTGGCCAGGGCGTTATCGCCATGGTTAGCAACGAGCGGAACGGGCCGTTGGTTGGCGCTGTTCAGGTGGTTGCCGGCGAGGAGATCATGCTGATTTCCGATCAGGGCACCCTGGTTCGTACTCGCGTCAGCGAGGTGTCCAGCCTGTCGCGTAATACCCAGGGTGTGACGTTGATCAAGCTGTCTAACGGAGAGAAGGTGGTCGGGCTGGAATGCGTCCAGGAGCCGTCGGAACTGGTTTCGGAGGACGATATAGTTGAGCTGGACGCCATCGTTGAAGATATGACTACTGGACCGGCTGATGATGATGCCGGGCCAACAGCGGAAGACCAGGAGTAGAACGTGAGCGAGCGTCTGTTCAATTTTTGCGCTGGCCCGGCCGCGCTACCCGAAGCAGTGCTGCAGAAGGCCCAGGCTGATTTGCTTGACTGGCATGGCGAAGGCTTGTCAGTAATGGAAATGAGCCATCGCAGCGATGAATACGTCGGCATCGCCGAACAGGCGGAGCAGGACTTGCGTGACCTGCTGAGTATTCCCTCGAATTACCAGGTGCTGTTTCTCCAGGGTGGCGCAAGTCAGCAGTTCGCGCAGATTCCGTTGAATCTGCTGCCCGAGGGTGGCAAGGCAGATTATATCGATACCGGGATATGGTCAGCCAAGGCGATTGAAGAAGCTGCCAGATACGGTCATGTCAATGTTGCCGCCTCGGCCAGGGAGTTTGACTATTTCGCCATTCCTGGTCAGAACGAATGGCAATTGTCTGACGATGCCGCCTATGTACATTACACGCCCAACGAGACCATTGGCGGTCTGGAATTCGGCTGGATTCCCCAGGTAGGTGACAAGCCACTGGTAGCCGACATGTCATCGACTATCCTGTCGCGCCCACTGGACGTGTCGAAGTTCGGCCTGGTCTATGCCGGCGCGCAGAAAAATATTGGCCCGAGTGGTCTGGTCGTGGTGATCGTCCGCGATGATCTGCTGGGTAATGCGCGGTCCAGTTGTCCGACCATGCTCGACTATAGCGTGGCAGCCAAGCATGGCTCCATGTACAACACACCGCCGACCTTCGCCTGGTATCTTTCTGGTCTGATTTTTCAGTGGATCAAGGGCCAGGGTGGTCTGGAGGCTATGGAACGCATCAACCAGAGCAAGCAGCGCAAGCTGTATACCGCTATTGATGCCAGTGGTCTGTATACCAATCCGATCAACCCGGCGGACCGTTCCTGGATGAATATCCCATTCCGGCTGGCTGATGATCGTCTGGACAAGCCGTTCCTGGCGGGTGCGGAAGAGCGCGGAATGTTGAACCTGAAGGGCCACCGGTCTGTAGGTGGTATGCGGGCGTCCATTTATAACGCTGTGCCGGAAGCCGCGGTCGACGCTCTGGTGGCCTACATGGCTGAATTCGAGAAACAGCACGGTTGATGCCTATGTCAGATGAAGCGCAACTCAAAGCCTTGCGAAACCGCATTGATTCCCTCGACGAAAAAATCCTGGAGCTTATCAGCGAGCGCGCCAGTTGTGCGCAAACAGTGGCGCAGGTAAAGCAGAAATCCCTGCCCGAAGGCGCCAGGCCTGTTTTTTATCGTCCAGAGCGCGAAGCCTGGGTGTTGAAGCACATCATGGAGCTGAACAAGGGGCCGTTGGATAACGAGGAGATGGCGCGTCTGTTTCGCGAAATCATGTCCGCCTGTCTGGCTTTGGAAGAGCCGCTTAGAGTTGCCTATCTCGGGCCGGAAGGCACTTTTACCCAAGCTGCCGCGATCAAGCATTTTGGCCATTCGGTGGTCAGCGTGCCGATGGCTGCAATAGACGAAATCTTCCGGGAAGTGGCCGCCGGTGCCGTGCAGTTTGGTGTAGTGCCGGTGGAGAATTCCACCGAGGGTGCGATCAATCACACCCTGGACAGTTTTCTTGAACACGATATGGTCATCTGCGGTGAAGTGGAGCTGCGCATTCACCATCATTTGCTGATCGGTGAAAACACCCGCACCGAGAAGATTTCCAGGGTGTATTCGCACGCCCAGTCGTTGGCGCAATGCCGCAAGTGGCTGGATGCGCATTATCCCAACGTCGAGCGGGTGGCGGTAAGCAGCAATGCCGAGGCCGCAAAACGGGTCAAGGGCGAATGGAATTCGGCGGCGATCGCCGGAGACATGGCCTGTGAGCTCTACGGTCTGACCAAGATCGCCGAGAAAATCGAAGACCGGCCGGACAATTCCACACGTTTTCTGATTATCGGTAGCCAGTCTGTTCCGTCCACGGGCGACGATAAAACCTCTGTCATCGTGTCCATGCGCAACAAGCCTGGAGCTTTGCATGAACTGTTGCAGCCGTTTCATACCAATGGAGTGGATCTGTCCCGGATCGAGACGCGTCCATCCCGCAGTGGCAAGTGGACCTACGTCTTCTTTATCGACTTTTTTGGTCACCAGGACGACCCGTTGGTCAAAGACGTCCTGGAAAAGATCAACGACGAATCCGTGGCGCTGAAAGTGCTTGGGTCCTACCCGAAAGCAGTACTTTAACGGCGGCCTCCACTGCACGTTGCCGGCATCAAACACATGCCGCAATGTTTGCAGGTGAGAGGCTTTTAGCTTGAGGCTGAATCAATGACTTGCGACTTCCTCGCCCTGGCGCAACCAGGTGTGCAAAAACTGTCTCCCTATGTGCCCGGCAAACCGGTGGAAGAACTGGCGCGCGAATTTGGCCTGCGGGCTGAAGATATCGTCAAGCTTGCCAGCAACGAGAATCCGTTGGGGCCTGGCCCCGAGGTGCTCAAGGCAATCAAGGCTGCGCTGTCTGACATGACCCGCTATCCAGACGGCAACGGTTTTGCGTTGAAGCAGGCCCTGGCCGCGAAGCTGCACGTGGCGCCAGCGATGATCACTTTGGGCAATGGCTCGAACGATATACTGGAGCTGGTTACCCGGGCCTTCGTCGCGTCACAGCATGAAGTGGTCTTCAGTGAGCACGCCTTTGCCGTCTACCCGATAGTCACCCAGGCCGTCGGGGCCAAGGCGGTGGTCGTGCCTGCACGTGAGTGGGGCCATGATCTGGCGGCCATGGCCGCTGCGATCACGCCCGCGACGCGATTGGTATTTATTGCCAATCCCAACAATCCTACCGGTACCTGGATTGAACGTGCTGAGCTAGAGGCGTTTCTCAAGCAAGTCCCCGAGCAAGTGATCGTGGTGCTCGACGAAGCCTACACCGAGTATGTTGAAACCAGCGATGTGCCCAACGGCATCGATTACCTGCGGGACTATCCCAACCTGCTCGTATCCCGAACCTTCTCCAAGGCCTACGGGCTGGCTGCGTTGCGAGTGGGCTACGGTATCTGCCAGCCGGCAATAGCCGATGCCATGAATCGGGTTCGCCAGCCGTTCAACGTGAATAGCCTGGCCTTGGCGGCCGCGGTCGCTGCATTGGGCGACGAGCAATATCTCGCCGAAAGCCGGCGCGTCAATCGAGAGGGGATGCAGCAATTGGAGGAGGGCTTCCGGCGCCAGGGTCTGAGCTGGATTCCTTCCCGAGGCAACTTCATTGCGGTAGATCTGGGGCGCGAGGCGGCTCCGGCCTTTCAGGCATTGCTACGTGAAGGCGTTATTGTTCGTCCCGTCGCCAACTACGGCATGCCCCGGCATTTGCGTGTATCGATAGGATTGCCGTCCGAGAATCAGCGTTTTCTCGAAGCGCTAGCCAGGGTGATGGCGGGTGAGTGATAGCAGCTTGTTACCGCCCAATCCGGTGCTCGGCCGGCTAACTGTGGTGGGCCTGGGCCTGATCGGCGGCTCGTTCGCCAAGGGGGTCAGGGAAAGCGGCATCTGCGAAGAAGTGGTAGGCTGCGACCCGGACCCGACCGCTCGCCGTCTGGCCCTGCCGCTCGGTGTGGTTGATCGGGTCACTGACGATCTGGCAGAGGCGGTTCAAGGCGCGGACGTCATTATGCTGGCGGTGCCCGTGCTGGCAATGGAAAGCGTATTGACCCAGCTGTCCGGCATGGATTTGGGCCAAGCGGTTCTGACTGATGCCGGTAGCACCAAGGGCGCCGTGGTCAAGGCGGTAGAAAAGGCCTTCGGGCAGACGCCTGCTTTGTTTGTGCCCGGTCATCCGATAGCCGGGTCGGAAAAGAGCGGCGTAGAAGCAGCCAAGGCAGAATTGTTCAAGCGCCACAAAGTGATACTGACGCCCCTTGAGCACACTAGCCCGCAAGCCGTGGAGCTGGTCAGCAAGCTCTGGCAAGTACTGGGTGCAGACGTCGAGCAGATGGCGCTGGCAGACCATGACGAGGTGTTGGCCGCGACCAGCCATCTCCCGCATCTGCTAGCCTTTTCGCTGGTCGATACGTTGGCGTCCCGCAGTGAAAATCTGGAAATATTTCGTTATGCGGCGGGTGGATTTCGCGACTTTACCCGAATCGCTGCCAGCGATCCGTTGATGTGGCGGGATGTTTTTCTGGCCAACCGGGACGCCGTATTGCGAAGTCTGGACGCTTTCACAAAGGATTTAGGCCGCTTGCGCGCGGCAGTCGATGAGGGAGACGCCACTACACTATTAGGCGTGTTCACCCGGGCGAAATCAGCGCGCGAGCATTTCAGCACCATTCTGGCCCGAAGGGCGTATATGGAACCTATGCAGACTAATGTAATCAATTTTGTCGCCGCTCCGGGTGGCCGGGTGCAGGGCAGTATCCGTGTGCCGGGCGATAAATCTATTTCCCATCGTTCGATCATGCTGGGATCCCTAGCCGAGGGGGTGACGGAGGTTGAGGGCTTTCTTGAGGGCGAAGACAGCCTCGCAACGCTACAGGCATTCCGTGACATGGGCGTGGTAATTGAAGGGCCGTACCATGGCCGCGTTACTATCAATGGGGTGGGTCTGAATGGTTTGCAGGCACCTCCTGGGCCTCTCTATCTTGGGAATTCAGGTACCTCCATGCGCCTGTTGTCAGGGCTGCTGGCAGCACAAATGTTTGATACCACCCTGGTGGGAGATGCCTCGCTGTCCAAGCGTCCCATGGGTCGAGTTGCCAAGCCCCTGCGGGAGATGGGTGCACGCCTTGAGACGGCTAACGAAGGACGTCCGCCGTTACGAATACAGGGCGATAGCCGTCTTATGGGCATGGACTACGAGATGCCGATGGCAAGCGCCCAGGTTAAATCCTGTCTGCTGCTGGCCGGACTGTACGCCGCCGGAACCACGTCGGTCACAGAGCCCGCGCCGACCCGTGATCATACCGAGCGTATGTTGCAGGGTTTCGGCTACCCGGTGAAGGTTAAGGGATCGACCGTTACCATCGAGCCGGGTCATCGGCTCACTGCATGCAAGATTGATGTGCCTGCCGATATTTCCTCGGCTGCATTCTTCATGGTCGCAGCCAGCATTGCGGAAGGGTCTGATCTGGTGCTCGAACATGTGGGCATCAATCCAACCCGAATTGGCGTGATCAATATTCTCAGGGCCATGGGCGGTGACATCAGTCTCCAGAATGAGCGAGAGGTCGGGGGCGAGCCGGTAGCCGATATCAGGGTTCGCCATGCCCGGTTGAAGGGAATTGAGATCCCTGTCGACCAGGTGCCCCTTGCCATCGATGAATTCCCTGTTCTGTTCGTCGCCGCAGCCTGCGCTGAAGGCCGTACGGTACTTCGCGGCGCCGAGGAATTGCGCGTCAAGGAGTCTGATCGTATTCAAGTGATGGCTGATGGGTTGCAGGCATTGGGCGTACGAGCCGAGCCGACGCCCGATGGCATCGTGATCGATGGTGGAACTATTCACGGCGGCAGTGTCGACAGTCATGGGGATCATCGGATCGCTATGTCTTTCAGTGTCGCCTCTCTACGAGCCACCGATGAGATCCACATAAGCGATTGCGCCAATGTGGCTACATCATTTCCGGACTTTATCGGCTTAGCGCAGGCGGTCGGCATACAGGTTCGGTTGGAGGAAAGCGCGTGATAGAACAAGCCATACCGGTCATAACCATCGATGGCCCGGGCGGTTCAGGCAAGGGCACCATTGCCGGCTTGCTGGCTGGGCGCCTTGGCTGGAATCTGCTCGACTCGGGGGCTTTGTATCGGGTATTGGCCTTTGCTGCCCAGAATCACGGCGTTGACCTCGACAACGAGCAGACCCTTGTCGCGCTTGCCGCGCATCTGGATGTGCAATTCGTGGCGGGCGAGGGTGATCACGAGCAGCGCATTATCCTCGAAGGCGAAGAAGTGACCCGTCATATCAGAAGCGAAGTGATAGGCGCCGGCGCTTCTCAGGTCGCTGCATTGCCCGAGGTCCGGGAAGCCTTGCTGCAACGTCAGCGGGTTTTCTGTGAACCGCCCGGGTTGGTGGCGGATGGTCGCGATATGGGGACCGTGGTTTTCAAAGATGCCCAGCTTAAAATTTTCCTGACGGCCAGCTCCCAGGAACGGGCTGAGCGGCGTCACAAGCAGTTGCTCAGAAAAGGCGAAACTGCTAATCTGGCGAGTCTTCTTGATGAGATCATGGCAAGGGATGAGCGGGATATGAATCGTAGCATTGCGCCATTAAGGCCTGCTGCGGATGCGATCCTGATTGATTCCACCAGTATGTCCATTGATGAAGTACTGGAAACAGTGCATGCAGAGGCGCTCAGGCGCGATTTGTTGAACTGATCCGAAGGTCCTTTGCCGGGTAACCAGCACCACCGGTCAAGGTGTTTACATAATCAACCCACGCAAGCTGGTGGCGTGGCGGGTACGTTTGCTGCAGGGCCCGCATTTGAGCGGCCAGGCGGTTGCTGCCTTAATAAACATTTACAGGAATCCAAATGAGCGAAAGCTTTGCCGAACTTTTTGAAGAAAGCCTAAAAACCCTTGATATGGAGCCAGGCTCCATCATCACCGGTATTATTGTGGATATCGACTCCGACTGGGTCACCGTTCACGCCGGCCTGAAATCCGAGGGTGTCATCCCACGTGAGCAGTTCCTGAACGATCAGGGCGAGCTGACGATCAAGGTGGGTGATGAGGTTCACGTTGCACTGGACGCCGTTGAAGACGGTTTCGGTGAGACCAAGCTCTCCCGTGAAAAGGCCAAGCGTGCCGAATCCTGGAAAGTCCTCGAAGCAGCTTTCGCCGCAGAAGAAATCGTCAAGGGTGTTATCAACGGCAAGGTCAAAGGTGGCTTTACCGTCGACGTCAACACCATCCGCGCGTTCCTGCCAGGCTCCCTTGTCGATGTCCGCCCTGTGCGCGACACCACGCATCTGGAAGGCAAGGAACTGGAATTCAAGGTCATCAAGCTTGACCAGAAACGCAACAACGTTGTCGTTTCCCGTCGTGCCGTCCTCGAAGCCGAGAACAGTGCCGAGCGTGAAGCCCTGCTGGAAACTCTGCAGGAAGGTCAGGTTGTCAAAGGTATCGTCAAGAACCTCACAGATTACGGCGCGTTCGTCGATCTGGGCGGCGTAGACGGCCTGTTGCACATTACCGACATGGCATGGAAACGTATCAAGCATCCGTCCGAAATCGTCAATGTCGGCGACGAGATCGATGTCAAGGTGCTGAAGTTCGACCGTGAGCGCAACCGCGTTTCCCTGGGTCTGAAGCAGCTGGGCGAAGATCCATGGGTCGCTATTACCGGTCGCTATCCAGAAGGTACCCGTGTTACTGCCAAGGTCACCAATCTTACCGATTACGGCTGTTTCGCCGAACTGGAAGAGGGTGTCGAAGGTCTGGTACACGTATCCGAAATGGATTGGACCAACAAGAACATCCATCCTTCCAAAGTCGTTCAGGTTGGCGATGAAGTGGAAGTTATGGTTCTGGATATCGACGAAGACCGTCGTCGTATCTCCCTGGGCATCAAGCAGTGCAAGATGAACCCGTGGGAAGAGTTCTCCAGCAAGTTCAACAAGGGCGACAAAATCTCTGGTTCGATCAAGTCGATTACCGATTTCGGTATCTTCATTGGTCTGGACGGGGGCATCGACGGCCTGGTTCACTTGTCCGACATTTCCTGGAACGAAGTAGGCGAAGAAGCCGTACGTCGTTTCAAGAAAGGCGACGAGATTGAGACGGTCATCCTGTCTGTTGATCCAGAGCGCGAGCGTATTTCTCTGGGCGTCAAGCAGCTCGAAGATGATCCGTTCTCCAACTTTGCTTCTCTGAACGAGAAGGGCACCATCATCAACGGTACCGTCAAGGAAGTTGATGCCAAGGGCGCTGTGATTACCCTGGCCGACGATATCGAAGGTACGCTAAAGGCTTCCGAAATCAGCCGTGACCGTGTTGAAGATGCGCGTAATGTGCTGAATGTTGGCGACCAGGTTGAAGCCAAGATCATCAGCATTGATCGCAAGAGCCGCGTGATCAGCCTGTCGATCAAAGCCAAGGATGTCGAAGACGAGAAAGAAGCCATTCAAGACCTGCGCAAGCAGGAAATGCTGGCCTCTGGTCCGACTACCATTGGTGACCTGATCAAGCAGCAGATGGAAAACAAAGGCAATTGATGTAAGCCTTTGTGATTCTTGAAAAAGGGCGACTTCGGTCGCCCTTTTTTGTGTCTTTTGGCCACTAAAGACCTACTCTTCCTATTTTGTTTCCTATCAGGCTGTTCAAATGCCGTCAAGCATGGTAAAACCGATAAAAACGGATCTAGCCGCTTGATAAAAAAGGAAAAAAGATGACCAAGTCGGAATTGATCGAGCGCATCGTCGAGCAGCAAGGGCAGCTGTCGGCTAAAGATGTCGAACTGGCGATCAAAACCATGTTGGAACACATGTCCCAGGCGTTGGCGACGGGCGAGCGGATCGAAATTCGTGGTTTCGGTAGTTTTTCTCTCCACTACCGTGCACCCAGGGTCGGACGCAATCCCAAGACCGGTGACGCAGTTGAGCTTGACGGCAAATATGTTCCTCATTTCAAACCTGGCAAGGAACTGCGCGACAGGGTGAACGAGTCAATCGAAAACGCCTGATCGGTATCAACCGCGCTCATGGCTGCGCTATACTTCAAGCCACAAACGGCTGAACTGAGGTGTGGCAATGCAATGGCTGAAGCGCGCGGTGCTTATCATCGTGTTGTTGTTGGTAGCTCTGGCGACGCTGGATTTCATGCTTGAAAATCAGCAACACGTCACTCTGCAGTTTCTTGAATTGCGCTCACTGGCATTGCCTATTTCCCTGTTCATAGTCATAGCTTTCATTTCAGGCAGTCTGATAGGGATTTTGATCGGATGGCTGATAACTACCCGCCTGCGGCTCCGGCTGCGCGTTCAGAACAACGAGCTTAGTCGCCACCGCAAAGAGATAGACAAATTGCGCACGCAGGCTATCAAAGGCTGATTGCAATGCAGGAACTGCTGTTCCTTGGGTTGTTTATGGGGGCCTTGGCGATCGGTTGGCTCCTGGGGCGACGGGAAGCAATTAAAGTCGGGTTCATGCTAGAGCCCCATGGCAGTGCGCTGGACAGACAGTACTTCGTTGGTCTCAACTACCTTTTGAATGAACAGCCGGACGAGGCTATCGAGACGTTCATTCGTGCCCTGGAAGTCAATCCGGAAACGGTCGAAACACATATCGCCATTGGCAAGTTGTTCTGCCAGCGGGGTGATGTGGAGCGCGCGATCAAGGTACACCAGAACCTGCTGGCCCGCCCGAATCTGACTCGCGAGCAGGGCGACCGGGTCCAGTTCGAATTGGCAAGAGATTATCTGGTTGTGGGAATGCATAGCCGGGCCCAACGATTGCTGGATGAGCTTATCGAGTCCAGCTCACCGCTACGTGCAGAGGCCCTGGTAGATTTGGTCAAGGTTCATGAGCGCGAGCACGACTGGAATGAGGCCGTTAGCGTGGGCCGCAAATTGGTACGCGAGCGCCCTGGTTTTGCGGTAACGCTTGCCCATTATCATTGCGAAATGGCTGCCGAAGCACTGCAACGAAAAGAATGGCAGCAGGCGAGGGTTTGCCTGGAAGCGGCAATCAACACCGACAAGACGAGCGTCAGGGCCATACTGGAACTGGCCGCGCTCGAAGAGTCGCGGGGTGATGCTCTTGAAGCCACCCGCTGGTTGCAGCAGCTGGTTTTGATAGGCCCCGATTTTGTACCGCAAGCCTTGCCGCTGGTGCGGCGTTGCGCCGATAATGGCGGTCTGATCCTGGCGGATTATCTGGATAAGGTTATTGAAAGAAGCAGTCCGCCCCAGATCGTGACGGTGCTTGCCCGTGCCGATGAGATAAAAGAGACATCGGGAATCAGTAATGCCAGTCGCTATGTGGTCGCTCATATACAAAATCAGCCGTCGTTACGCGGGCTTATTTATCTGATCGATCTTCACAAGGATAAAGTCGAGCCCCGTGGCCAGCAGAACCTGACAGTTCTGCGCGAGATAGTCGAGGCGCTGATTATAGATGCGCACCATTATCGTTGTGAAGCCTGCGGCTTCTCCGGTAGGCGGTTGCACTGGCAGTGCCCCACCTGCCACGGTTGGTCTACGATCAGACCCCTCAAAGGACGCGACGCGGCCTAACCGCATCAATCAGGACATCTACTCACAGGAAAGCAGTATGCCGTGTAACACGCCGATTATCGTTGCCCTCGACTACCCCGACGCGCAGTCCGCTCTACAAATGGTAGATAAGCTGGATCCTGGGCTATGCCGCGTCAAGGTTGGCAAGGAGCTATTTACCAGCACCGGCCCGGCGATTGTCGAGGCGCTTCAACACAAGGGTTATGAAGTATTTCTGGATCTGAAGTTTCACGATATTCCCAACACCACAGCCAGCGCAGTACGCTCGGCAGCTGAGTTGGGAGTCTGGATGGTCAACGTTCACGCTAGCGGGGGGCGCCGCATGATGGAGGCCTGTCGGGAAATCCTGGAGCGCAGCGCTCCGGACGTCCGGCCTTTGCTAACTGCCGTGACAGTCCTGACCAGCCTGGAGCAGGACGACCTGCTCGAAGTCGGAGTGGATATCGAACCGATGGTGCAGGTTCAGCGTCTGGCCAGGCTTGCACAGGAGTGCGGGTTGGATGGCGTGGTATGTTCTGCTCGTGAAGCCAGGGCGCTGCGGGGGGCATTAGGAGAAGACTTTTTGCTGGTGACGCCGGGCATACGTCCAATCGAATCCGCTGCCGACGACCAGAAACGCATTGTGACGCCTCAGCAAGCGATGGAGAATGGTAGTAGCTATCTGGTGATAGGACGGCCTATTACCTGTTCCGATACGCCTGCAAAAGCCCTGGCAGCGATTCTGAAGACATTGCAACGCTGATAAATAGGCCGCCGCCCCTGGAAGGGCGGTAGAACCTCGGTTATGAACACTCAGCTAATCTGTGACTGCTGATAGTTCTCCAGGCCAACTTTGTCGATCAGGCTTAGTTGGGTTTCAAGCCAATCAACGTGCTCTTCTTCGGATTCGAGAATTTGTTCGCACAATTCGCGGCTACCATAGTCACCCACGGTCTCGCAGTAAGCGATCGCGGTTTTCAGATCGGGTATACCCTTCATTTCGAGCTTCAGGTCGCACTCGAGAATCTCGCGTACGTTTTCGCCGATGAGTAGCTTGCCCAGATCCTGAAGATTGGGAATGCCTTCGAGAAACAGAACACGCTTCACCAACATGTCGGCGTGCTTCATTTCATCGATCGATTCGTGATATTCGTGATCGCCTAGCTTGTCGAGGCCCCAATCCTGCAGCATGCGTGCATGCAGAAAATATTGGTTAATAGCGACAAGTTCGTTGCCAAGAATGATATTGAGGTGCTGGATTACTATTCTGTCGCCCTTCATGCCTGAGTCCTCGTACAGTTCAAGCAAACAGTGTGGTCTCAGGATATCGGGCTGTCAAATATAAGCGGTTGAATAGAAAGGAATTAATAACGAGTCTCATTCTTCTAGACGCGCTAGGCTGCGACATATTGGGCAGATTGGAACTGCGCGCTGTTCACAATGTTCTCACTAAGCAATGACTTGCATTCGCGGCCACATTTACCGCATTGATTTGCGACGTCCAGCGCTGAACGCAGATCTCGCATGCTGGATGCACCTTCACTGATAGCTTCCCGAATCTGGCGATCGGTTACTCCCTTGCAAAGACATACGTACATGTTATCTCCAGCTACCCGATATGAATGCCTGCATGCTAATAGTAATGAGAATGGTTGTCAAACGCTAAAGATGAATTTTCAGGCGGGTGGGAGAGGACAGTTTATTCCTTTCAGGTCTTGTATCAGGTCATTGGCGCGGCTGGTGAATCTGTGTTTTTGTCGGTCAGTCGCCGACGCCATCAGGTCACTGATCAGATCTGTTGCCAGTTCCAGGCTGCGTGTTCGTTGCTCTTGATAGACAGCTGTCCAGAACTGCTGCGGTTTACTGACCAATGCGGAGATTTTTGATTGGAATGAGGCGTGGTCGCGGTCGGCCAGTGCCTCTTTGAAGAGCGTTTGCCAGCGCTTGCGATTCTCCAGCCAAAGCTCGTTCTGACCTTCGAGCTGTACCGCCCATTGATCCACTCGTTCACGTTGTTCCGGGGTCATCCGTCCAAACCAGTGCTTGAGACGCTTCTGCATCCGTTCGCTGCGGTCGCGATTCTGACTGGCGACATCGGTTTTGACATAGTCCTCGTATAATGCTTGATGTTCTTCATCCAGGCGAGTGAGCAGGGTTTGTATCTGATCTTCATCGAGTTGAACCAGCAGGCCGGCAACCGTGGGAGCGAGCTCATCCAGAAGCTGGGTGATTTCGGTTTGCCACGCCGGAGTCTGCGCGTAGAGCTGGGCACCCGCCGGAGATTCGGAAAGTATGGCCAGGCGGAAGGATTCAAGCAGGTCAACGTAGCGAGGAAGCTCGCTGTTACAGTGCCATATCACGTGGCGGTTGACGGATTGCTTGAGCCATCGCTTCTGCTCCCGGTTAAGCGCAACGTAATCTCTGACCTTCCAGCCAACGATCCAATCGAGGTTTTCGTAACCAAGGCGCGTAATGCTGCAGCCGCTTGTCAGCAGAATAGCTAGGACAAGTGCATAAATACGGACGACGCTAGGAGGACCCATGACGTTCCCATGCTCGGCATCTTGTGAGTTTTAACTTTAGTCGAAAATCGGAGTTGCGCCGCTGGGTATTCGGAAAGGAAAGGACCAGCGACGTGGATCATGCATATGAATAAGCGTCATCGGTAATCCTGATGATGCCTGGAAGCCACGCACCGCAAGGGCATCAGGGAAGCAGGCCGGGCTAACCAACACGCCTGGCTGTCGGCGGACCTGACTGATGAGCCATAGCTATTGTAAAGCGCCAGCACTGTCTTAGAATCGGTCGCAGATTGGTTTGTTCCGCTTTCTGCGACACGGCACTGCTGTGTAGTGCGTCTTCGAGACGAATAAAATAACAAGGCGAGCCCTGCGGGAGCTCGCGCGGTTCTCAGCGGGGAAAAACATGAGTCAAACTGGCATTTTGAAGCGTTCCACCATTCTTATCCACGGCTCGGTGGGTATGCCGTTGGCGATTATTGGCTACCCGCTGGTTGTCTATCTGCCGCCTTTCTATACCCAGGAAATCGGATTGAAGATGGCCCTGATGGCCATGGTTCTGGTGCTTGCGCGCATGTCTGACGTGATCACTGATCCGCTGATCGGGACGCTTAGCGACCGCTGGCAGACTCGGCTTGGCCGTCGCAAGCCCTGGTTGCTGATGGGTATGCCGTTGATGCTGCTTGGTACCATCATGATCTTCATGCCTCCGGCTGATGCCGGGATAGGGCATCTGCTGACCTGGACCGTGTTGATGTATCTGGGCTGGACCATGGTTACTTTGCCATACGGGGCATGGGGCGCAGAGTTGTCTCCGCTTTACCACCAACGTAGTCGGGTTACCGCGTCACGGGAAGGTTATGTCCTGATAGGGTTGTTCTTGGCGGCTCTGGCTCCGGCCATCGTGCAAGCCATGGGTGCGCGATACCAGGCAGGAGATACCGACGGTACGGTGATGCGTTTTCTGGTCTGGTTGCTCGGCACTGACGGTCAGTTGGGCACCGGATACGGTCCCATACTGGCTGCGATGGCCTGGATGCTGATGATAATGCTGCCCGTGACCATCCTGCTGGTGGTTTTCTTCGTCAAGGAAGCGCCACCCCAGTCGGTTCAACGTACCGACTGGAAAAAAGGCCTGCGGGTATTGAAGAATAATGGCCCGTTCAAGCGCATGATGCTCATGCTATTGATAGTGGTGACAGGAGAGTCGTTTCGCAATGCGCTGTCGGTATTCTTCATGCAGCATGTCATGCAGATCCAGACCTCCATCGGCATGATGTACCTGTTGTATTTTGGTGTGGGCATTCTCGGCATCCCATTCTGGTTGATTCTTGGGCGCAAGATCGGTAAGCACCGAGCCTTCTGTGTGGCCGTTGGCGTCTCTAGCGCGAGCATCCTCGGAATGTTCTTCCTTCAGGCCGGCCAATTGGTACCTTTCGCGATCATGTTTGCTGTGAAGGGGTTTTGTTTCGCTGCCTTCCAGTTTCTGCCATTGTCCATGCTGGCAGACATCGTTGATCTGGACACCGCCAGGAGCAAGGAGCACCGTACCGGGCTATTTTTCGCGATGTCCGGGATGGCCCACAAGCTGGCCATGGCTATCGGGCTAGGGCTGTCGCTGGGCTTGCTTGCACTGGTGGGCTTCGATGCGCAGATGACGGAGCATACGGATGATCAATTGATGGCTCTACGCGTGCTGTACATCATTGGGCCAGTCATTCTGTACATGGCTGCCTTCGCAATAGCCTGGAAATATCCGCTCACCTCGGACCGGCACGAGCGAATTCATCAATGGATAGTGCGCCGTAATGCGCGGATCGAACTGGCCGCTAGCCAACCTTGATAAAATCACACCTTCGTCTGTTTGACGAAGGTGCAACCGGGGCTGGGTCAGGGTGTTTCTGGATCCTCCTGACCTTCTTCCCCGACAACGCCCTCAAGGATGGCTTCGACGCTACCTTCAGCCGATTCTACCAGCACCAGGTCTTCACCCACCTCCCGCCATTCGTACCCGGTATATTGTGGGAGCTTGGCCAGCAGTCTGGGATTGACGCTTCGTGCTATTTCCAGCGGCAGCTCCTCGCCACGTTCCGGCATGCTGACATCATCGGGCAGCGGGTTGACGGGTTCGACATAGGCGCTGAACTGACTATACAGGCGACGGATTCCCGCTAGCTGATTTTCCAGATCAGGTTGCAACCCGAACTCCTCCCTGGCAGCTTGTTTAGTGGAATATCCGGGCGTATCCGTCTGCACTTTCGGCGGCTGAGCCTGAATGGGCCAAGCCATACTCCCCATCAGCGCGGCAAGCAGGTAATAGCGACAAGATAAAATGGGACGTTTTTTCATGATTATGCTCTCCGTTAATAGACAAAACCCGGCGCATTCGATCAGTCTTGCACCGTATGATTTAAGGATAGTCGCAATAACCGGATAGGCTGTTTCTCCGTTATGCTGACATCCTTTAAATGAACTCGGCCCAAAAGGATAAGGCGAAGCATGTCCCAGCATTCTCAGTTCGGTCTTCTGGCTACAAGACGGTTTCTGCCGTTCTTTCTTACTCAGTTGCTGGGCGCATTCAACGATAACGTATTCAAACAGGCGCTTATCCTGGCGATTCTGTTCAAGATCTCGTTCGACGCCAACCGGGATGTGCTGATTAATCTCAGCGCATTGCTGTTTATCTTGCCGTTTTTCCTCTTTTCGGCACTGGGTGGGCAGTTCGGTGAAAAATTTGCCAAGGATGCGCTGATCAGGAAGATCAAGCTGGGCGAGATTTTCATCATGCTTGTTGGCGCGGCTAGTCTGCTGCTTGGAAATCTCCCCCTGATGCTCGTCGTGCTCTTCGCTATGGGCACGCAGTCGGCTTTGTTTGGGCCGGTCAAGTATTCGATCCTGCCCCAGCACCTGCACGAAGATGAGCTGATCGGCGGCAACGCGTTGGTTGAAATGGGGACCTTCCTGGCTATTCTCGGGGGCACCCTGTTTGCGGGCCTGTTGATGTCGGGTAGCCAATGGGCTAGTTGGGTTAGCGGGTCGGTAATAGTGGTGGCGATGCTGGGGTACCTGACCAGTCAGGGCGTTCCCTACGCGCGCGCTGCCTTGCCCGAGCTCAAGCTGGACTGGAACATATTTCGGCAGTCGTGGGCGATTTTGCAGCTGGGGCTGGTCAAGCAGGTCCCGTCAGTCTCGCGCTCTCTGCTCGGAAATTCCTGGTTCTGGTTTCTCGGGGCGACGTACCTGACGCAAATACCCGGTTTTGCCAAAGATCATCTCCACGGTGATGAGAGCGTTGTGACCCTCATCCTGACGGTCTTTTCGGTCGGGATCGCCCTGGGTTCCATCCTGTGTGAGAAGTTGTCCGGCCGTCGGGTTGAAATCGGGCTGGTGCCCTTCGGCTCAGCTGGCCTGACAGTATTCGGTCTGCTTTTATGGTGGGGTGCCGAAGGGGTGGTGCCCGGCGCCGAGACGTTCGGCTGGCTCCAGCTGCTGATCCAGCCAGCCGCCTGGTGGGTGATGGGATGCATCCTCGGCCTTGGGATGTTCGGTGGGCTCTATATAGTGCCGCTCTATGCGTTGATCCAGTCACGTACCCAGGACCATGAGCGTGCACGCGTCATCGCCGCCAACAATATTCTCAACGCGCTGCTGATGGTGCTCTCAGCTGTGACGGCCATCGTTCTGCTGAGTATGGTCGGCCTGTCGATCCCTCAGCTTTTTCTGGTAATTTCCCTGCTGAATGTGGCGGTCAACGTTTATATCTTCAGCATAGTGCCTGAGTTCACCATGCGTTTTCTGGTTTGGCTTCTCAGCCACTCCATGTACCGCGTGCAGCACGACAATCTAGAAGCCATACCTGACGAAGGACCTTGCCTGCTCGTTTGCAACCATGTTTCCTTCGTTGACGCCCTGCTGATTGGCGGAGCGGTGCGAAGGCCCGTCCGATTCGTCATGTATTACAAGATCTACAACCTTCCCGTGCTGAATTTCGTATTTCGTACCGCTGGAACGGTGCCCATCGCCAGCCGCAACGAGGACGAAGCGATTTACGAGATGGCGTTCAAGCGAATTGCCGATTACCTGAATCAAGGTGAGGTGGTTTGTATATTTCCTGAAGGCAAGCTGACCATGGACGGTGATATTGGCGAATTTCGCAACGGAATGACGCGTATTCTCGATGCCAATCCGGTGCCGGTTATCCCCATGGCATTACGCGGTCTATGGGGCAGCTTTTTCAGCAGAGCGCCGCACAAGGGGTTGTTCAAGCGGTTCTGGTCGCGCGTATGCCTCGTTGCAGGGGCGCCCATCCCGGCGGAACTGGCGCAGGTTACCGTGTTGCAAAAAAAGGTCGAAATCCTGCGGGGTGATCGAGCCTGAGTAACGGGCCTGCTGATGGGATTGGACAAATCGGGAGGGGGTGTGGCTCCCGACGGCACTGCATTGCTTGTTCAAGTGTCGACAAGCATCCTGCGCCGCTGGGGATTGAGCAGTGACTTACTTGGTCGGCTTGCCAGGACGAGGAGCGCCGTAAACCTGGCCACTGATACCGTTCGGTATTTTCTGAATTTCACCGCCTGACGCCAGAAAGCTCTCGATCTGGTTGTCGATCGATCGGCTGGTGGCGACGGCAGCATCTGCCTTGCGCTTGCTTGGGGTGGTTTTTGCGGACATGGGCGCCTGCCTGTAATTGAGGAAAGACGCTATCTTACACGTTTTTCGTAAACTCTGCTTGACATAATGCCTGGTTTGGGCCAAACGCCAGTAGCGCAAGGCCCGGTAGCGCATCGATCAATGGTGATGCCCGCCGGCACCGTGCGCATGCCCGTGGGCCAGTTCTTCCGGCGTGGCTTCCCGGACCGACAGAATCTCTATGTCGAAGGTGAGATCCTTCCCGGCCAGGGGGTGGTTCGAATCCACTTCTGCCTGGGACAAGCCCACTTTGACGATGGTGACCTGTCGCGGGCCGTCGTCGGTCTGGATCATTGCTACCATGCCAGGCCTCCATTTCTTCGCGCCTTGCAGGTGTTTAACCTGGACCTTCTGAACGGCATTATCCTTGCGGGGCCCATAGGCCTTATCGGCGTGAAGCTCGACCGTAAACCTGTCACCGGCCTGATGACCCTCAAGCGCTTCGACCAGTCCGTCGATCAAGCCAGGTTGACCGTGGAGGTACAAAACCGGTTCATGCTTGCGTGAATTTTCGATTTCACCACTGGCGTCTGCAAGAGCGTAATGAAACTGAACTACGGTGTTTTCAACAATCTGCATTTTCTGATATCCGCTCGGGCTGGTTACATAAGTTGGCATTATCCAGCCTCAAGCGGAACATTTCCATGCTGCTAGGCGATATTGATCAATTGCCCCACAGTTCTTCAAGGCGTGCATCACGGCCGCAGCTGGTGCGGTAGAATTTATAGCGCAGCGGATTTTCCTGATAATAGTTCTGATGATATTCCTCCGCTGGGTAGAAGGCCGTTTGCGGAAGAATTTCCGTTACGACCGGCTGATCGAAACGCTCAGAGTCCGCCAGTGCGCTTTTCGACGCTTCGAGGATCTGTTTCTGGTTTTCGTTGGCATAGAAGAGAGCGCTACGGTACTGCGGACCTTTATCGCAGAACTGGGCGTTAGGGGTGACCGGGTCGATTGTGGGCCAGAAAGCCTTCACCAGGGTGGAGAAATCCGTTTCCTCGGCATCGTAAAACACCGCGACGGCCTCGATGTGGTCGGTTCCGCCGGAGGATACGGCGTCGTAATTAGCCGACTCGGCATCGCCTCCTATGTATCCGGATATCGTTGCTTTCACGCCGGGGACCTTGTCAAAGTCGGACTCGGTACACCAGAAGCAGCCCCCCGCGAAAACGGCCATTTCCGCGTTTTCAAAGCCAGGTAGCGTGTCCAGCGGCTCCGCGGCATTCGCCGTAGACAGACCCAACATCAGAAGCATTCCCGCTATAGCGTTGCGTAAGATCATGCTCTCAGCTCCGGCAGTGTCTCATCGATAGGCACAAATCGCAGCGCCAATCCATTATTGCACCAGCGCTCACCTCGAGGTGGCGGGCCGTCATTGAATACGTGGCCCTGATGGCCGCCACACCGGGCGCAATGATATTCCGTGCGCGGCCAGATCATTTTGAAGTCCTGCTTTGTTGCCATATGCCCTTCGATTGGCTGGGTGAAGCTCGGCCAGCCGGTGCCACTATCGAACTTGCTCTCGCTGTCAAACATAGGCAAGTAGCAAGCCGCACAAACAAAGGTTCCTTCCTCGTCAACGTCATCCAGCGGACTACTGCCGGCGGGCTCGGTGGCTTCCTCAAACAGAACTTCGTAAGCCTGCGCACTCACCTTGTCGCGCCAGTAGCTATGCGGAACTTCAAGAGGGGTGAATTTCATGGCAACCTCGTGGGTCTGGGCGCCGCCCAGGCTGAGGCGGCTCACCACGGACAGGGCAGGGAAGGTCATCAGTCCGGCTATCAGGGTTCTGCGATTCATGGAAGGCCTCTTTTGTTGTACATACCAGCAAGACTATTCCTCTCAGACGTCTTTATCAGCAACAGATCGTTTCAGAACGTGTCGCGAGACACCTCCGCCAGCTAGCGCAAAAAGCTATTAGCCAGTATTGTATCGGCCACCATACAAAAACAGAGAATTACTGCCATGCATTGGTCTACCTTCCCAGCCGCCACGCGGCTTTGGTTTGCCTGCTCCGCCATCGTGACAGCGTTGTTCAGCCCAGCGCTTTTTGCCGAGGAGGCAGGGCCGTACAAAATCTCAGCGCAGTGGCTGGAGCGTTTATCTGAAGCAATGCAGGCTGAGGTGGATAATGGGAAGCTGGCGGGTGTCGCCACGCTGGTGTATCAGAACGGCGAGGTTGTTCACCGTGACCGCGCCGGGTTTCAGAATCTGGCTGAACAGAAGCCCCTGGGTGAGGACACTCTCTACAAGATCTTTTCCCTGACCAAGCCGATAACGGGGGCCGCCGTACTGATGCTGTACGAAGACGGCAAGCTGAATCTGGATGATCCGGTAGAGAAGTATCTGCCAGCGCTGAAAGGTCTCGAAGTAGCCAAGGAAGACGGCCCCAACGGTCGGCCGATAACCGAGCCGGCCGTTCATCCGGTCACGATCCGCGAACTGATGACACATACCGGTGGTTTTACCTACGGCCGTTTTTCGCAGTCCCAGGTCGACACGCTATATGTCGAGGCAGACGTGCTGGACCCCGAATCCACACTGGCGGATATGGTCGACAAGCTGGCGAAGATTCCGCTGCGCCAGCAGCCCGGCACCTTGTGGCACTACAGCGTATCAGTTGATATCCAGGCGCGGCTGATTGAAGTCGTCTCGGGTATGCCCTTTGACCAATTCCTCGAGACGCGTATTTTTCAACCGCTGGAGATGCACGATACCGACTTCTACGCCCCGGCGGACAAGGCCGCGCGCCTGGCGACTACTTATCGTCCTGCCGAAGGCGGCCTGGAAGCAGTGCCCAATACGTCATTTCTCAGCAAGCCGGCTTTTCTCAACGGGGGCGGCGGGCTGGTCTCCAGCATGGATGACTACCTGCGCTTCGCACGGATGCTGCTCAACGAGGGCGAGCTGGAGGGGACACGCCTGCTGAAACCCGAGACCGTGAGGATGATGGCCAGCAACCAGTTGCCGGACAATGTTCAGGGCCCCAACTGGGCGCCCGGCAATGGCTTCGGCCTGAACGTGGCGGTGGTCGACGATCCTGCCAAGGCCGGCCATCTTCCTGTCGGAACCTACTGGTGGTGGGGAATCCAGGGAACCTGGATGTGGGTCGATCCAGCCAACCAGATCATCACGCTTGGCATGCTGCAGAACACTGATTACCAGTATTCCAGGGCAGTGCACGGAAAAGTCAGCAAGATACTCTACGGGCCGTTGGAAAACTGACGCTATGGGCTGAATGCTGCCGGTTTTGAAATCGGCAGCGTCAGCAGGCTCGCTTCAGGCCGACCCTGCGGTGCCAGTATCCAGAACCTGTTCCAGCGGTAACTGGGCATGCACATTGACGCTCCCCTGCGCAGCGAAAATCACCAGATGGTCTGCGGCGATCCGAATGCCCAGCTGCTCGCCCATCAGATGGTCATCATGGCTCGGAAAGATCGACTCCAGAATGCTCCCTGTTGATAATTGCAGCCGGTAAAGTGTGGCCGCGCCCAGGAAGGTCTTGCCGACAATAGTACCGAACAGGGTGCTGTCAGCCTGTCCGACAATGTCATCCGGGCGCAGCAGAACATCCACAGCGCTGCCGGCGGGTAGTTGATAGGCCCGATTGCCGCGGATCACGCCTAGTTCGGTCTGTACGGTATCGGGCGTCAGCAACTGACCACGGATGAAATACCCCTGGCCAATGAAGCTTGCCACAAACGGCGTGATGGGTTCGTGATACAGGTTGTAGGGAGTATCCCACTGCTGCAGGCGTCCTTCCTTCAACACGCCAACTTGATCGCAGACGGCGAACGCTTCGCTCTGGTCGTGGGTGACCAGCATGGCGCTGGTACCGCGCAGTTTGAGGATTTCGCGGACCTCCGCTGACAGCCGGCGCCGCAATTCCCCATCCAGGTTGGAGAAGGGCTCATCGAGCAAAAGCAGTTTGGGGTCAGGCGCCAAGGCGCGAGCCAGCGCTACCCGTTGCTGCTGCCCGCCGGACAGCTCGTGGGGATAGCGCCGGCCCAGGGGAGTCAGTTTAACCAGATCCAGCAATTCCTCGACGATTCGCTTGCGCTCGGGATGCTTGTTGATGCCGAAGGCGACGTTGTCGTGGACGGTGAGATGCGGAAACAGAGCGTAATCCTGAAATACCATGCCGATTCGCCGGTGCTCGGGCGGGGTGCGCATGGCGGGCGAAGACAGAACGTCCCCCGCCAGACGTATTTCGCCGCTAGTGATTGGCTCAAAACCGGCAATGGCTCTCAGGGTAGTCGTCTTGCCGCACCCGGACGGTCCCAGCAGGCAGCCTATGTCGCCCGCCTTGAGATGAATGCTCAGGTTCTGCACCACCTTGTGTCCTGCGTACCCGCAGGACAATTCATTCAGCTCCAGGATGGTGCCGTGTTGATCCGCCATGAATGCTCCGGATTAATCGACCAGCAAAAATTCTACCAGGGCTTTTTGCGCATGCAGACGGTTCTCCGCCTGGTCCCAGACTACGCTACGCGGGTCGTCCATCAATTCAGTGCTGACTTCTTCACCGCGGTGAGCGGGCAGACAATGCATGAAGAGTACGGATTCATCCGCCAGATCGAGGGTGGCCGGGGTAACCTGGAAAGGGGCGAAGCGCTTGAGACGCGATTCAGCTTCGTCTTCCTGACCCATGGAAGCCCAGACGTCGGTATTAATCAGATGTGCGCCAGCGGCTGCTTCGCGCGGGTCGCGAGTCAGCATGACGCGGTCGCCGGCCTGGTCGAGGAACTGCTGATCTGGCTCGAACCCTTCAGGGCAGGCGATGCGCAGATTGAAATCAAACTGAACGGCGGCCTGAATAAAGGTATTGCACATGTTATTGCCATCGCCGATCCAGGCCACGGTCTTGCCTTGAATCGAGCCACGGTGCTCCAGATAGGTTTGCATATCCGCAAGCAGCTGACAGGGGTGCAGATCGTCGGTCAGACCATTGATGACTGGTACCTTGGAGTGCGCGGCAAAGGTTTGCAGTTCTGCGTGGGCGAAGGTGCGGATCATGACGGCGTCAACCATGCTCGAGAGCACCCGGGCGCTGTCCTCAATCGGCTCTCCGCGACCCAGCTGAGTGTCGCGTGGCGACAGAAAGATCGCCTGGCCACCCAGTTGGATCATGCCGGCTTCGAAGGATACCCGGGTGCGTGTCGACGCTTTCTCGAAGATCATTCCCAGCACACGGTTCTTCAACGGCTCGTAGATGGCACCCTGACGGTGAAGCGCCTTGAGCTCGACGCCGCGCTTGATAAGGCTGACCAGCTCAGACTGTGAACAATCCATCAACGAAAGAAAATGCCGTGCTGTCATGTTGTACTACCCGATTACCTCGGTCGGCTGTCGACCGGAAACAGTGAGCCTTACCGTGACCTTAAAGCCCGGTACAAGCCATACCCGAAAAAGAGAAGCCGCGATCTTATCGGTAAAATCCGTTCGATGGCAAATAACCATGACAACTACAGGGACGGGCGGTACGAATTCGTACAATCTATAGCGGCATATTCTGGTACTTGCCGGGTGCCGGGATGAAGCCTAGAGTGGCACGATCTGCTTATAAAAGTCATAGAGTGACTCCCATGCCTGTTACACATCACCGCGCCTGCCATCTCTGCGAAGCTATTTGCGGCCTGACCATAGTGACCGAAGGTGAGGTCATCCTGTCCATCAAGGGAGATCCTGACGATCCGTTCAGCCGCGGCCATATATGCCCCAAGGCCGTGGCGTTGCAGGATATTCAGAATGACCCGCAGCGCCTGCGGCAACCGGTAAAGCGGGTAGGGGATAGCTGGCAACCGATAGCCTGGAACGAAGCCTTTGATCTGGTCGCAAGCCGGCTGGCAGCCATCCAGGCAGAGCACGGCCGCGATGCGGTGGCCGTTTACGCGGGCAACCCGAACGTGCATAACTACGGCTCGATGACGCACGGCAACTATTTTATGGGTCAGCTGAAAACGCGTCAGCGCTATTCCGCCACATCCGTCGATCAGCTTCCGCATCATCTGGTGTCACTATGGCTGTATGGCCACATGCTGATGATCCCGATTCCCGATATAGACCATACCGATTATTTTCTGATGCTGGGCGCCAACCCCATCGCATCCAATGGCAGCATCATGACGGTGCCGGACGTCGGTAAACGCATCAAGGCGCTCAAGGCCAGGGGCGGCAAGCTGGTGGTGATTGATCCCCGGCGAACCGAAACCGCCGAACAGGCAAGCGAGCACTTATTCATCCAGCCTGGCACGGACGCGGCTCTGCTGCTGGGGATACTCAGTACCTTGTTCGACGAGTCATTGACCAAATCCAGCCCGGCGCTGGAGGTGACCCTGGGGCTGGAGCAGGTTCGCGAAGCGGTCAAGCACATCAAAGTCGAGGATATGGCGCTGCACTGTGGAATACCGGCCGAGCGTATCCGGCAACTGGCGCGCGAGTTTGCCGGCGCCGAGCGAGCAGTTTGCTACGGCCGTATGGGCGTCTCGGTGCAGCGCTACGGCACCCTTTGCCAGTGGCTTATTCAGATCATCAATCTGGTCACCGGTAATCTCGACCAGCCTGGCGGGGCAGTTTGCCCCGAGCCGGCCTTCGATGTCACCAAAGGCAAGCCGGGGCATTTCAACCAATGGCAGAGCCGTGTGTCAGGGCTGCCTGAATTCAATGGAGAGATTCCGGTTGCGGCACTGGCAGAGGAAATGCTTACCCCAGGCGAAGGTAAGACGCGTGCTTTGGTGACTACCGCAGGCAATCCGGTACTGTCCACGCCGAATGGACGACAGCTGGACCAGGCGCTGGCGGGCCTGGAGTTCATGGTCAGCATCGATATCTACATAAACGAAACGACTCGTCACGCTGACGTCATCCTGCCGCCGACTTCCAGCCTGGAGCACGACCACTACGACATCACCTTCAATAATTTCGCGGTGCGCAATGTTACCCGGTACAACCAGCCGGTACTGCCTAAACCGGACGGCAGTCTGGATGACTGGGAGATTTTTGTAGGCCTGGGGCAGGCGTTTGCGCGGGCGACCGGTCAGGAAAGCCGTCAGACCATGCCCCCTTCGCAAATGCTTGATTTTGCGCTGCGCGCCGGCCCTTATCGGGATCGCCTTACCCTTGATGTGTTGAAGGAACATCCGCATGGTATCGATCTGGGGCCGTTGAAGCCCAACTTGCTTGGGCGCTTGCAAACCGCAAGCGGTCGTATCGAATGCGCACCAGAGGCCATGCTGGCAGACGTTCAACGCTTCGTTGGAGAATTGGACCAGACCAGGCCGCGTGACGGCGAGCTGCGTCTGATCGGACGCCGCCACGTGCGCAGCAACAACTCCTGGATGCATAACTACCAGCGCCTGGTCAAAGGCAAGCCGCGCGACCAGCTTCTGATGAACCCGGTGGATCTTGAGCGTCGTGGTCTGATTGACGGCCAGGACGTGCTGATCAGCTCCAGAGTTGGAGAGGTGAGGGTGGCTGTTTGCGCCAGTGATGAGATGCTCGAAGGGGTTGTCAGTCTGCCGCATGGCTGGGGACATAACCGGCAGGGCAGCAGGCAGGATATCGCTGCGGCGCACGCTGGCGTCAGTGCCAATGACCTGACCGACGAGCGGTTTCTGGATCCAGTTACCGGTAACGCAGCGCTTAATGGTGTGTCGGTACAGGTGGTGGCAGCATAGCCGGCCTCTTTTGCTGTACACTATGTGCCTTTGCGGGCCCCCAATCCATGCCTGCGCATGCTATGAGGATTTGTCATGGACACTATCGATACCATTAAAGAACAGATCGGCAGCAACCCCGTACTGATCTACATGAAAGGCGCCCCAAACGCGCCGCAGTGCGGTTTTTCAGCCCGTGCAGTGCAAGCGCTGATGAGCTGCGGAGAGAAGTTCGCCTATGTGGACATCCTGCAGAATCCTGACATTCGCACTCAGCTTCCGCAGTATGCGAACTGGCCGACCTTTCCTCAGTTGTGGATTGGCGGTGAGCTGGTTGGCGGCAGCGATATCATTCTCGAACTGCATGAATCTGGCGAACTGGAAACCATGATCAAGGGTGCAGTTCAGCCTCAGTAAGGCTCTACAGATCCAGCTAGCCCGTGCTGATTCTCGTCGGCATGGGCTTTTTTATGTCTGGATCTATCCAGGTTCATGCGGAAAGGGACGAGTCAGCCAAGCAGGCCGGTAAACGGCAGGTAGGTTAGCGGCTGCCCTGGTTGAACCGTTGTGCCTGCAGGGATAAGCACCAGCCCGCTGGCCTCGCTGGCGCTACTCAATACACCGGAACTTTGATTTCCTGCCAGCACTACCTGGCCCTGATCAATTCGCGCGCGCACATACTCATCGCGGCTGCCTGCCTTTGGCCAGGCAAATCCTGAGGAAACAGGCAGGCCTGTCGGCGCGGTTTCGTGGCTGCCCAGCCGCCGCAGCAGATAAGGGCGCACCAACAGCAGAAAGGTCACCAGCGATGCGGCTGGATTACCGGGCAGGCCCAGTACTGGCGTATCGGCAAAGCGCGCCAGGGTAAAGGGTTTGCCGGGTTTTATCGCCAGCTTCCACATATCAATCCGGCCATAATCACGCAGCACCTTGCCCAGACAGTCTGCTTCCCCGACGGAAACTCCACCGGAGGTGATGATCAAATCAGCCTGGCCGCTCAGTTCCTGCAGCCGGGCGCGAGTCTGGTCAATGTCGTCGACCAAAATGCCTCCGTCTATGACGTGCTGGCCATGACGCTGGAGCGCGCCGATCAGCGTAAAGCGGTTGCTGTTGTAAATCTGTCCCGCACCCAGCGGAGACCCGGGTTCGACAAGCTCGTCGCCGGTAGATATCACGGCCACCCGCAACACCCGACACACATCCACCTGGGCGACACCGACCGAAGCGATCAGACCCATATCCTGCGGCCGCAGAATGTGACCGGCCCGGAGCAGGCTAGAGCCGGAACAGATATCCTGGCCACGCGGGCGGATATTCTGCCCCTGCTTCACGCTTTGCGTCAGCCGGGCCACGCCACCGTCCTCGCTCACGTTTTCCTGCATCTCGACAGCGTCCGCACCCTCAGGCATCGGTGCGCCAGTAAATATACGGGCGCAGGTTCCTGGTTGCAGAGGCATGGGGGCCATGCCGGCCATGATTCGCTGGCTGACAGATAGGCCGTGATCCATGGCGGCAGCCAGATCCGCGGAGTTAAACGCATAGCCGTCCATCGCGCTGTTATCCCATGGCGGAACGTCATGGGCGGCTTGTATAGGCGCAGCCAGAACGCGGCCAAGCGCCAGGCCCAAGGGGATGGTTTCACTGCCAGGGAAGGCTTCGCTTGCAGCACTGTCCAGTAGTTGTTCCAGCGCCTGGGTGACCGTCATCAAACTCATGCGCGACTCTCGCACGCCGGACCAGGGGTCAGGTGCTGCACGAAGTTACAGGGCCGGGTGCGGTTATCCAATTGCTCCTTGAGGATGCGGTTCCACGCTGTGCGGCAGGCTCCGGTCGATCCAGGCATGCAGACTATCAGGGTGCGATTTGCCAGGCCTGCCAGCGCACGGGATTGCAGCGTCGAGGTGCCTATTTCCTCCCATGAGACATGGCGGAAGAGCTCACCAAAACCGTCTACGGTTTTGTCCAGCAACGGCGCAATGGCCTCCGGCGTGCTGTCACGTCCGGTAAACCCCGTACCGCCGGTGATCAGCACTACCTGCACGTTGGGCCGAACAATCCAGTCCGACACCACAGCACGAATCTGATAAATGTCGTCAGGATGCAATTGCCGGTCGGCAATGTTATGGCCAGCCTCGCGAGCACTGTCAGCCAGCAACTGGCCGGAGGTATCGGTGTCGATAGTGCGGGTATCGCTGACGGTCAGAACGGCGATATTCAGGGGGATGAATTCACTGGCGCTATGGGCCATGGCAGAGGATCCTTTGGCTGATAAACCGACCAGTGTTATAACACAGAGCCGCAACCATCGGAGCCCGTGGATGACAAACGCCGACCACTTCAGACCCAGCGCCTTGCTCCTTGCGGGCGGGCAGGGTAGCCGACTCGGTGGGCGCGACAAGGGTTTGATGCCATGGCTGGGCCAGCCAATCGCCGGGCGGTTGGCTCATATCCTGCGGGACGTGTCGAATCAGGTAATAATCAGCTGCAATCGCAATCACGACCAGTATGCGCAGTGGGCTGATTTGCTGGTGAGCGACCAGGAGGCCGGTTTTCCCGGCCCGTTGGCCGGCATCTTGCGCGGGTTGGAATATTGCGCTGGCACCCATCTGCTGGTGATTCCCTGCGATCTACTATATCTGGACGCTACGCTGCTGCGCGACCTGCTCGAACTGGCACAGTCTCGACCGGAGCAGCCCTGGCTGGTCAAGACCGGAGAGCGGTGGCAACCACTGGTATCGGTCATTCCCCTCGCGCTGGCTTCTGACCTGCAAGCGTTCTGGGACGCGGGACACCGCAGCCCGATGCGCTGGATACTGGCTCGACCTTACGGAGTTATCGAGTTGCAGGAAGATGATCCGCGGCTGCACAATGCCAACCTGCCAGAGGATTGGCACGAGGATTAATCGTCCGAGTCTGCAACGATAGCCGCTTTCGCAGCACGGGAATTTCAGCCGATGCCCTTGTGAAAAAATAAGCCCATTGGGTAAAATGCCGAACATCTAGACGGAGTGTAGCGCAGCCTGGTAGCGCGTCTCGTTCGGGACGAGAAGGTCGCTGGTTCGAATCCAGTCTCTCCGACCATATTCCTATTTCCGGCGTTTCCATACGTAATGTGTCTTCTATAAAGCGATCAGTGGCGCCTGCTCAGTGCTGGCCGTTGCAAATGGGCTATCAGCGCCTGTTGGCGAGCGACTTGCAGAGCCACGGCGGCAGCGGCGTCGAGGGTGTCACGCAATTGCTGACTGGTGTTGCCGGCCACATGATGAACGTCATGCAGGCGTTGGCTGATCTCGCTAGCGGCCTGGCTTTGCTGGTTGCTGGCGGCGGCGATCTGCTGGTTCAGGACGTCGCTGCGGTCAATACTGGTGCAGATGCTGGTTAACGCCTCGGTACTGGCACTGACGTGCGCCACGCTCTGATGCGAGTGGCGCTGGCCCTGTTGCATCGCGTGGACTACTGCCGCAGTGCCTTGCTGCAGGGCGGCGATCATTTGCTGTATTTCGTCGGTCGACGCCTGGGTACGCTGTGCCAGTGTGCGCACCTCATCGGCCACCACAGCGAAGCCTCGGCCGTTCTCGCCGGCGCGGGCCGCCTCGATGGCGGCATTCAGCGCCAGCAGGTTGGTCTGCTCAGCGATGGCGCGGATGACATCAAGGATGCGGCCGATTGAACGGCTGTGCAAATCCAGACTTTCGACGGCGCTGGAAGCCGCTTGCAGTTCGCTAGCCAGTGATTGAATGCTGCTCTGGGCGGCCAGGGCCCGTTGCTGGCCAAGTTGCCCTGTGTCACGGTTGTCACTGCTGAGCTTCGCTGCGTTACGAGTGTTGGCCGCCACCTCACGAGTGGTCGCACTGAACTGCTCAACCGCGCTGGCAATAACCGCCAGACTGTCCTGCTGTGTCTGGCTCCCCTGGCTGCCAGCGCTGAGCAAACCATTGGCGCTGGCCACATGCGTCATCACCTGCTGACTGCTGTCGTGCACGCGGGCGACCATGACGACCAGCTTGATCTCCAGCAGGCGCAGCGACAGTTGAATCTGGCCTATAGTGTCGGCGCGGCCGGTATAGATCAGCTGCTTGATCGGATGTGACACGAGGTCACGGCAGTGGGTGGCTAACTGGTTCAGCCCCCGGTTATGCCAGTTCAGCAGTAGAGCGCACAGTGCCAGGCTGCTGAGGATCGGTAACAGCGCAACAAAACCGCTTTGCCAGCATGACCAGACAATCAAAGGGCTAAAGCCCAGCAGGCTCAGTAGTGTTTGCCAATGGCCGGGCAGCAATTGGCCCCAGCGCAGCTGCGGCGGCTGCCGTCCTTGACTCCGCAGGTGATAGATCCGTTGCGTGCGGGCAATGGTCGGCAGGTCTGGTTGGCGATAGATCGCCTGGTATTCCAGCACCTTTCCGCTGGTATCGTGGATCGGGCTGATATAAGCATCTACCCAAAAATCGCTGCCATCGGCGCGGCGATTCTTCAGCATGCCCATCCACGACTGTCCCCGGCCGAGCGTTTCCCACAAGTCCTTGATCGGGCCTTTAGGCATCTGCGGGTGACGCAGTCTGGCGATGGGTTGACCCAGCAGCTCTTGCTGTTCAAGCCCGGCGGCCAGGCAGAATGCGGTGCTAGCATAGGTCACCAGCCCCTGGGAGTCGGTCAGCACCAACCATTGTTGTGGGTTCTGCAATGAATCGGGGAGAGGTTCAGTAAAGCTCATTATCGAGTCCTTCGATATGGCGCTGGTTCGGCGCGCAGAAAAAAGAGCCCGCGTTGCGCGGGCTATAAACGGAGCAGCAGTTGAATCAGTAGGATCAGTTACCGGTGGCGCGCATATGCTGAACGCTGAACATTTCCGGTGTGCTAAGGCTAGGATCAACCTGACCCTTGAACTGACCGGTGGTGCAATGCATCGCCTGGACGTCGATCATGCTGAAGCTGTCATCAATTGACACGCCTGTGCCCTTGTTGGCAGGCAGGTGGTGGTCCGGATGCGCCTGGCCGATGGTAAAGGTCTTCCACAGCTTTCCGCTGCGATCATAAGAGACGGTGCGTGGAATGGTGAAGGTCTGCGCATCGATGAAATGCACGCGCTTGGAAAGAGGATGGCTGTCATCAACCGGAGAAGCCTCCACTTCATAGACCTTGCGTAACTGCCAGGTTATGTTCGGGAAACAGCCGCCTTGGCCTCCAAAAGCCACCACCTGATAGCCATCGCTGTCGCTATGAGTTTCTGCGTCCAGTGTCAGGTCATTGTGGTTGTAGAAGGGCATCAGCATCTGCCGCGTTCCCTTATAGTTCCAGTTCATGTCGGAGATACGGCCATTGTATCCCTCAAAATCTTCGATCATCAGGTCGGAACCCAAGAAAGCGTCAGTGACCTGGCCAGTGGCCAGGCGACGCACACGCCGCTGAAATCCCAGATACAGCCAGGAATTGTCTCGCTTGAGGTCATCCTGCGCACGGTGAATCAACAGCTGAGTATTGCGCACGTCGTATGGCTCGAGTACCTGCACGTAGATACCACGAAACAGTTCTGAGGGGTTTGGGGTTATTGTCGGAACAGGCTCATGGTTGACGCGACCAGTAAAGTTCAGGAAATGAAAGTTGAACTTGATAGTACGTTCCAGCTTGCCGGAGTTCATGTCTCGATATTTCCAATAAAATGGTGCAACCGCGGCGCTGTCTCCCCAGTTGTAGCCGTATTTGTAGTTCCATGCGAGCTTTTCACCTGCTCTGGGATCATTAGTATCGGGCTCTTCAAGAAATGGCCGTCCAGCGACCCAACCGTTTATTTCACCGACGCTATCCCCCAGTGAGACCTGTCCGAGACCATTGCGGCTAGCCTCGATATAGCCTGGGTGCAGATCGAAGGAAGTGGTCTCGCCTACAGTAACCTCCAACCAGCCCTGCTCGATAAAATTGGCGAAGGCTGGATCAATGATGTCCTTGAACTGCGCAAGGTTGTCCTGGTTGATGACCATTCCCGCCTGCAATCCATCATGGGAGGGAACGTCGTCCTTGTAGGGGTGAAAACTATTATTGATCAGGGCATCGTTAGCCAGCACGCTAGCGCTGAACAGGCTGGCGAGCATGCTGCCAGCGAGCACGGAACGGGTGAAATGCTTGAGTGTTATGTTCATAGTTATTCCTCGTAATCAGAAGCTGTAACGTACGGTCAACTGGAGTTCGTCTTCTTTTTGGGCCATGCCGATAGGGCCTGCGCGGAAACGTCCCAAAGGCTCATAGCCACCCAGTCCAAGAGTTTGTCCTTCGGCATGGCCAGGTGCGCCGGCGGTAAAGGGGTCCCAAGGGTTACAGCTACGGCAATCATCGAACTCGCGGGCGCCACGGCCAACTTTGATATTTGCGCCACCGACAATTTTCAGGTTGTCGCTGACCAACCATTCAATGCTGGGAGCGATGGCGGTGGCTTCTGCCTTGAAGTCGTGCGCTGCCAGAATTTGTGGGCTCAAACGATCGTTCATCCACCAGCCCTTGATCAGCAGCGTGCCGATGAAGTTCTCTTCCCAGTCAGGCATCCCGGCCTTGCCCAGCGGACGATTTTCGAGCTGGTGCTCGTGGATCTTCTGCCCGAACAATTGGCCGGAGAACAGGAACGCTCGTTTGCTGTTGAGGAAGGGCAGGAAGATGTTCTTGTCGGCACCGACCACGAAGCGGGTTACGTCCGACTCCGAATACAGGCGGGACTGCAAGGTGTTGGCGAACTCTTCCCCGTCGGTGTGGGCTACTTCCATGCGGAATACGGTGTCGATGCCCTGGGCGTAGTAATCCAGTGACCCGCCGATCAGGTTGACTCGAGGAAAGTGGATATCGAAAGCGATCAGGCCCGGCCATACTGCGGTTTCACCAGTGAAGCCATTCTGACCTGGAAAGCCACCGCGCAATGAAGGCAATTGCGAGCGGTAGGTGAGGGCGTTCAGGGAGAAGCCGATATCGCCATACACACCCTCCAGCTTCAGGCCGAACTGGCCATTGGACAGACTCCAGGCCGGCATATGCGCCTTGCGGATGCCGATCTGACCGGGACCGAAGTCAGTCGCGAACACGCCGCCTGCGAAGTTGGCGACGGTACCGCCGTTCTCCCACAGGTTGTTCATGCCGCGGAAGAAGCAAGCTGCATCAAGGATATTGTTCGGCGAACCGCACTGGCCGATGTCATGGGGGCGGAAGCGGTCGAAGTTCCAGACGAAGGACAGGTTCAAGTCGTCGAAAATCTCGCCAGGTCCCATCCGATAGTCGGTCTTCAGAATCCACATGGGGATGCGAATGTCCTGCAGCTCGTCATAGATGTTGTTGCGTGAGAAATCCACCGGGTTGATCACGTCAAGCACGCGGAACAGGTCGGTACGACCCCAGACTACTTGCTGCTTACCTAGGCGGGTGCTGAGGATATGGCCGTTGTCCAGCCCGTAATCGAAGTCCACGTACAGCTCGCGGATGAAGTCCAGCCGGTCGTTGAACTCGCTGTAGCGCAGATCGTTAGTGTCCTTGTCGAGGTAACCGTTGATACAGCCACGGCTGTCTACGTCACAGGGGCGAACGGGTACGCCGAAAGCGACGCCGCCATCGGTGTCATGCAGCTGTTCGCCTAGCACTATCATGCCTTCATTGGGGTTGTTGGCCTCGTCAAAGGAGTTGGGCAAGGCCAGGCCGCTGCCATGCGGGACGCTATTACCCCCGCCGATATTTTCGATCATTACCGGTCCGCCGGCATTGCGTCCGTATTCGTTCTTGTTTAGGTCATATACGCCGTCATAAGAGCCGCGCAGGACGGCGTTCCAGGAGACGTTGCTGAACAGTCCAAACTCGCCGATTTTGCGCTCCGCATTCAATTGCATGGTGTTGCGGAATTTGGACAACCCCACGCTATCGCGAACGAAGGTGGCATTTTCGTAGTAGCCGGAGTATCTGATCTCCTCATCAGCAACCGCGCTGGCGAGGGGAGTCAGAGCCAGACCGGCGCTTCCAAGCAGAGTCAGGCTCCAGTGCTTCAGGCCTTTTATTGTTGTTTGCATGGCAGTTCCTCTTGCAGGGTGGAAGGGGCGAGCTGACGGCGGTGCCGTCAGGAAGCACCCTGTATCAGCCCGTCTTCCGCCCCATGCCGGGCAGATGACGGGAATGCTTGGTCGGATGAAAGATCGGCATGCAGCACGCCGTCGTCATCCACGTAAACATCGGTAATGAAGCGCGGACGCATGACCAGCACCCAAGCCGGTACCAGCAGCATGGCGGCAATGCCGTTGATGACGATCATCACGCACAGCAGCATCGCGGCATCGGCCTGAAAGCGCAGATCGGAGAGAATGACCCACATGATGATGCCGGCCATCAGCGTGATCGCGGTGAAGCTGATCGCCATACCCGTGGTAGCGATGGAGCGCCGCACCGCATCGCGCAGATCGCCGGTTTTGGCCATTTCTTCGCGGATGCGATCCATCATGTAGATTGAGTAGTCGATGCCTACCCCGATACCCACTGCGATCACCGGCACCGTATTGATATCAATGCCCAGTCCGCTGATGCCCATATAGGCGTAGGTCAGAGCTGTGGCGAAAAGCATCGCCAGCAGCATCATCAGGCCGGCGTGCCAGGAGGTGTAGAACAGCATCACGAAACCAAAGATCAGCAGGAACACCAAGGGCAGCACGATCAGGTTGGTCTCGAACGCGGACTCGTTCATGGCCGCCGCGACACCCATGGTGCCACCAGCCAGGCGAATGCTCAGCCCCTCGACCTTGCCTTCATTGGCGTCAATCCATTGTTGGGCCATATGGATTGCTCGGCGGATGGTCTCGCCCTGGCGGTCCTTGTAATAGAAAACCAGGTTGGCGATGCGGTCGTCGGTGTCATTGAACTCGTTCAGCGCACCGGGGATCGGGCTGGAGGCCATGTAGGTAAACATCAATCCGCCGACATAGTCCGCATCGTGTGGGATCTGGAACCAGCGCGGATCATCGTTATGCATCAGCCGGTTGACCTGCTTGACCAGGTCGGGCAACCCCTTGCTGCCGCCCACGCCCGGGTCGCCGAGCATATGCGCCTGCAAATCACCTAGCGCACGCAGAACCTCTGGCTGCTTCAAGCCCCCGACCTGCTCGTGCTCAGCGATGATGTACAGCTCTTCCGAACCGGGGAAGCGATCATTCACCTCCGTCGAGGAGACGTTGTAATCATGTTCTGGGTAGAGGATTGGGGAGCCTGGCTCCGAATCACCTATGCGCACGTTGGAGGCGGAGAACAGCCCAGCCACGATTGCCAGTGCGGCGATCCCGAGCACCACCGGGGCTGCGCCTGGGCGTGCGACCATGCGCGAACAGGCGCCGCCGATGTAACGTAAAGCGGTTTCACGAAGCTCTGGATTTTTCGGTGTCGGCAGGATCGAGAGCAGCAAAGGCACCCCGATCAGTACCGTCAGGATCACAGTCGAGGCCCAGAGCGAGGCATAGATTCCCAGCTTGGTGTTCAGTGCGATGGAACCGATGGCAATAAGCGATAGCCCGACCGCATCCGATACCACGCCCAGCGAGCCCGGCCGGAACAGACTTTCAAAGGTGGCACGAGCGGCCTGCTGACCGTTGCCCGACACGCGTACTTCAGCGTAATACCGTTCAACTAGCTGCACGCCGTGACTCATGGCGCGAGCGGCAATCAGAAAGGGAATAACCAGGCCCAGCGGGTCGAGATTAAATCCCAACAGACTGATAATCCCAAGCCCCCAGATTGTCGACACCATCACCCCGCCCAGCGGGATCAACACGCCATAGGCCTTGCGGAAATGGAAAATCAGCAGGGCGAGCATGATCAGCACGGTGAAGATGAAGATCTGCAGGATCTGGTCCATATAGGTGTAGGCCCAGCCGACCAGCACCGGTTGTCCGGTGGCGTAGATGGTCATTCCGTCGCGGGCTTCGTTATCGCGCAGCAATTGCAGCTGGGCAAAGGTGTTTTCGTAGTCCAGCTGGCCCTCGATCAACTGCGCCTTGACCAATGCCATCTTGAAATCTGGCGAGACTAGCGGCCCGTAGATCCGGGGATTGGCGGCTACATCAGCGCGCATGGCGGCCAGTTGCTCTTCGCTATAGTCGTTCTGCTGCGCATCAAAGTAGGGTTCGGAATTGATCGAACCCACTTCAGTCAGCCAGATCTTGCGGGAGTTGCGATGGGTTACGCTGGTGACCAGGTTGTGGTTTACGCCGGGCAAGTTATCGACCGCGTGGGTGATACGGTCGATGGTCGCCAGATTCTCATTGCTGAAGATGTCCCCGTCTTCGAAGGCAACGCCAACCACGAGCACATTGGCGCCGCCGAAGCTGTCCTTGATGCTGTTATGCAACTCTATGTAGGGATGCTGCTGGGGCAGCAGATCGGCAAAATCGGTGTATATCTTCAGCCCAGGTATGCGCAGAGCAAACAACAGGGTGAGTAGTGCAATGGCGGCCAGTACCTTGCGTGGGTTGTTGAATATCCACACTTCGAGGCTGTGCATGGCATGGGTAAATCGATGCATTCCAGGCATGTCGGTTTCCTCAGTTAGTACTGGCCGCTAGGGCCTTTGGGAGTGGAATATTCAGCAGGAGCCCTCGGCCACCAGCCGCCAGAAGGTGCTGATTGGGAAGCAAACGCCCTGCGCGCAGATAGAGGGGTTGATCAGGAGTGGTCAGGGGCGTCCAGCGCTGGCCGCGCAGTTGCAGCACGGTGGCGTTTTCACCTACCGCATAGAGTCCTTGCGGGCCATCAATAAAGCCAAAGATGGGTGCTTCGGTGCCGGTAGGCTGACGTTGCCAGGTCACTCCGGCATCGCTGGTGTGCCAGATAAAACCATTCAGTCCGCCGACCCACCCTTGCTCCAGAGAGGTGTAGTGACTGGCGTGCGGATAGAACTCATCCGGCAGGCTGCCGGAAGGCTCCCAATTGCGGCCACCGTCTACGGTGACGAACCGCAAGCCGTACTCCCCGGTGACGATAGCTTGCTCTTCATTGACGAACTGCAGGGTAGTCAAAATGGCATCCTCGTCGAGGCTCACCTCATCCCACGTCTGACCTTGATCGGCACTGCTTTGCAAGGTGCTGAATGCGCCTGCCGCCCACCAGCTGCCATCAGGCGCGCAAGTCGCCGCCATCATCTGTTCACTGCTAGGCAGTGCGTGAGCAGTCCAGTTCTGTGCCTGGGGATCGGCATGCCAGAGTTGGTTATCGAAGCTCAGGGCAATAAAACTGCCATCGGGGCAGACATCCAGATCGATCAGACTCATATCGGTAGGGAGCTGTTGGCGCTGCCATTGCTGCCCGTTATCCAGGCTGCTTACGGCCACACCTTGATTACCAACCAACAGGGTGACCTGTGCATTGCTGGCCATTGCCTGATAAAAATCGGTACGCTGATTTGGCTGTTTTGCCTGTTGGGTAACCGCATCCAGGTCAAGTGCGGCTTCGCAACCGCCCAATACCACCCCAAGGCTGACAAGGGCGATAGAAGGAAAAAGACGTATTAATGGAGGGCGCTCAAAGCGCCGTAGGGCAATTAACATGTACGTCACCACTGTTTGTTTTTGTATAAGTAAAGCGACTACGCAGCATGTAGCAACGCCCATGCCAGCATGCAGGGCGCGCCCGATTTCTGATTTCAAGTTATTGTAAAATATGAATTTTATTGTTTGTTTCGTGCTGATGAGTGGGCTCGGGAGAGCCTATGCTTCCAAGGAACTTGATCAATTGATCAACTCTGCTGAAGCTGTTTCTCTTTTGATCAAAAGCGCAAAATGGAACCGGTCGTCGAGACGGAGAGCAGGTCTAGGGGGGGGGGAGGAGCGGGCAGCGTCAGAGGGTATGTGAAACGTCGCTTTTTTTCAGTCGGTAAGCTAGTGCGGGGCGGCTCAGGCCAAGCAGCCGGGCAGCTTTTGATACGTTCTGTTCGGCCATCTGCATGGCTTTGAGCATCAGTTGCTGCTCTAGTACTTCAAGGCTGATGCCTTCCGCGATGATACGGCTGGCCCAATCGCCGTCCGCCACCGCCGTTGACTGCACGTCGACAAGCTGCCCCGTGGCGTTAAGACGTTCCTCGTGTTTGCTGTCCGGATCGTCGGGGAATACCGCAAATAACGAGTCCTGGCTGATTGTTTCGTTGCTGTCGGTCAGGATCACTCCGCGCTCGATCACATTCTCGAGTTCACGAATATTGCCCGGCCAACGATAACGGAGGCATAGCTCCAGTGCTTTGTCTGAAAGGCCCAACGTGCGTTTGTTGTATTCGTTATGGAATTTTTTCAGAAAGTGTTCTGCCAATAGCGGGAGGTCTTCCAAGCGCTCGCGCAAGGGAGGAATCTTGACCGGGAACACATTCAATCGGTAGTACAGGTCTGCACGGAAGCGGCCGTTCTGCACTGCTTCGGCAAGTGATTCGTTGGTGGCGGCAATGACGCGAACGTCAATGCTGCGGGTGCGATTATCGCCGACCCGTTCGAGCTCGCCTTCCTGCAGAACCCGCAACAAGGTCGCTTGCGCGCGGGGGGACAGCTCAACCACCTCATCGAGGAAAATGGTACCGCCGTGCGCTCGTTCAAAACGGCCTTGGCGAGACTGGTTGGCGCCGGTGTAGGCGCCTTTTTCCACGCCAAACAGTTCCGCCTCAATCAGGTCCGGCGGGATAGCGGCGCAGTTCACTGCTACGAAGGGTTGCTCAGCGCGCTCACTGCTTAGGTGCACGCTGCGTGCGATAACTTCCTTGCCAACGCCGGTTTCTCCAAGCAACAGCACCGAAACCTTGCCTTTGGCGGCCTTGTCGATCATCTGACACACGGTCTTGTAGGCGTGGGACTGGCCTATACCATAGTACTGCCCCTGCTGCTTTTCCAGGCTGGTACGCAGTGAACTCACCTGGCTCTGCAGGTCGTATAACTCCTCGATAATAGGGTCGCTGCGAAAGTACTGCTTGAACTCCTCTGCGTCCTCCCACTCTTCTGCAGGTTTGCCGGTAATCAGGCATTTTTCATCTCCGCAGCCACGGCAACTGGTCTCACGGAAGATGATTTCTCGGCCCATAAAAGAAGAGGTATAGGCGCATGCATATCCCAGCAGCGCCCAACACGCGGGATCTTCCATCATGCCCAGTTCAGTTTGGCAGATCTCTACTTCGAAAGAGTCGATCCACTCCAGCTCACCGTAAAAGTGGCCAGATTGCTGATCCAGGTCGATCTGAATCGGCCGCACCTTGACCATGCCCTTGAGTGAATGCAGTTGCGGGCCAGCGAGAAAGATGTCCAGCTCGCTGGAGTGAGGTCGCAGATGGCGCGCAAGTTCGGCGTCCTTTACACCGGAATGGTAGCCCATGCGCATGAAGAAGCCCTTGGCCCGTTCAATCCCCAGGCTATTGACCAGCTCGCGGCGGAAATTCGCCATGGAGGATACCTGCATCAGAAGCATCCGCTGTTCGCCAAACCAGATTTTTCCTTCAGCACTTTGAAAGCGAATTTGTTCGCTCAGATCAAGGTAATCCGAGTATTGGACCTGGGGCTTGTAGCTGATCGCCATGGCGTCTGCCTATTTTTTATTAGCGGGCTGCGTCCGGCTGGGCGTGTCTCATAGTGATCCAGGAGCCGGCGGATTTATCTCTTTATCTTCTACTCGTATCCACCAAAAAATCAACCAGATGATGAAAAAGTGGGCCGCTGCAGCCAGGGCTGAGCATTTGAGTGAACAGGGGTAGCAACTTGATCAAATGATCAAAAAAAGCCAACCCCCTGTTGCTTTTACTTCTAGCCAAGACGGCTCATGTATTTTGGTGAAAATGCAAATATCTAAATAAATCAATTGGATATATCAAATTTACGCATGCTTTTTGGTTCTTGGCACAAGCGTTGCTCTGTTGCTTACACAACACCAAGCACAGGTCACGACCTTATGAGCCAGCCCGCACAAACTTTTGATCAGATGCCACGTTATGTCCGTGTGCGCAGTGAGCCTGGGGCTCGCCTGGTCGAGTTCGACTTCGCCATCGGCCATCCCGATCTGTTTGTAGAACTGGTTCTTCCCAGTGCTGCCTTCGAGCATTTTTGTCAGCACAACCGTGTTCAGCATATGAGCGAAGAGATGGCTCGGGCGGTGGATGAAGAAATGATCAAGTGGCGATTTGGTGAACATGGAAGTCGCTGATTCAGCTGATTCGAACCCCCTTACAACAACAATACGGTAGCGTTGATATGAGCATCGAAATCAAGACTACATCGGTCGAACCGATTCGAAACACCTATAGCAATATCAAACGGCGTTTTGGTGATAAACCGGCGACCCGGTATCAGGAAGCCAGCTTCGATATCGAAGCGGTGACCAACTTCCACTACAAGCCGTTGTGGGATCCGGAGCACATGCTCAATGACCCAACCCGCACCTGCATTCGCATGGCCGATTGGCACAGCGTGACCGATCCCCGGCAATTCTATTACGGTGCCTACGTGCAGAACCGCGCCAAGATGCAGGAAGCCACCGAACACAGTTACAGCTTTTGCGACAAGCGTGGATTGATTACGCGCTTGCCTGAAGACCTGCAAGAGACGCTGTTGCGCTTTCTCGTGCCGCTGCGGCATGTGGAGCTGGGTGCGAACATGAATAACAGCGGTGTCGCCGGTGATTGCATCGCTGGCACCGTCACCCAAATGCATATCTACCAGGCCATGGACCGTCTGGGTGCTGGTCAGTATCTCTCGCGTATCGCGCTGATTATCGATGGCGGTACCGGCGACGCGCTCGACCGCTCCAAAACCTACTGGATGGATGATGCGCTGTGGCAACCCATGCGTCGCCTGGTTGAAGACACGCTGGTGATCAAGGACTGGTTCGAATTAAGCCTGACGCAGAACCTGATCATCGACGGCCTGATGTACCCGCTGATGTATGAGGCGTTCGATCAGTGGCTGGATGAGCAGGGCGCAGCCGATGTGTCCATGCTCACTGAGTTCATGCGCGACTGGTCCAAGGAGACCGTTCGCTGGGTCGATGCGATGGTCAAGACCGTGATGGCCGAAAACGAAGCCAACGCCGTTCAGCTGCAGGCATGGGTCGAGCATTGGGAACCGCGCGCCTATGAGGCGCTGGCACCCCTGGCCGACGAAAGCATGGGCCGTGACGCGCTGGATACGGTTCGTGCCCAGTTTGCCACTCGTTTGAAAAAGCTTGGCCTCACTAGCCAGGGAGTACAGGCATGAGCCAGCTCGCTTTTATCGTCTTCCAGGACAACGACAACGCTCGTTACATCGTGGAAGCCATTGCGCAGGACAACCCCCACGCCGAAGTGCAGCACCAACCCGCACTGATCCGAATCCAGGCCGAAAAGCGCCTGGTGATCAACCGAGCAACGGTTGAAGAGAAGATCGGTCGGGAATGGGACGTTCAGGAAATGCTCCTGGATGTGATCAGTATCGGCGGCAACGTGGATGAGGATGAAGATCATTTCATTCTCGAGTGGAAAAATTAGGAGATCGAATCATGGCGACCAATAAGAAGAAACTCAGTCTCAAAGACAAGTACCAGTACCTGACCCGCGACATGGCCTGGGAGCCCAGCTACCAGTCGAAAAAAGACATCTTCCCGCAGGAAGATTTCGAAGGCATCAAGATTACCGACTGGGACAAGTGGGAAGATCCCTTCCGCTTGACCATGGATGCTTACTGGAAATACCAGGCCGAAAAGGAAAAGAAGCTGTATGCGATCTTCGACGCCTTTGCACAGAACAACGGTCATCAGAATATCTCCGATGCCCGTTATGTAAATGCGCTCAAGCTGTTTTTGACCGGCGTGTCCCCGCTTGAGTATGGCGCCTTCCAGGGCTACTCACGAGTCGGCCGGCAGTTCAGCGGCGCTGGCGCGCGTACTGCCTGTCAGATGCAAGCGATTGATGAGCTGCGCCACGTACAGACGCAAATTCATGCAATGAGCCATTACAACAAGCATTTCAATGGCTTGCATGATTTTGCCCACATGCATGATCGCATCTGGTTCCTGTCGGTACCCAAGTCGTTCTTTGATGACGCCCGCAGCGCCGGTCCTTTTGAGTTCCTCACGGCGATCTCGTTTTCTTTCGAATACGTCCTGACCAATCTGTTGTTCGTGCCCTTTATGTCCGGCGCTGCTTACAACGGCGATATGGCCACAGTCACTTTCGGCTTCTCAGCTCAGTCCGATGAAGCCCGGCATATGACCCTGGGCCTGGAAGTGATCAAGTTCATGCTTGAGCAGCATGAAGATAACGTGCCGATTATCCAGCACTGGATCGACAAATGGTTCTGGCGCGGTTACCGCCTGCTCAGCCTGGTCAGCATGATGATGGACTATATGCTGCCCAACAAGGTCATGTCCTGGAAGGACGCCTGGGAGGTCTACTACGAGCAAAACGGCGGTGCGCTGTTCAAGGACCTGGAGCGCTACGGTATTCGTCCTCCCAAATATCAGGACGAGGCAAACAAGGGTAAAGAGCACATCAGCCACCAGCTGTGGGCGACCTTCTACCAGTACTGCCAGGCTACCAACTTCCATACCTGGATTCCCAGTGAAGAAGAAATGAACTGGCTCTCGGAGCAGTACCCGGACACCTTCGATCAGTACTACCGTCCGCGCTTCGAGCATTGGCAGGCGCTGCAGGAGAAAGGTGAGCGTTTCTACAACAACACTTTGCCGCAACTGTGCCAGGTGTGCCAGGTGCCGGCTCTGTTCACCGAACCTGATGATCCGACCAAGCTGAGTCATCGCAGTCTGGAACATGAGGGTGAGCGTTATCACTTCTGCTCGGATGGCTGCTGCGACATCTTCAAATATGAGCCTGATAAATACATCCAGGCCTGGCTGCCGGTGCACCAGATCTACCAGGGCAATTGTGAAGGCGCAGACGTCGAGACGGTGGTGACCAAGTATTACCACATCGACGCTGGCCGGGACAATTTCGAGTATCTGGGTTCACCGGACCACAAGCGCTGGCAGGCGATCAAGGGGCAGAAACCTGACGAATCGCAGGCAGCCAAGCCCAAGAACGCAGCCTGATATCCACTAACTGTGTCATCAGGCCGGGGAAGCTGACCGGCCCGATGAACAAGAACAAGAAAAGAGGTAAGTGTCATGAGCGTCAAAGCCATATCCGACTACATTACTCAGCCCAAGGACACTGTGGCCAATTTCAACGGCATGCAGGTGGTTTACGTGTACTGGGTAAAGCATCTGATGTACTGCTCGCCGTTTGCGTTTCTGGTCTCGCCTGACATGACGTTGGCCGGCTTTTTTGCCGAGGTACTGCGTCCGGCGATCAAGGACCATCCTGACAGCACGCGGGTTAATTTCATGGAAGCTCAGTGGCTACTCAACGGCCAGGCGTTTAGCCCGACTCCAGAGGTGGCGCTGCTGGCTCAGGGCATTGATCACAAAAGCATGCTTACGCTGACCACGCCTGGTCTGAGCGGCATCAACGGTTGCGCCAGCTGAGGTTGAGCATATGAGTTACTCCCTGACTATCGAACCGATTGGTGAGCAGATTGACGTCGAAGAAGGCCAAACCATCCTGCAAGCAGCATTGCGGCAGGGTGTATGGCTTCCTTTTGCATGCGGACATGGCACCTGTGCTACCTGCAAGATCCAGGTAGTGGAAGGTGACGTGGAGATCGGAGAAGCCTCGCCCTTTGCCTTGATGGATGGCGAGCGGGATGAGGGTAAGGTTCTTGCCTGCTGCGCCACCCTGCAAAGTGATGCGGTGATTGAGGCTGATATCGATGTGGATGATGATTTCGAGGGGCACCCCGTCGAAGACTACCGCGCGACGGTAACCGCCATAATCGAGCTGTCGCCTACCATCAAGGGCGTGCACTTGAAGCTCGACCGGCCAATGATTTTTCAGGCCGGACAATACATCAATCTGGAGCTGCCTGGCATCGAAGGTAGTCGCGCATTCTCGCTGGCCAATCCGCCTAGCCGTGCCGATGAGGTCGAGCTGCATATTCGACTGGTTGAGGGTGGTGCTGCGACGACACATGTCCATCAGCAACTCAAAGAGGGGGATCAGCTCAGCCTGTCCGGCCCTTATGGCCAATATTTTGTGCGTCGCTCGCAACCCGGCGATCTGATTTTTATCGCTGGCGGTTCGGGCTTGTCGAGTCCGCAATCGATGATCCTTGACTTGCTGGAGCAAGGCGACACACGGCAGATGACCCTGTTTCAGGGCGCGCGCAACCGTGCCGAGCTGTACAACCATGACCTGTTTCAGGGGTTGGCCGCCAAGCACAGCAATTTCAGCTATGTCCCCGCGCTCAGTCAGGCGGAAAAGGATGATCAATGGACAGGCTTTTGCGGTTACGTGCACGAGGCGGCCAAGGAACATTTTGGCGGTCGCTTTGCTGGCAACAAGGCCTACCTCTGCGGGCCGCCGCCGATGATTGACTCGTCCATCAGCGCATTGATGCAAGGTCGACTATTTGAACGCGATATTTTCATGGAACGCTTCTTCACGGCCGCCGACGGCGCCGAAGAAACGACCAGGTCGGCACTCTTCAAGAAAATATGAAGAGGGCTGAAGAAATACCTGCGGCGTCAGGTAACTGTCTGCGCTGCCGTGAACACGGCGGCCTGACCTGAACGTCAGATGAGGTAGAGCGAAACATTAACAGTCGAGAACAGAAAATGACTGTGAACTATGAGATTACCGAGCGAGTCAGCGGCAGCCGTTTTAGCTGCGAACCTGAGCAGAGCGTGCTCAAAGCGATGGAGCAGCGGGCTAAACGCTGCGTCCCCGTCGGTTGTCGAGGTGGTGGTTGCGGCTTGTGCAAGGTTCAGGTGATCAGCGGCGAATATCACTGTGGGCCGATGAGTCGTAAACATGTGTCCGACGCTGCTCTTGCCTGCGGCGAAGCGCTGGCTTGCCGTCTTTACCCGCTGAGCGACTTGATGATTGAGTGCCGCACGCCCAAGGCCGCGGCCGAAATACAACAACAAATCCAATGAGGTGATAGTCATGAGAAAAGGTGTAATGCGCCCCGGTCACGTACAGCTTCGCGTCCTGGACATCGATGCTGCAGTTAAACACTACACGGAGTTGATGGGCCTGATCGAAATGGATCGCGACCCACAGGGCCGTGTGTACCTGAAAGCCTGGACCGAGGTCGATAAATATTCCTTGGTGTTACGCGCTGCCGAAGAGCCTGGCATGGACTTCATGGGATTCAAGTGCATTAGTGAGGAAGTACTGGATAACCTGCGCGCCGGCCTCGTTGCCTTCGGTTGCGAGGTGGAGGACATACCGGCGGGGGATCTGCAGGACTGTGGTCGCAGGGTGCGCTTCGTTGCGCCGACCGGGCACAACTTCGAGCTGTTTGCGAGCAAGAAGCAGACCGGCAAATGGGGCATCAACAACCGCAATCCGGAAGCCTGGCCCCGCGAGTTGGGTGGCATGCGAGCCACCCGCTTCGACCATTGCCTGATGTACGGTCCGAACCTGGAGGAGACTTACGAGCTGTTCCGCGACGTGTTGGGGTTCGATCTGGCTGAACAGGTGCTGACACCAGACGGGAAGCGGATAGCACAGTTTCTCACGGTGAGTACCAAGGCCCACGACGTGGCGTTTATCGAGCACTCGGAGCCCAAGTTTCACCATGCTTCCTTCTATCTGGACAACTGGACTGATGTGCTCCGTGCGGCTGACCTGATTTCAATGACCGACACCTCGATCGATATCGGCCCGACTCGGCATGGGCTGACTCATGGGCAGACCATCTATTTCTTCGATCCATCGGGTAACCGCAACGAAGTGTTTGCCGGTGGCGACTACCACTATCCGGATCACGAGCCTGTGACCTGGGATGCCGAGTCATTGGGCAAAGCTATTTTCTATCACGACCGGGTTCTGAACGAGCGGTTCCTGACCGTACTGACCTGACTATTTCGTTTGTCACCAGGATTGCGCAGCTATGAAAGACATCAAACATTTTATTAACGGCGAGTACGTCGGGTCGGCCAGCGGCAAGATCTTCGATAACGTCAATCCGGCCAATGGCCGGGTGCTGAGCCGTGTACATGAAGCAGGGCGCGAGGAGGTCAATGCGGCAGTGAATGCCGCGCGAGCTGCTTTCAATGGACCTTGGGGGCGGATGACCGTCGACCAGCGCACTGAAATACTGCACAAAGTGGCAGACGGCATCAATGCCCGGTTTGAAGAGTTTCTCGATGCTGAATGTCAGGACACCGGCAAACCCAGATCATTGGCCAGCCATATCGACATTCCCCGTGGCGCCGCCAACTTCAAGGTGTTCGCCGATCTGATCAAGAATGTTCCTGCCGAGTCATTCGAGATGCCCACCCCCGATGGCACTGGCGCCTTGAATTATGGCATCCGTCGACCCAAAGGTGTGATTGGCGTCATCAGCCCATGGAATTTGCCGCTGTTGCTGATGACATGGAAGGTTGGTCCCGCATTGGCCTGTGGCAACACCGTGGTGGTCAAGCCTTCGGAAGAAACACCCACTACGACGGCGCTGCTCGGCGAAGTGATGAAAGCGGCTGGCGTTCCTGATGGGGTCTATAACGTGGTGCATGGTTTCGGTGGCAATTCCGCTGGCGCTTTCCTCACCGAACATCCGGATGTGGATGCATTCACTTTTACCGGTGAAACCGGCACTGGCGAAACCATCATGAAGGCTGCAGCTAAGGGAGTGCGTCAGGTCTCTCTGGAGTTGGGCGGCAAGAACGCCGGCATCGTGTTTGCCGATTGTGATATGGACAAAGCCATCGAAGGCACGCTGCGCTCGGCGTTTGCCAACTGCGGCCAGGTCTGTCTAGGTACCGAGCGGGTGTATGTCGAACGCTCGATCTTCGACGAGTTCGTCGCCCGTCTCAAGGCGGGCGCGGAAAGCCTGGTGATTGGACCGCCGGATGACGAGGCGAGCAATTTTGGCCCGCTGATCAGCCTCAAGCACCGCGAGAAGGTCCTGTCCTATTACCAGAAAGCCCAGAACGAAGGCGCCACCGTGATTACTGGTGGCGGAGTTCCGGAGATGCCGCCCGAGCTGGCACACGGTGCCTGGGTTCAGCCAACCATATGGACCGGCCTGAAGGATGATTCGGCGGTGGTTACCGAGGAAATCTTTGGTCCCTGCTGTCATATCCGTCCATTCGACAGCGAAGCCGAAGCCATCGAGCTGGCCAACAGTTTGCCCTACGGCCTGGCCTCGGCAATCTGGACCGAGAACGTGACCCGGGCGCACCGTGTGGCCGGACAGGTCGAAGCTGGAATCGTCTGGATTAACAGTTGGTTCCTGCGCGACCTGCGTACATCCTTCGGTGGCAGCAAGCAGTCCGGTATCGGTCGCGAAGGGGGTGTGCACTCGCTGGAGTTTTACACCGAACTGAAAAACATCTGCGTGAAACTGTGAGGCGATCATGAACGCACCCCTGAACAGCCCCGAGCTGGGCCGCGAGATTCTCGCCGGCGGTTATCGAACCAATGTGCATGACAACGGCCAAGGCTTTCCGGTCATGTTGATCCACGGCTCCGGCCCCGGCGTGACCGCCTGGGCCAACTGGCGGCTGATCATGCCGGAGCTGGCGCAGCAGCGCCGTGTGGTCGCGCCGGACATGCTTGGCTTTGGCTATAGCGAGCGTCCGGAGTCACCAAACTATTGCCGCGACACCTGGGTCGAGCATGCCATCGGCGTTCTCGATGCGTTGGGGATCGAACAGGCCGACGTGGTTGGCAACTCCTTCGGCGGCGGCATCGCTCTGGCCCTAGCCATCAAGTATCCCCAGCGCGTCCGTCGGCTGGTGCTGATGGGCAGCGTTGGCGTCAGCTTTCCTATTACCAGAGGGCTCGATGAAGTCTGGGGCTACGAGCCGGCCTTCGCCAACATGCGCCGGCTGATGGATGTGTTCGCCTTCGACCGTAGTCTGGTGACTGACGAACTGGCCGAGCTGCGCTATCAGGCCAGTATTCGCCCGGGCTTTCAGGAGTCATTTGCGCAGATGTTTCCGGCGCCACGTCAGCGCTGGGTTGATGGTCTGGCCAGCGATTCTGCCGCGATTCGCGCTCTGCCGCACGAGACACTGGTGATTCATGGCCGAGAGGATCTGGTCATCCCGCTGCAGGCCTCGCTGGAGCTGGCCAATCTGATCGAGCGAGCACAGCTGCACATGTTCGGCCAGTGCGGACATTGGACCCAGATTGAGCACGCCGGGCGCTTTGCGCGACTGGTTAACGATTTTCTCACCGAAGCGAATACCGTTTCAGGGGCGTACTGACAATGGAACAGAAACAGATCGAGCAATTAGGCGATGAGCTCTATCAAACCATGCTCAAACGGGAAATGGTCAGCCCGCTGACCAGTCGTGGCTTCGACATCAGTGTCGATGACGCCTACCACATTTCTTTGCGCATGCTGCAACGGCGTATTGACGCTGGCGAACGGGTGATCGGCAAGAAGATCGGCGTCACCAGCAAGGCCGTGCAGAACATGCTCAATGTGCATCAGCCGGACTTCGGCTATCTGACCGACAGTATGGTTTACAACAGCGGGGAGGCGGTACCGATCAGCCAGCGGCTGATCCAGCCCCGCGCCGAGGGTGAAATCGCCTTCATCCTAAAAAAGGATCTGATTGGGCCGGGCGTGACCAACGCTGACGTGCTGGCCGCGACCGAATGCTTGATGCCGTGTTTCGAGATTGTCGATTCGCGTATTCAGGACTGGAAGATCGCGATAGAGGATACCGTGTCCGACAACGCCTCCTGCGGGCTTTTTGTACTAGGTGATCAGGCGGTATCCCCGCGCAAGGTCGACCTGGTCACCTGCGGCATGGTGGTGGAGAAGAACGGTCAGGTGATCAGCACTGGTGCAGGGGCTGCGGCACTTGGCTCGCCGGTCAACTGTGTGGCCTGGCTGGCCAACACGTTGGGCAAGTTCGGTATTTCGCTGAAAGCCGGGGAGGTGATCCTGTCCGGTTCGCTGGTACCGCTGGAGCCGGTGAAAGCCGGTGACTTCATGCGCGTGGATATCGGCGGCATGGGCAGCGCCAGCGTGAGATTCATTTGACCTGAATTCCAGGTCATTGGAACGGACAGCATTTCCCCTAGAGGGTAATAAATCATGAGCAAGAAACTAAAAGCCGCGATCATCGGCTCAGGCAATATCGGCACTGACTTGATGATCAAGATACTGCGCAATGCCAAGCACATTGAAATGGGTGCCATGGTCGGCATCGACGCCAACTCCGATGGTCTGGCGCGCGCCGAGCGCATGGGCGTGGCCACTACCCATGAGGGTGTTGATGGCTTGGTGAAGATGCCGGAGTTTGCCGACATCGACTTCATTTTTGACGCCACCAGCGCTAGTGCGCACATGCACAACGAGGCCTTTTTGCGCGGCCTCAAGCCGAGCCTGCGGATCATCGATCTGACCCCGGCGGCCATCGGTCCGTACTGCGTGCCGGTGGTCAACCTGGAAGCGCACCTGCACCAGCAGAACGTCAACATGGTCACCTGCGGCGGCCAGGCCACCATACCGATGGTCGCGGCGGTATCGCGGGTCGCCAAGGTCCATTACGGTGAAATCGTCGCCTCGATTTCCAGCAAGTCTGCTGGCCCCGGCACCCGCGCCAATATAGACGAGTTCACCGAAACCACCTCCAAGGCAATTGAAGTGATCGGCGGGGCCCGCAAGGGCAAGGCGATCATCATCATGAACCCGGCTGAGCCACCACTGATCATGCGCGATACCGTATACGTGCTCAGCGAGCTGGCCGATCAGGCCGCTGTGGAAGCCTCGGTGGAAGAGATGGTCCAGGCAGTCAATAGCTATGTGCCGGGTTACCGTCTTAAGCAGAAGGTCCAGTTCGATGTGATCCCCGAGGATCAACCGTTGAACATACCCGGCCTCGGCCGCCTGAGCGGACTGAAAACTTCGATCTTCCTTGAAGTCGAAGGCGCCGCCCATTATCTGCCGGCCTACGCCGGCAATCTCGACATCATGACCTCCGCAGCGCTGGCAACCGCCGAGCGCATGGCGCAGTCGATGACCCAGGCCTGAGGAGCACCCACATGTCATTCAATCCCGGCAAGAAACTTTACATCTCCGACGTCACTCTGCGTGACGGCAGCCATGCCATCCGCCATCAGTATTCAATCAAGAACGTGCAGGACATTGCCCGCGCGCTGGACAAGGCCAAGGTCGATTCCATCGAAGTCGCCCACGGTGATGGTCTGCAAGGTTCCAGCTTCAACTACGGCTTTGGCGCGCACACTGATCTGGAATGGATCGAAGCGGTGGCCGAAGTGATCAGCCACGCCAAGATCGCCACGTTGCTGTTGCCCGGCATCGGTACCACACATGATCTGGACGCGGCCTACCAGGCAGGCGCGCGTATCGTCCGTGTTGCGACCCACTGCACCGAGGCGGATGTGTCCAGGCAGCACATCGAGCATGCACGCAAACTAGGCATGGACACCGTTGGTTTTCTGATGATGAGTCATATGCAGACCCCGCAAGGCCTGGCACAACAAGCCAAGCTGATGGAAGACTACGGCGCCACCTGTCTGTATGTAGTTGATTCCGGCGGCGCGATGAGTATGCAGGATATCCGCGACCGGTTCAGGGCTCTGAAACACGTGCTCAAGCCCGAAACCCACACCGGCATGCACGCCCACCACAATCTCAGCCTGGGCGTGGCCAACTCCATCGTCGCGGTGGAGGAGGGCTGTGATCGTATTGACGCCAGCCTGGCCGGCATGGGTGCTGGCGCTGGCAACGCCCCGCTGGAAGTGTTCATTGCCGCTGCCGAACGTCTGGGCTGGGAACACGGTACTGACCTGTACACCTTGATGGACGCGGCCGACGACATTGTGCGTCCTTTGCAGGATCGTCCGGTGCGGGTCGACCGCGAAACGTTGGCGCTGGGTTATGCCGGGGTTTACTCGAGCTTTTTGCGCCACGCAGAAGTGGCCGCACAGAAGTACGGCCTCAAGGCCGTGGACATTCTCGTCGAGCTGGGCAAGCGCCGGATGGTCGGTGGCCAGGAAGACATGATCGTAGACGTGGCGCTGGATTTGCTGGCCACCCGTCAGGAGCAATCAGCATGACAGAGCAACAACGTACCCTGAGCCGCGAACAGGTACTGGCACTGGCCGAACACGTAGAAAACGCCGAGCTGAACCGGCAAGAAATCCCCAAGGTCACCAACGATTACCCAGACATGACCTTTGCCGATGCTTACGACGTACAGTGGGAGATCCGCCGCCGCAAGGAAGCGCGTGGCAACAAGGTGGTCGGGCTAAAAATGGGTCTGACGTCCTGGGCGAAGATGGCGCAAATGGGCGTGGAAACGCCGATCTACGGCTTTCTTGCCGATTATTTCAGCGTGCCGGACGGCGGCGTGGTGAACACCGCCGAGCTGATTCATCCGAAGATCGAGGCGGAAATCTCCTTCGTCACCAAAGCTCCGCTGAAGGGGCCAGGTTGCCATATCGGTGATGTGCTGGCCGCCACTGATTACGTGGTTCCGACGGTCGAGGTGATCGACTCGCGCTACGAGAACTTCAAGTTCGACCTGATCAGCGTGGTGGCCGACAACGCCTCCTCGACGCGCTTCATCACCGGCGGCCAGATGGCCAGTGTTGAAGATGTCGATCTGAAGAACTTCGGCGTGGTGGTGGAGAAGAACGGTGAGGTGGTGGATGTCGGCGCTGGCGCCGCGGTACTCGGCCACCCGGCCTCCAGTGTCGCCATGCTGGCCAACCTGCTGGCCGAGCGTGGCGAACACATCCCGGCCGGTACTTTCATCATGACCGGCGGCATCACCGCCGCGATCACGGTGCAAGCCGGGGACAACATCACCGTGCGTTACCAGGGGCTGGGCAGCGTGTCTGCCCGCTTTATCTGAGGAGAGTTAGCATGCCGATTGCACAACTGCATATTCTCGAAGGTCGCACCGACGAGCAGAAAGAAGCTCTCATACGTGAAGTCAGCGAAGCGATTGCCAGGGCGTTGGATGCACCCATGCCGAGCATCCGCGTCATCATCAGCGAAATGCCCAAGGCGCATTTCGGCATCGGTGGTGAACCAGCCAGCAAGGTCAGGCGCTGATGCTTGGGGCGGGCGTGCAGCAGCCGGCAACGCCTAAGCGTTTGCCGGCCTTGTACCTGTCCTGCCGCGGGGTACCTGGCGAAAGCCCGCGCCCCTTGCCCTTGATGGCGCGTCTCATTGAAGCCAGCGAGGATATCCGTGCGCTGGTTTTCATAACCACTAACGGCGAAAGCCATGCGACTCAGTTACGCTGTACCCGGTCCGATGAAACTCTGGTGGTCGAGTTGCAGTTGCTGCTTGAGGAGCTCGGCCATGCGGCAGCGTTTCACCAGAGCCATGACGGGTTGTTGACCAGGCTGGCGGCGCAATTGTTTGTCGAATCGCCGCCCTGCATTGTCGAGGTGTGTCTGGGATCGGGTATGACTGCTGGGCAATATCGACGGTTAGGCGAAAGTCTATGTAGGTGGCGCGAACGACAGGTCATGCTTATCTGCGTCGATCAAGTGCCCGACGACGTTGATCCGCAGTTGTATCGCAGCCCCTATGACCCTTACTGGAGAGGTTTGTTGAGTCAGTGGGTGGAGGAGCGAAACTGGATTGAAGCGCTGTCCGGCTCGGCGCTCTGTACAACCCCCTCGCTCTCCAGTAGCGAGCAAACTTTAGTCAGCGATAACACCTTGTGCCTGCTGCATGCTGCCTTCGGGCTAGGTGGTTTGCGCGCCCCCGAACGGCTGTTTGGTTTTGACCTGGATGACAATCAGCGTGCTTTGTCCGGCTACGGCTGGATGAGCTGAGGTAAACGGAGGTTCAAATGAGCATTACCGTGCTTGCACCGGGCCTGCGCTGGGAGATGGCGCTGAAGGCGGTAGAGACGGCTACGACGAAAGCGCTGGAACTGGACATTCTGATTAATGTTGCGGTAGTTGATCAGGCTGGAAACCCGCTTGCCTTTGCTCGTATGAATGGCTCCTTTCTGCATTCAGCCGACATCGCCAGCGACAAGGCCTACACCGCCGCCAGCTTTGGTTTTCCTACCAGCGAGTGGATGGAGATTCTGGAGGCCAATCCGGCCATGCGTCTTGGCTTTCCGCAGCGCCCACGGCTGGTGGTGTTTGGTGGCGGGTTGCCGATCAAGGTCGACGGCCAGTGCATCGGAGGTATTGGCGTGTCAGGTGGTTCCGAAGCTCAGGATGAACTCTGTGCCAGGGCTGGACTAGAAGAGATTTTGAACCAGGTCTGACCAGTTGGTCGGGTACTCGCATCGACGCCACCCGATGCGGATTAAGCTGTCACGTATGCCAACATAACAACAATGATTCAGAAGGGACCATGAGTACCCATCCGACACCCATTCGGCTGCCCTTTGCCGGCCGCCCAGTACTGACGACCCGCGATTACGACGAGGCCGAGCAGCTCCTAAATCACAATCTTGACGAATCACGCCGGGTCAACCCATTGCGCGCGGGCGCCGTTGCGGATATTCAGATTACGCTGGAAGCTCTGCCGGATATCAAACTGTTCGGTGCCTGCTGGGGCGATGCCGTGTCGGTGCGTTCATCCCCTTTGGCTTGCTGGCATGGGATCCTGCCCCTCGCCGGCGCAGTGAGTTGCATAAAGGGTGGGCAAATCGCCGCTGCCGGAGAAATGCTGCTATTCGCTCCCGAGCATGAGGTGGATGTCATCTGGCACGACAATACCCGTGCGGTGGTGGTGGCGCTGAAAACCAGCCTGTTGCGTGATCACCTTGAGCAAGAATACCAGCAGCCGCTGCCGAACCTGCGGGACCGAGTAATGACCATCCATCGAGAAGATGCGGCGTTGGTCAGCTTGGGTCACCTGCTCAGATTAACCGATGCGGAGCTGGCGCAGGGCTCGCCGCTATTGGCGCTGCCGACAGCTCGGAAACACATACAGTCGCTGTTTTGCGAAAGTCTGTTGCAGATGGTGCCGGCGTTGCAGAGTCTGCCGGATCGCAGGGTGCTGCCTGGCATGGTCAAGCGCGCGGTGGATTTATTCATGCCCACCTCGACCGCCCTCTAATTATTGATGATCTGATCAAGGTCAGCGGAGCGAGTCGCCGCAGCCTTGAACAAGCGTTTCGTCAAAGCTTGCAGAGCAGCCCGATGCGCTATGTCATGGAGTGCCGCCTGGCTGCTGCCCGCGAGTGCCTGCGCTGTGCCCAGCCGGGCGACTTGCAACTGACCGACGTGGCCTACCGCTTCAATTTCTCTCAGCCCAGCCATTTCACCACGGCCTACAAGCAGGCATTTGGCGAAACGCCGTCGGAGACATTGGCGCGGGTCTGAGATGTGAAAAACCGCACCCCGATACGGCGGGTGCGGTAAAACTCGCAGAGCCATCATTGGTTACTTAAAACATTGCTCAAATAGACAGGTCTCGAAGCCGTAGCGGATATTGAAGTCACCCTCCAGCACGTTGTTGCGCTTGGCATAGTTGTCCCAGTCCTTGAGCAGCTCGGCCAACTTGTCCGGGTTAGCCTGGGCCAAATCCTTGGTCTCAGTCGGGTCGTCGGCGAGGTTGAACATCTGCCAGGCACCCTTGCCGTAGGGGGCCGTCATCCAGCTCAATTTCCAGTCACCCTTGCGCAACGCCTTGCGGCCGAACAGCTCCCAGCCAATGACGCGTTCTGGCAGCGCTTCGCCCTGCAGCGCCGGAATGATCGAGATGCCCTGCATCGGCTCGACCGGGCGGCCCTTGAACTCAGGAGCAGGATGCTCGATCCCGGCCAGCTTGAGGAAAGTTGGCATGATGTCCATGACATGCATGATCTCGCGGTTGATGCCGCCCGGATGCTTGACACTAGCGTGACGAATGATTGCCGGCACCTGCACGCCGCCCTGGGTCGTGAGGCCCTTGAAATAAGGTCGAGGGGTGGAGCCAACCTGAGCCCACTGCGCGCCATAGTCGATATAGGAGCCCTTGCGGCCCATGTTCTCCAGGCTGTTGTCAAACGTCTCGTTTATCCATACGTCGTTGCCGGGCAGGCCCAGCGGGCTGTTGCCGTCGGCGCCGTTGTCGGACAGGAAGAGGATGAAGGTATTGTCGTACTGCCCGGTTTCCTTCAGGTAGTCGAACAGTCGGCCGATATGGTGATCCATGTTATCGACCATCGCGGCGTATACCTCCATGCTGCGTGCTTCGCGCTTTTTCTGATTGTCGGTGAGCTGATCCCAGCTCGGTAGTACACCTTGCATGGGTTCATGCGGCTGCACATCGGCGGCGATCAGATCGAGCTCCTTCATTTCCGCCAAACGTTGCTGACGCACCGCTTCATAGCCTGCAGCATAGCGCCCCTCATACTTTTGCAGCCACTCATCCGGTGCGTGCAGCGGCCAGTGCGGCGCAGTATAGGACAACAAACCGAAGAACGGCTTGCCGGACTGGCGGTCGTTTTCGATGTAGTCAATCAATTTGTCGGTGTAAAACTCACTGGAAAAGAAACCTTTGGGCACCTCCACCTGCTTGCCGTCCTCGCGGTAAATAGCCTTGGGATCGACGCTGATGATCGCAGTCATGTCGTCGAAGTGGCTAGCACCGCCTTGGACCAGGATGTAAGAGTGATCGAAGCCGCGCTGAGCGGGACTTAACTCTTCGCTGCGGCCAAGGTGCCATTTGCCGGTGGTATAGGTGCTGTAGCCTGCATTTTGCAGTACCTCGCCGAGGTTGGCGACTCGCTGGTTGAGATAGCCCTCATAGCCCGGCTGGCCCTGCTGGAACGGCTGCATCAGCTCGGCCATATTGCCTAGTCCGGCTATATGGCTGTCGGTGCCGGAGAGCAGCATTGAACGGGTCGGCGAGCAGGTCGGCGCGGTATGGAAATTGGTCAGACGCAGACCTTCGTTTGCCAGCGCGTCGAGGTTGGGAGTGTCTATCTCGCCGCCGTAGCTGCCGATATCACTGTAGCCGAGGTCATCGGCCATGATGATCAGAAAGTTAGGCTGTTGCTCTTGTGCCTGTGCCGAAAGGCCGATCAGCGCGGATACGCAGAGGGCCCAGCTAAGTCTTGTTATTTTCATGGATGACTTTCCTTCAATTGTGGAGAATGGGTGACAATCGCTCACCAAGTGTTGGGTTGATGGTTGTCTCAAAAGCGCATGGCGGTGCGCAGAACAACGGTGTTCACGTCGTCGCCTCCGGCTTTGGTGACTGCCTCTCCGGCGGCCAGGTGCATCATGTGCAGATCAATATTGAAGTTGCTGTTGGGTTGCCAACGCGCGGTGAACTGATAGATGGTGCCTATCTCGCGTTCCGAGTTGTTCAGGGTGGCTACTAATGGACGCATGCCCGGAAGGTAGACATAGTCATCAGTGGATTCGCGCCAGGTTTGCAGAATCGATGACATTACTCCAATCGTGCGGATTGGAGTGAAGCTGAGGGATGGCCCGGCGAGAATCAGGTTAGCCATGGTGGTGACGGCGGCTTCGCCGTAGGTGCCATTGCGTGGATAGAGTGCGTCGAAGGTGCGTGTGGTCGTGGCTGACTGAGCGTCGCCGCCACTGGCGACATCCAAATGCAGGCCCAGACGGATTTGCGCAGGTGAATTAAAGGTATATCCGCTATCGGTGCGTACCGCCCATGCACGGATATCCCGATTGGCGTGCTCTCCGTCCTGCATCATCAGATCCCAGTTCCAATCCAGGCCGTCATGATTGCCGAACAGCCGGGTACCGATGGTGTAGCGATCTTCCTTGCCGATGAAGCCCTGGTAGGTGCGCTCCTCCATCTCCCGGGCGAAGCCGTAGAAGTCGATGCCGCTGCGTGACGCCAAAGGCAGACTGGCATACACACCCAGGATGTGGGTATTGTTGTCGCTGCTATCATCAAAATTGTCGAAGTCATAGCGCACCGGGCGCAGCGCCAGAAGATCCAGTTGATAACCGCCGGGTTTGTTGAATATCAGCCTGGCCCCATCAAAAGCCAGGCGCACGTTGGGTGGCTCACCGATATTGAACAGGGCACCCTGCCCGTACTGGATCTCTTGGCGACCAAGGCGGGCGGTGGTCTTCAATTGACCAAGGGCAAAGTTGGCGTCGATGAATGCCTGAGCGACGTCGTTGCGGCTTTCATCCCGTGGGCTGGGGAATTCCTGATTCCAGCTACGGGTATTCTGCAGCTGCACGAAGGCGCGCAGCCGGTTGTCCAGAAGATGCAAGCTAGCGTGGGCCTGAGCGCGCTGCTGAATATAACTGTCATCGCCCAGCCCGGTTATGCCGAAAGCCAGATTGTCGGTGGAAGTGAAGGCGTAGCGCAGTTCGCCACCTAGTTGCAACCAGGATGAGTCGCCGAGACGGTGATATCGCAGAGCATCCAGCGGGTCGGTGCGCTTGGCTGGATCCTCCAGGAAACGATAGTTTTCCAACCAGCGGGATGGCCCGCCAGGGAAAGGTCGGCTTTGTTCCAGGGGATTGACGGCTTTGGCTTGAGCCTGAGCCGGGGCGGCTGGGTTCATGGCGCCGACAACCAGCAGCGCAGGAATGGATAGGGTACTTAGTAGGGTTCGCATGGCAAATGACCATCTTTATTGTTATTGGGTGGTCAGTATTGCCAGGCCATACATGGGCGGGTTATCGCCATGGCGCAGCGGCTTCAGTCATAGCGCAACTATCATCTGCGGAGATGTCGGCCAGGGGTATGACTAGTCTTTACCCTGCTGGACCTGCCTTCCCGCCTAGGCAATTGCATAAAAGGACAACAAACCGAGCTGCATCTGCCCACCTTGCAGGCGTTTCTCGAATCGCGCCTGGGCAAGCATGAACGGCTGGGGGCGATGAAGAACCGCGTTGCCCTGCCCAAGACCCCCGATCGGCAAGGTGTCGAAAAAGGAACTGGTCGATGAGGAACGCCAGCACAGTCAGGCCTGCGCCTGAGCGCAGAGGCTTATGCAGTGGCGCAGCTTTTCCTGGTTTGGGCTGGACGCTGAGTCAGGGCGGGGTGAACATGCCTGAAACAATCACTCACGGGCGTTGGGGTTATGGCACTTTCGCAGTTGCGGCGCTACTGGTGGGCATCGATTCTCGCGGTCCTGGTACTGGGCATTGTTGCAGGCGGTGGGTGGCTGGCCGCCCGCCCCATTGATGCCCCCGCTGTGGTGTCCGCCGCCGAACGTCCAGACCAGGCGGCGCCAGTGCCCGCCGAGTTCATCGGCAGCCACCGTTGTGTTGCTTGCCATGCCGATCAGCATCGCGCCTGGCAAAGCTCTCAACATGCTCACGCCATGACGCATGCCAGCGAGCAGTCGGTGTTGGGTGATTTCGACGATGCGACCTTCGAGTACAATGGCGTCAACTCGCGTTTCTACCGCCGTGATGGCGGTTTCTTCGTTCATACCGATGGTGCTGATGGCGAGCTGCGCGAGTTCGAGGTGCTCTATACCTTTGGTCTGGAGCCCTTGCAGCAGTACCTTGTCGATCTGGGTGGCGGTCGGCTGCAGGCATTGTCGATTGCTTGGGACTGCCGGCTGGCCGATCAGGGCGGACAGCGCTGGTTTCATATCTACCCGGACGAGGCGGTCAGTCACCGCGACATCCTGCATTGGACTCGGCCGAGCCAGAACTGGAATTTCATGTGCGCGGATTGTCATGTCACCGATTTCCGCAAGGGTTATGATCCGCAGGCAGACAGCTTCGACAGTCGCTGGAGCGAGCTGGGGGTGGGGTGCGAGGCCTGCCATGGACCAGGCAGCGCACATTTGCGTTGGGCCGACGGCGAACTGGAACTGGCCGACAAGGGTTTGCTGCGGCAGTTCGACGAGCGCCAGGGCATGCACTGGCTGTTCGAACTGGAGCGGGTCACCGCACGGCGCAGCGTCCCGCCCGGCGAGGCTGTCGAGCAGGCTGTCTGTGCACAGTGCCACAGCATGCGCAGCCAGGTCGCTGAAGGTTTCCAGCACGGTGGCGCCCTGCTCGATCACTACCGTCCCGAACTGCTGCGTGATCCGCTCTATCATCCGGATGGCCAGCAACGCGAGGAAGTGTTCATCAGCGGCTCCTTTGCGCAGAGCAAGATGCACGCCGCGGGCGTGACTTGCAGCGACTGTCACGAACCGCATGGCCAGCAGTTGCGCGCCGAGGGCAATGCTCTATGCGCGACCTGCCACAGCGCTGCGCAATTCGATCAGCCCAGTCACCATTTTCACCCGGCGGATTCCAGCGGAGCGCAGTGTGTCAACTGCCACATGCCGCAAACTCGATACATGGTCATCGACTCGCGTCGAGATCACCAACTGGCGGTACCGCGTCCGGATATCAGTGCCTCGCTGGGCACACCCAACGCTTGCAATGCCTGCCACGTCGAACGTACCGCAGATTGGTCCGCGGAGCAGGTGGCGGGCTGGTATCCGCAGGGCCAATGGCGCGAGGCGCATTTTGCCAGCGTGCTGGCGGCAGCTGACGCAGGCGAGCCGGGCGGTCAGGCTGCGCTGCGGGCACTGCTCCAAGAGCCCCAACTGGCCACGGTGGTGCGGGCCAGCGCGCTGGCACGCCTGCAGCCGGAAGATACGCCGCAGGCCCGCGAGCTGTTGACCGGGCAACTGGCAAGCCCGGACCCACAGATACGGCTGGGTGCTGTGGTCGCCCTTGAACAAGCGTCACCGTCTTTGCAGCGGCTGCTGTTGCCGCCGCTGCTGGATGATGAGTTGCGCAGCGTGCGTAGCGCTGCGGCGCGGCTGTTGGCTGGCACGCCGTTACCACCGGCGGATCAGGCGGCGCTGCGGCGTGCGCTGCAAGAGTACGAGATGGAACTGACGCTGCATGCCGAGCGTGCAGACTATCTCAATCAGCGCGCACTACTGCGGTTGCAACAGCAACGTCCGCAGGAAGCTGAACAACAATGGCGTCTGGCGTTGCAGCGTGACCCTCTGCACAGCGCCAGCTATCTGAACTTGGCTGACCTGTTGCGCGCCCAGGCCCGTGAGTCGGAGGCCGAGCGGTTGTTGCGCACGGCGTTGGAACACCTGCCGGACGAGGCCATGCTGCATAACGCGCTGGGCCTGTCACTGGTGCGACAGCAACAGCATGCCCAAGGGCTGGCGAGTTTGCAGCAGGCGTACAAGCTGCGGCCGGAGGACCGGCGTATTGCCTACGTCCTTGCCGTCGCGCTGGAGCCAGAGGACCCGACCGCAGCGCTGAATATTCTCGAGCAGGCGATTGAGCGTCACCCCCATGATCAGAACCTGCTCTGGGCTGCGGCTAGCTTTTCCTGGCGTCACGATCAGTTGCCGCAGGCTCGCCAGTATGTGCAACAACTGCTTGAGCTTGAGCCGGAGCACCGCGGGGGACGAGCATTGCTTAAGCAGTTTTGAGCCTCTATCACAGTGTCGCTTTATTGGACGATGCAGGGCCATTTTACTGTTCCAGGTATGTTGCCCATGCTTCTAGCCTTGGTCTTAGACAAGTTCGTCAGTGGCGCTTCGGCCACGGAAACCCGTTGCACGTATGCCGCCCCGGTTGATTGGCATGCTGGCCGCTGGTTTTTTTGTCCAGCTCTGGTAGAGCGCTCAGTGCCGGGAGAAATATGACCGGTGTGGTCCCCCAATCACCAGTCGCTCTGTCGAATGCGCGCCCAGCTTTCAGGGCGGCGATTTCAAGAATGCCTCTGTGAGATAGTCGATCATCATCCGGACCTTGGCTGGCGGACGCCGGTCGGGAGGATACAACACGTGGATGCCGCCGAGTTCGACGACCGGTTTATCCAATTCCAGCGCTACAAGATCGCCCCGATCCAGTGCCTCGCCGACAATGAAGCCAGGCTGATAGATAATACCCTGGCCGCCGACAGCAGCTGCGAGCAGGGCATCGCCATTGTTGGCAATCAGGTCACCGGTAACCGGCACCCGGATATCACCGTTACGTCCGAATGCCCAGGACTTGCTGTCCTGCATAGCTGATAGCGTATAGCTCAAGCAGTTGTGCTGGGTCAGTTCGGCAATCCGGCGCGGCACGCCGCGCCGGTCCAGATAGGCTGGCGCGGCACACACCTGCATCGGGCTTTCACCAAGGCGGCGCGCCTGCAGCGGACTGTCGGCCAGCAGACCGATGCGGATGGCCAGGTCCCAGCCGCCGGCGATCAGATCGAGTTGGGCATCGCTCAGGCCCAGCTCGACCTTCACTTCTGGATGCAGCTTGCTGAACGCGGGAATCAGCGGGGCGACGAAGCGGGCGCCGAATGACAGCGGCACGTTCATGCGCAGCAATCCGGTTGCCTTGATGCGCAGGGAGGCGGCTTCGGCTTCGGCTTCATCGATATCGGGAAGAATGCGCTGACAGGCTGCCAGATAATTGTTGCCAGCCTCGGTCAGCCTCAGCCTGCGGGTGGTGCGGTGAAACAGCTTCACGCCCAGGCGGGACTCCAGCGCATCGACATGTTTGGTCGCCATTGCCGGTGACATCGCCAAGTGACGTGCCGCCGCAGACAGACTGCCGGCGCTGGCAGCACGGACAAAGACGCGCATGCTGGTGATTCGGTCGAGCATAATATCTCCTACTGGCAGTAAGAAGTATTGGCGTCTTTTGGCTTGTTCTTAACCTTCTCAGAATAAATCATACTTCAACACATGAGATAACGAGAACGAGGACAAGATCATGACTGACACTAGTGCTGCTACAACCGGTCGAACTCCGATGCCAGTGCTGTTCGTTCCGCATGGCGCGGGACCCTGTTTTTTTATGGACTGGAACCCGGTCAACACCTGGAACCGCTTGGCCTCCTTTCTCAAAGGCGTGGCGGACACTCTCCCAGCGCGGCCCAACGCGATTGTGTTGGTGTCCGGGCACTGGCTTGAATCCAGCTTCAGCGTGACTGGCGGTACCAATCCCGGGCTGATCTATGATTATCATGGGTTTCCGCCGCACACTTACGAGCTGGCCTATCCGGCACAAGGCAGCCCGGGGCTCGCGGAGCGCATCACGCACCTGCTCAAACAGGCAGGTATTGATTCGCAAATGGACACGGAGCGCGGGTTCGATCATGGGATGTTCATCCCGCTGAAACTGATGTTTCCCGGCGCGGATATTCCCGTAGTGCAACTCTCGCTGCACCAGAACTTGAATCCACGCGTCCACCTCGAAGCGGGCAAGGCGCTGGCGTCATTGAGAGAGGAGGGCGTATTGATCATTGGCAGCGGCATGAGCTTTCACAACATGCGCGGCTTTGGCGATGCACGCTTTGGCCAGCCATCAGACGCCTTCGACAGCTGGCTGACCACCGCAGTAGAAAGTGAGTCTGCACAACGTGACGCCTTACTTGAGCACTGGGAGCAGGCCCCCCATGCCCGTGACTGTCATCCGCACGGTGGTGAAGAACATCTGTTACCGTTGTTGGTCGCTGCCGGGGCGGGCGGCCTTTCGGCCGGGCGAAGGGTCTATTCGGAACGGGTTATGGAAACCACCCAGTCGGCTTTCCGTTTCGGTTAAGACAATCGTTTGGACTACTGCGATTACTGTACCCACAGATTTTTACCACTACTGAAGCAGTAGAGGAGTAAGCACATGATCAGCGACTCAAAAGAGCGTTACGGCCGGATAAGCTGGCTTTTCCACTGGGTAATGACCGTTCTCATCGGTTGGCAACTGATGAAAATCGGTGACCGCATTGCCGAGGGTGAACATTGGATCGGCCAGACGCTGGTGCCCTGGCATGTATCCATCGGTACGTTGCTGCTGGTGCTGATTGTGCTGCGTATTGGCTGGGCACTGAAGCAGCGCCCGCAGCGACCGGAGCATGATCCGGCCACCGCACTTCTGGTAAAGGGTGGTCATTTCCTGCTCTATGCGGCGATGCTGCTGATGCCTCTGAGCGGAGTCATGGTCATGGTGGGTAACGGTTACGGTCTGACGCCATTCGGTATTCAACTGATCGCCAAGGGTGATGAAATTGCCTGGGCATCAACACTCGGCAGCTTGCATTCTCCGCTGGCCTGGTTGCTGCTGATCCTGGTGGTAGGACATACCGGTATTGCGCTGTTACATCACTTCGTCAAGCGTGACGGCATCCTGAAGCGGATGTTGTAACCGCATCGAGGCAACGGCTTAGTGATTCACAGATGATAATCCCCGTTAGCTTCAGGCTGGTAGAGCACGTCGATCACCTTGAGCTTGAGCGGGCGGCCATTGGGGCCTTTCCAGCTGATGCTTTGCCCTACCGCAAGCCCCAGCAAGGCGGTTCCGACGTGGGCCAGCACGGACACCGTTCCAGGTCTGCCGGCCTGTTCTGGATAGACGAGCGTCAGCACTAACTCCTTCCCGTTCGCTTCATCAATGAAACGCACCGTTGAATTCATGGTTACCACGTTGGGTTTGACCCGCTTGTGGCTCACCACCTTGGCGCGCAGCATTTCTTCCTCCAGGGATTCCAGAAGATCGATGGGGGCCTCCAGGCCTGCCAACACCTTGTCCAGGCGCTGGATGTCGAGCTGGGTCATCACGATTGCAGGGGACTTGTTCATGGGTTCGGGCACTACTCCTCGCGGAAAAGTTATCAAAGGTAAGGAGATAAAGATCGGCAGGACGCCAATCTTCATTCACCGTATCAGAACGCCACAATGTTGCAAGCTCGTACACCGGGTGGTCCATTGCAAAATGGCGAGCCAGAAATCCACTCTGGATATCACGCTATGCGGAATGGTTTCTGCAACCCTTGCTGCAAAGCGCTTAACATCGCACAGCTGCGGTTTCAGGTAAGGAAACTACTCCCGCACCCGCCGCACGGCATCCACCCAGCCCTTGTACAACTCGTCCCGCTTTGCCTCGGGCATGGCGGCTTCGAAGGTGCGCTCGCAGCTCCAGCGTTCGGAGATGGCTTCAAGGTTTGCAAACAGACCGGTCTGCAATCCCGCCAGATAGGCGACGCCCAGTGCCGTGGTTTCGGTGATTCGGGGGCGGTCCACACTGACGCCGAGAATGTTGGCGAGTGACTGAACGACCCAGTTGTTCACCACCATGCCGCCATCGACGCGCAGCGCGGCGGTGCTCTGGCCGCCGTCTGCAGTCATGGCGTCGAGCAGGTCGCGGGTCTGGAAGCACACCGATTGCAGGCCGGCTGTGACGATCTCGGCGATACCGGTATCTCTGGTCAGCCCGAAGATGGCACCGCGGGCCTTGGGATCCCAATAGGGCGCGCCCAGACCGGTAAACGCCGGCACCAGATACACTCCGCACTGGTCGCCGGTCTGTTCGGCCAGGGCTTCGGTTTCGCCTGCATCCTTGATCAGCTTCAATCCATCGCGCAGCCACTGTATGGCGGCGCCGGCAACGAAAATGCTGCCTTCGAGCGCATAGGTGGTTTTGCCCTTGAGGCGGTAACCCACGGTGGTCAGCAGTCGATGGCTGGAACTGACCGGTGTCTCGCCGGTGTTCATTATCATGAAGCAGCCGGTTCCGTAGGTGCTCTTGACCATGCCTGGCTGAAAACAGGTTTGACCGATCAGTGCGGCCTGTTGGTCGCCCGCCATGGCTGCGATTGGGATGGCGCTTCCCAATAGCGCAGGATCGGTTTCGCCGAAGTCCGCTGCGTTGTCCATGATCTCCGGAAGCAGGCTGCGGGGAACGTCGAGCAGCTTTAGCATCTCGTCATCCCAGTCCTGGGTATGGATGTTGAACAGCAGGGTGCGTGAAGCGTTGGTGGCGTCGGTGCGGTGAGCCTTGCCGCCGGTCAAACGCCACAGCAGAAAGGTGTCCACGGTGCCGAAACGAAGCTTGCCCTGCTCGGCTCGCTCGCGGGCGTTGTCGACGTGGTCCAGTAGCCAGCGCAATTTGGTCCCGGAAAAGTAGGGGTCAATCAATAAGCCGGTATGCTCAGTGACCATTTCTTCATACCCGGCGGCCTGCAGTTCGCTACAAAAGGCAGCGGTGCGGCGATCCTGCCAGACAATGGCGTGGTGCAGCAGCTCGCCAGTTTCTGCGTCCCATAGCAGCGTGGTTTCGCGCTGATTGGTAATGCCGATGGCGGTGATGTCCTGCGCCTGGAGCTTGGACTTCTCCAGCACCTCACGGCATACCGCCAAGGTACTGCTCCAAATTTCTTCCCCGTCGTGTTCAACCCAGCCATCCTGGGGGAAATACTGCCGGAACTCCCGTTGGGCTACGGCGATGGGATACGCCTCGTCGTTGAATACCATCGCGCGGCTGCTGGTTGTGCCCTGGTCGATGGCCAGAATGAAATGTCCCATTCGTTATTATTCCTCTTGTTATTCTCGGGCCGCTTTATGGTCAATTGGTACGTGCTATGACGGCAAATAGTCCATTGGTCTGAGTGGCAAGATCAACTGGCGCCAGCTCTATTTCCAGGCCACGGCGTCCGCCACTAACGAAGACCTGGGTCAACTGACGACCACTTTCGTCAATGAAGGTGCGCAGGCGCTTTTTCTGACCCATCGGGCTGATACCGCCCAGCAGATAACCGGTGCTGCGCTGCGCGGCGGCAGGGTCAGCCATGGTAGCTTTTTTTGCATCCGCTGCCGTCGCCAGGGCCTTTAGATCGAGCGTGCCATTCACCGGGACTATCGCCACCAGCAGTTCGCCTGTCTCCGTCGCGGCTATCAGCGTCTTGAATACCTGGGTCGGTTCAAGCCCAAGCTTCTCGGCCGCTTCGCCGCCGTACGACTCGGCATCGGGGTCATGCTGGTAGCGGTGGAGACGGTAGGGGATCCTTGCCTTGTCCAATGCTTTGGTAGCAGGTGTCATCGATACTTCCTGGAGTTCTCAATCGGCTATCTTAACCACCAGCTTGCCGAAGTTCTTCCCTTCCAACAGGCCCATGAAGGCTTCTGGCGCGTTTTCCAGGCCTTCTACCACGTCCTCCTTAACCTTGACCTTTCCGTCGCGCACCCAGGGGGTCATCACCTTCAGAAATTCCGGGTAATGCGGTCCGTAATTATCAAAGATGATAAATGCCTGCATGCGGATGCGTTGGCTCAGCAGTAGCCGCATCAGCTGTGGCAGGCGATCAGGTCCCTCCGGGAGCGAGGTGGCGTTGTACTGGGCGATGAGTCCGCACACCGGGACGCGGGCGTGAGGATTCAGCAACGGCATTACCGCATCGAACACCTTGCCCCCCACATTCTCGAAATAGACGTCGATGCCGTTCGGGCACGCCTGTTCCAGCTCCTGGGCCAGGCTGTCCTGCTTGTGATCGAGGCATGCGTCGAAACCAAGTTCCCGGACGGCGTATTCGCATTTTTCCCTGCCGCCGGCGATACCTACCACACGGCAACCCTTGAGCTTGGCAACCTGCCCAACAACCGCACCGACCGGGCCGGTAGCGGCAGCCACCACGACTGTCTCGCCAGCCTTCGGTTGGCCTATATCCAGCAACCCCATGTAGCCGGTGAAGCCGGGCATGCCCAGCACTCCGAGCGCCTGGGAAGGATGGGCCATGTTCGGGTCCTGCTTGAAAACCATGGCGCCGTTGGAGATCGAGTAATCCTGCCAGCCCGCGGTATAGGACATCACCAGGTCACCGGTCTGGTAGCCATCGAGGTTCGACTTTTCCACCCTGCATACGGCGCCGCAGGTCATTACGCCGCCTACCGGCACGGGATCTGAATAGGATTTGGCATCGCTCATGCGGCCGCGCATGTAAGGGTCCAGCGACATCCATAGCGCCCGCAGCAACATCTGCCCAGGGCCGGGTTCAGGAACCGGATTTTCTACCAGGCTGAAATTTTCTGGGCGGGGTGCACCCACGGGGCGTGAGGCAAGCAATATCTGGCGGTTGACGTGGGAAGCTTGGGGCATCATGGACTCCAGCGGGTAGTTGACGGATGATCCAAGCATGGTGTCGCTGTGCGGTGCGGTCAAGCTGACTGGTTGCCCATGATGACAAGGTATTGATCAGGCGGTGAACAGCAGCTCGCTTGCGCTGGCACTAGCCCAGGCATCCATGAAGTCAACGGCCCGTCCGCCCCTATGGGGATAAGCCGTTTGCCAGATGCGAGACAGTTCGGCAAGAGTGGCCTGGGGGTGCAGACAAACGCCCTGACGTTGATAGATCAACCAGGCGATGGCGGTGGCGTAGGCCAGGTTGTAGCCGAGCTCCGCGTGCGGATTCTGTAGAAAACAATGCTGACTGGCCAGGCCCCGAATCAGGCTGGCCTGGTCGGGCTGCTGCGCCAGATAACCATCCCACAACTCCGTATGCAGCTCGGTAGGAATGGCGAAAGGTCCAATGGCGTTGGCCAGGCGACATTCCAGCGGCAATCTGGAGGTCGCGAGTAGCGTGCCCAGCACCAGATTTTCGGCGGCCAGCAAATTGACGCCGAGGAAGGTCAGGGTCGGGCGAATTACCGTGCTCCGTAACGTCTGCACAGCCATCAGCGCTGTTATGCTGGCAGGCCTGCTCGGCAAATGGTCTTCGCCGAGGTCGGTAGCGCTGGAGGGCGTCAGGGTAGTGGCACTTGCTGTCACAGTGGCATCCTGCTACTTATTGGCTTTCCTGAAGCATAGCGCTAAAAGTCCAAAGTAAAATGCTGTTTTTAAATTAATTTATTTACGACGAAAGTCTCGATATTACTGACTGATATAAAAACGCTGGTCAAAAACCCTTGGATCGGATGGTGGCACATGCAGGTTAGCAACTCTTCCAGTCAAACCCTACCTGTGGACGAGCCGACTGTCATAGCACAGCAAGGCAAGCTGGCCAGCCTGCGCTTCAACCCACAACTCGAGCCGGGGTTTCTCGATTATCTACATGGAAAGATGTCGAGCAGGGCGGGCGTTGTGGCCTGCTCTACAGTTTGCTTCATGCCGCTATTCATGTGGGTTGACCTCGCCTTTCTCCCAGAGGCCATTCACCAACACACTGTGCCGATTCGGGTGATGGTAATGGTCATGGTGATCTCGATTCTCTGGTATGCGTGCAGGCCAGGTCGAATCGCTCCCGGCAGGGCATTCGTCGCCATGAATGTAGGCTATGTCTGTTCGGGCTTGATGGTCATTATGGTTATTGGGGCCAGCCGGCTAGTTACCACGCCGGTTCCGGTAAGCCATGACGGTCTTTATCTGGTGCTGTTAGCCGGGTTTTTCCTGCTCGGTTTGCCGATGCGCCACGCGGTCGTGGGTTCCTGGATCATCGTTTTCTGTTATCTCATCACCGAGTTTCTGCTTGGCGCTTCGCGCTACCAACTTATCTCGGCCCAGCTGTTCCTGGGCTCCTTCGCAGCGATTGGCAGTCTGGGTGCCTATATCTATGAATACATGATGCGCAGCGCTTACCTGAACGAATGTCTACTGGAGGCGGCGCGCGCCCGGGCTGAAAGCGAGAGCCAAAGTAAAACGCGTTTTCTCGCGACCGCCAGCCATGACCTGCGCCAGCCGCTGCATGCCATGTCGCTGTTCATTCAACATCTTGACGAGCGGGTTACTGAGCCGGAGTCGCGGTTAACGGTAAAGCGGCTGGGCGACTCGACGCATCTGTTGCAGGCCATGCTCAACTCGCTGCTGGATATTTCCCGTTTGAGCGTCGGCATGGTCACCCCTCAGTTGCGTACGTTCAATCTGCAACCATGGTTACGGCGATTAATAGGTACGCTGGTGGCCAGTGCACGTGAGCGTGATATCCGCATGCAATTGGTCTGTCCGAAACACAGTGCCGTGCATGCCGATCCGGTGTTGCTGGAACGACTCGTGCGCAATTACCTCAATAATGCATTGATTCATGCAAATGCGACCGACGTACGCGTAGAGGTCAGCCGTGAGGGATCCTTTGCCCGAATAGCCATAGTCGACAACGGTTGTGGGCTGGATGAAGCGGACCAGGGACGTATTTTCGAAGAGTTCACTCAGTTGCATAACCCCGCCCGAACCCTAGACAAGGGCGTGGGTCTGGGATTGTCGATCTGCCGCCAACTGCTGCGTCTTCTCGACTATCCTTCAGGAATCCACTCGGCGCCAGGTCAGGGTGCCCGCTTTTGGTTCGAAGTACCGGCTGGGGTGTGGAAGGAAGAGCCCAGGGAGCTTCGGGAGCCGGCAGTTAAGGTAATCAATGGTCTGGTCGGTCTGGTGGAGAATGACCGTATCAATCGGGAGGCTACCGAAACCTTGCTGCGTCAATGGGGATGTGAGGTAGTCAGCTACGAGACGGCCGAGCAGGCATTGCACGGGCTGGAACAGCAACCGGTGGATCTGTTGTTGTCGGATTTCCGACTGGAAGGGCAGATGGATGGCCTGGATCTCATCCACAAGTTGCGTGCTGAAGGGTTATACGGCGGCCCGGCAGCGCTGGTGACCGCCGATACCAGCGAAAGCCTGCTGGAGGCCGCGCGCCTGGCCGATGTGGGCGTCATCTACAAACCGGTTCTGCCGGCCCGTCTGCGGCGTATGGTCCAGAAGCTGATGGTAGCTGCTACTGAAAGCTGATCAGTCCGAGCCGGCGAGCGTTATTCACACACTCAGTTCGGTTATGGCAGCACAAGGTCGAAAAAAGCGCCTTGAGATGCGTTTTGACTGTGTCTTCCGACAGCGTCAGCCGCATGCAGATCACCTTGTTGGGCAATCCTTCTGCAAGCAGATCGAGAATTTCCAGTTGCCTGGGTGTTACGCCGAGTTCCTTGGCATTGCTCACGCGGTCCAGCGGCTGGTTTTCCGCAGAAATGACTACCTGCTCGCCAAACAGGAGCCGGGTAGCGGCATCAAGCAACATCTGGCCATCGGCGGTTTTGCTGATGAATCCCGCCGCGCCTAACTGCAATGCGGCATCCATGTCGCTGGGGCTGGTGCTCGCGGTAAGCATCGCAATAGGTACAAGGGAATCTATTTCACGAAGCTTCTGGAGCAGGGCGAGCCCGCTACAGTCTGGGAGCTGCAAATCCAGCAGAATCAGGTCGAAGGTGTGCTGCCGGACCAGCTGTTCTGCCTCACTGGCGTTGCGGGCGAGATCCAGGGTTACGTTTTCACAGAGGTTGGCTAGCGTCAGGCTAAGGCCGTCCAGATATATCTGATGATCATCAATCAATAGCAGCCGTGTGTCCGGCGGCAGGGTCAGTATCGGCATGCCTGCAATTCCTCAACCTGACGTTTTGCACGGCACCAGGGGCGCGGTAAAACGCAATTTTTATTATGTGCAGCGATGATAAGCATCCCCGGGGAGCGCGTCCAGCGAGACGTTACCTGCGCCGGGAAAGATACCCTATAAGCACCATATTTATCAGCAACATCAATAGGCTGGCCCCGATTACGGCGTGCCATCCGAACCCTTGCCAGAAGGGTTCCAGATAGTAGATGCCAGCCGCAGCGCCCAGATAATAAAACACTGAATAGAGCGAAGAAGCGCTGGCCTTGCCGAAGGCAGCCTTCTGGTTGATCCACGAATTGGCTAGGGAATGCGTCAGAAAAAACCCGAACGCATTGCATAGCAGTCCCAGGATGATGAGCCATAGCTGCGTGGCGAGCAGCAGCGAGGTGCCAGTTATCATGAATGCGACGCCTGCGGCCATGCCTAGGGGCGCCCGGTGAAACGACAGGCGCCCTGACAACGAGGCTGAAAAAGTACCGGCAAGGTAGGTCAGAAAGAGCAGCCCCAGAGTGCCCGATCCGAGTGACCAGGGCGGGGCGCTGAGCCGGAAAGTCAGGTAGGTGTACAGATTGATGAATATCATGAAATTGAACCCGCCCAGCACGAACGCCGGCAGCAGAGCGGGGTTTTTCAAATGGGCCGCGAATCCTTTCAGGCTACCCCCCAGTGATAGCCGCTGGGGGACGAAGTGTGCGGGTTTCGGTAGCAGATAGGCGACCAGCGCTAGGCCGCACAAGCTGAAAGCGGTGAGGAAAACGAACACAGCCTGGAGGCTCAGATGGTCGCCGATGAACCCGCCGATCACTCTGCCACCCGCGCCACCAAGGGTATTGCCGCTTATGTAGAGCCCCACCGCACCTACCAGGGCGGTCCTGCTCATGGTGTCTCCAAGGTAGGCGATGGCTACCGCCGGCAGCACGCCCAGGGCTAAACCCAGGGCGGCCCTCAGCCAGAGAAGGGTGCTGAATTCGGAGCTGAAGACCATGCAGCCTGTCAGCAGCGTGGTAGCAGCCAGACCGGCGAGTAACGGGCCCTTGCGCCCCAGGGCATCGGATAGCGGACCGTGAATCAGCAGCGACAGTCCAAGCGTCAGGCTGGTTATGGTGAACGCGTTGCCGGCCTGCAGGGTGGACACGCCAAACTCCCTGGCAATCAGCGGCAGCAGGGGATGCAGGGCATAAAGGTTGGCGAAGATGACCAGCGAGGCCAGCACCAATGCCAGACAGGCTCGGCGATAGGCGGGCGTGCCTGGCTCGATCAAGCTGCCGGGGTTCATCCAGATCTGCTGACAGTCATGGGCCGTACCCGGCAAGATTCAATCGCTGGCTTCAAAGGCGCAGAGCGTAAAGGTGGGAATGTCAGCGTCCTGCATTTTGCGCGAGCCACCGAGGTCCGGCAGATCAATGATCGCTGCGGCCTCGTATACCTCGGCGCCCAACTGTTTAACCAAGCGGGCCGCGGCAAGGAAGGTGCCGCCGGTAGCGATAAGATCGTCGAGCAGCAATACCTGGTCGCCTTTTTTCAGTGAGTCGCGGTGGACCTCAAGTTCCGCCTCGCCGTACTCGGTTCGGTAGCTGTCTCTGATCGTTTCGCCCGGAAGCTTGCCGACCTTGCGAAACAGCACCAGCGGCTTGTTCAGTTCATAGGCCAGAACGGCGCCAACCAGAAAACCACGAGCATCCACGGCGCCGATATGCGTGACGGGCGATTCGACATAACGCTGGATGAGACTGTCGGCAACCATGCGCATGGCACGGGGCGACTGATAAAGGGGAGTGATATCGCGGAACACGATGCCAGGCTTTGGAAAGTCCGCCACTGGGCGAATCAAGGATTTGATGCTGTATTCGTCAAAAATCATGGGCTGACTCGCGTAGGTTGGTCACCGAAGCCGGTAATCTCGTTAATCACTGCAAGCCTACATCATGGCCGCACGGTCTTCCATTCGAACCCGATTCATCAGTGGTGGGAATGCGCTGGGTGGGAGGTCGGCTGATGGCTATCGGCGGGGCCATGGTTCATGAGCCAGGCGTTATGGGGCCCCGGTAGGGTCCAGATACCAAACAGAATGACCAGCACGGCCGCGGTCAATCGCACCGGCCGTTTGCGCAGTATAAAAATCAGTTTCTGCGCCGCCAGGCCGGTTGCCAGCAGGGTGGGTAGCGTGCCAATGCCAAACGCCAGCATCAACCCGGCAGACAACCCCGTGCTGCCCTGGCTGCTTGCCCACACCAAAGAGCTATAGACCAGTCCGCAGGGTAACCAGCCCCACAGTGCGCCCAATGCGATAGCCTGGGGCATGCGGCTTACCGGCATCAGCCTGCGGGCGTGCGGCTCGAGGTGCTTCCACAGGCCGCGGCCAAGGTGTTCGATGCGTGTCAGACCGGACCACCAGTTGGCCAGATACAGCCCCATTGCGATCATCAGCAGTCCGGCAATGACCCGCAATACCGTATCCAGCCCGAGATCGCGGAGCAGCCAACCCAGGCTGCCAAGCAATGCGCCGGCTGCGGTATAGCTGGCTATCCGGCCAATGTTGTAACCCAGCAGAACCCGCCACAATCGCCAACCATGGCGTTGCTCGGCCGGGATGGCCAGGGTGAGCGCGCCCATCAAGCCGCCGCACATGCCAATGCAGTGACCGCCGCCGAGCAGGCCAAGCGTCAGGGCTGTCAGCAGCAGGGGGAGGTAATCGGCGCTCAAGGCCGGTCATCCGGCTTGTCGGCAGACGCATCGGCCGGGGGCTTATCCACTGACCCGGCGACGTCGTCCTCGCGCTTCTGCGCAGCCAGATGCGCTGGGTCTTCATCATCGAACAGAATGCTATGAGCCGGACTGTCCAGATCATCATACTGGCCGCTGTTGACCGCCCAGTTGAATACCCAGATCGCGATGATTACCAAAACCACAGCGACCGGCACCAGTACGTAGAGAAAGGTCATGCAAGCTGCTCCTTGGTGGCGGGGCGAGGGGAGGAGGCATCTGCCCCACTGCTGAGTCGGGTGAGTCGCAGCGCGTTGAGCACTACCAGCAGGGAACTCGCCGACATGCCGATAGCGGCCCAGGCAGGGGTAACCATGCCCAGTGCCGCCAGCGGGAGTATTCCGGCATTGTACGCGCTGGCCCAGAATAGATTCTGCAACATGATCCGCCGGGTGCGGCGTGCGCCGTTCAGCGCGTCCAGCAACACGCTCAGATGACCGCTCAGGAGCACCGCATCAGCGCTGGTCTTGGCCAGATCCGAGGCCTCGCCCATGGCAATGGAAATGTTCGCACTGGCCAGCACCGGGACGTCGTTGACGCCGTCGCCGAGCATCAGAACAGTTGCGCCCGCGGCTTGCTGCTGTTGTACGAATGCAAATTTGGCATCGGGGCTCGCATTGCCTATGGCTTCGACAATGCCCAGTCGGTCCGCCATGCGATCGACCACAGCGGCATGATCACCCGACAGCAGCACCACCCTGAGGCCGCGCTTCTTCAGGCCCTCGACCATTTCCAGCGCGTCACTGCGCAGGCGGTCGTTCAGGCCAAACCAGGCTATGGGCCCTTGCTCGCTGCCCAGTAGTAGCCATTGACCCGTTTCGTCCGGCAGTTGCGGAACAGCTGCGCCGCTCAAGTCCACGACAAAGGCAGGCTTGCCGATGCGCAGTTTGCGGCCGTGACAGATGCCTTCCAACCCTTTGCCGGGATAATTGACAGGGTTGTCGGCCGCCTCGATAGCCCGCCCAAAGGCGCGGGCGATGGGGTGCTCGGAACGTGCTTCGAGCATGCGGCCCCAGGTCAGGGCCTGATCGCGGTCATGGCCCGGGAATGCCTCGATACGGGCCAGCGTCATACGCCCTTCGGTCAGCGTTCCGGTCTTGTCCAGAATGACTGTGTCGACCTTGTTCAGGCCTTCCAGTACATGTCCGCGGGTAACCAGCAGGCCGAGCTTGTGCAAGCTGCCGGTAGCGGTGGTCAATGCGGTGGGTGTAGCAAGGGACAACGCACAAGGGCAGGTGGCGACCAGCATGGCCAAAACGATCCAGAACGCGGTCTCACCATTGGCAAACCACCACCAGGCGGCGCCGACAACCACTGCAGCGGTGAGCACCACCAGAATGAAATACTGGGCTGTCTGATCGGCGATTTGCGCCAGCCGCGGCTTGTCGGACTGCGCACGCTCGAGCAGCCGAACGATAGCCGACAGGCGCGTCTCTTCGCCCACGGCGCTGACGCGGATGCGCAGCGGCCCTTCAACATTGAGGGTTCCAGCCACGACGGGATCGTCTACACGCTTGGTCAGCGGCAAATATTCGCCAGACAACGCGGATTCGTCGACGCTACTGATTCCCTGAACAATGATTCCATCTGTCGGGATGCTTTCGCCTGGCTTGATGTCAAGCAAGTCACCTGGGCGAACCTCATCGAGCATGACCCGTTGAGTTTGGCCGTTGGCGGCTAGCCGAAGCGCACTGGGTGGCAGCAGATTGACCAGCCTGGCGGTGCTTTCGACCGTACGCTGCCGGGCGCGGCGCTCAAGATAACGACCGGCCAGCAGGAAGAAGGCAAACATGGTCACGGAATCGAAATAGATTTCGCCGGTATTGGTTACCGTCGCCCAGATGCCGGCCAGATAAGCGCCACCGATGGCCAGCGAGACCGACACGTCCATGGTCAGCCGGCGGTTGCGCAAATCCCGCCAGGCGCCCTGAAAGAACGGCACGCAACTATAAAAAACCACCGGAGTCGTCATCAGCAGGCTGACCCAGCGCAAGACTATCGCCATGTCCTCGCTGAGATCCTGGTTGAATTCCTCATACAGGGCCATCGTAGCCATCATTACCTGCATGAACATCAGGCCCGCCAGGCCGAGGCGACGAAGATAGCGCCGATTCTCGGCCGCGATCTGTTCGCTGGCCTTGTCGGCCTCATAGGGCTGGGCCGAGTAACCTATGCGCTTGACTTCGGCGATCAGCGCGGAGACCTTGGTTTGCCTGGGATCCCAGCTGACGGCCAGACGGTGATTGCCCAGGTTCAGGTTCGCATGGGTGACTCCCGGAACCTGCGCCAGGCGTTTCTCGATCAGCCAGCCGCAGGCAGCACAGGAAATGCCCTCCACCAGCAGCTGGATCTGCTGCTGATCACCTTCGGTACGGACGAAACGCTGTTGCACGTCGGCGCGGTCCAGCAACTCCAGTTCGTCCTGCAATGCGCTGGGCAAAGCCTCCGGATTGATGGAATTTTCGGTACGGTGGCGATAGTAGGACTCCAGGCCGCCTGTGACGATGGCGGCGGCCACCGCTTGGCAGCCAGGGCAACACATCGGGCGTGGCTCGCCGAGGATGTCGCAGAACCACGGCGAGCCGGAGGGAACCGGCTCACCGCAGTGGTAACAGCCCACGGCCAGGGTCATGATCTAGTGCGCAGACAGGCTATACGACTGGCCGGGAACCACTTCCAGTTCGTCGGTCAGGCGCCAGCCATCATTGCCGGGCAGGACGGGGTCGCTGAGATCGACATAATGCCTCCCCTGAATGCCGACGCTCATCTGCCCGGCATACTGGTTGGCGCCGACTCGATTCAGCATGATCGTCCTGTCACGGTCGGCGTGGCTGGGTGAAACCAGATCGAGTTGCAGATCCGCAGGGTTCACCCCCAGATCGCCATTCAGCTCGAGGCTGATCTCGCCGGTCACCTCATCAATGCTGAACGCGGCGCTCAGATTCAGCTCCCTGGCCATATTGTCGCGACCAAGGTGCATGTTGATGGCTCGACCCTCTTTGTAATAGTTGTCGCGCACCATGCTATCCTGGTTCGTAAAGGCGATGAATAGCAGGCTCAGACCGAGCACGACCGACAGGCCGAGAATGCTGAGGATGAACCACGGCCAGAACTGTTTGTACCAAGGCGCATATTGCTCTTCGTGCTGCATAGGATTACCTGACTGTGGGGCCTAAGAATCGACTTTCGGACTCGGCTGAAATGTCCATGTCATCCAGCGAGGTTATGCTGAAGGTGATCGGAATGTTAGTGGTCTCCATCAACGCCGGGTCGAGCTGAACGTTGACCGGAAGCTGCAGTATTCGATTGGGCTGCACGCTCAGGCGGTTGGCCGGCAGGTTCATGGCCAGGCCGGGATGTCCGTCTACGGTCAGGGTATAGGTCTGCTGCTCCTGGCTCTTGTTGAATATGCGAATGATATACACGTTCTCGATATCGCCTCCACGGACCTCTCGAAACAGAACGTTTCGGTCGCGTTCCACGTCCAGCGACACCTTGGCCAGCCCGCTGACGGTCGAGATGAACAAGCCAATCATGATCATCAGTGCCACGCCGTAGCCTAGCAGGCGCGGCCGCAATACCTTGGTCTCTTCGCCAGCCAGATTGTGCTCGGTGGTGTAGCGGATCAGGCCTCGTGGGTACTCCATTTTGTCCATGACCTCATCGCAGGCGTCGATGCACGCAGCACAGCTGATGCATTCCACCTGCAGACCCTCGCGAATATCGATGCCGGTGGGGCAGACCTGCACGCACATCTGACAATCAACGCAGTCGCCAAGACCGACCGCGGCGGGCTCTACGCCTTTTTTACGCGGGCCGCGGGCTTCACCCCGGTTGGGGTCGTACGAAACGATAAGGGTATCGCGGTCGAACATAACGCTCTGAAAGCGTGCGTAGGGACACATGTGAATGCATACCTGCTCACGCAACCACCCGGCGTTGAGGTAGGTGGCAGCGGTGAAGAAAAAGATCCAGAACAACGCCCAACCGCCTATTTGCCAAGTGAAGGTGTCGATTACCAGTTCGCGGATCGGCGTGAAATAACCAACAAAGGTGATGGCGGTAACCAGCGATACCGTTAGCCAGATCGTGTGTTTTGCTGTTCTGCGCGCCAGCTTGTTCGCGGTCATCGGTGCCTCATCGAGTTTGATGCGCGCATTGCGCTCACCCTCTGTCACACGCTCGGCCCACATGAAAATCCATGTCCATACGGTTTGCGGGCAGGTATAGCCGCACCAGACTCGTCCTGCAAAAACGGTGATAAAAAACAGCCCAAAGGCGCAGATAATCAGCAGGAATGACAACAGGAAGAAGTCCTGGGGCTGGAAGGTCGCGCCAAAGATATGAAATTGCCGTGCAGGAAGATCGAACAGCACCGCCTGACGTCCGTCCCAGGATAGCCATGCTGTACCGAAATACAGGGCAAACAGAAAGGCCACGCCGATCACCCGAATATTCTTGAATAGTCCTTTGTACGAACGGGTGTGGATCTTGTCGCGCTTGGCGTACAGATCGTAGGTTTCGGCATTCCCAGGCGTTATGTCTTTGACGGCAATCTTTTCGGTCATGTCAGCCTTGGTCATCGAGGGAGGAGGGGAACCTGGCCAGAGAGATCCGGCCAGGGGGTACATTTCCGCATGCCAAGGATAGTACGGGTAAGTGCTTGTAAACCATGCGACCAAGCGTCGCGGAGGGTGTTACTTGCCCTTCGGCCGGTCAGTATCACCCACTTCGCCGTCTTCCTGGGACAGGCTGTAAACATAGGAAGCGAGCATGTGAATCTTGTCTTCACCCAGATGTTGCTGGGAAGGCATATTACCGTTACGACCATAGCGCAATGTTTGCTGAACCTGCAGCATGCTTGATCCATACAGCCAGATATCGTCAGTCAGGTTAGGCGCGCCCAGCAGGGGGTTGCCCTTGCCTTCAGGGCCATGGCAGGCCACACAGTTGGTCTGGAACACCTTTTGACCCGCTTCCAGGTTGACGTTTTCCGAATCCAGCCCGGCCATGCTGCGCACGTAACCTGCGGTATCGCGCACACCACGGTCGCCGATCACTGCCAGCCAGGCCGGCATCGCTGCCTGACGACCCTGGCGAAGGGTGGTCTTGATCTGTTCAGGCGTGCCGCCCCAGATCCAGTCGTTGTCAGTCAGGTTTGGAAAGCCGAACGCGCCACGGGCATCGGAGCCATGGCACACCGAGCAGTTGGTAGCAAAAAGACGCTGGCCAATGCGGATGGCATCCTGGTCGGTGGCAACTTCTTCCACCGGCATGTCGGCATACCGGGCGAAGATCGGAGCGAATTGCTCCTGGGCCTGGGCGACTTCGTCTTCATACTGGCCTTCCTGGGTCCAGTTGAGCAGTCCGTCCCACTTGCCAAGACCAGGGTACAGGGCCAGGTAGAAGGCGCCGAATATGATCGTGGCGATGAACAGCATGAACCACCAGCGGGGCAGCGGGTTGTCATATTCTTCGATGCCGTCGAACGAGTGGCCGACGGTTTCTTCAGTGTGGTCGGGGCGCTGGCCCTTGCGTGTGGCAAACAGCAGCCAGACGATCAGGCCGATGGTAACCAGCGTCAGAACAGTAATATAACCGCTCCAAAAGTTGCTCATTTCTTGTTACTCCTAGCGTCTTCTTCTTTCTGCACACGGGCCGCTTTTTCATCTTCTGTTTCGTCATCGAAGGGCAGTTGAGCTGCCTCGTCGAAGTCTTTCTTCTTGTATGAGCTGTACGCCCATAGAACAACCCCAAGAAAGGCCAGCATGACCAGAATCGTGGCGATGCCGCGGACTGTGTTGATATCCATCGCGGTTACCTGCGGTCTGACAAGACGGTGCCCAGGTGTTGCAGATAAGCGATCAGCGCGTCTATTTCTGCTACACCCTCAACCGCTTCCTTGGCTCCGGCAATATCTTCATCTGTGTAAGGGACGCCGAAGCCACGCATTACTTCCATCTTGCGCGCGGTATGATCGCCATCCAGCGTGTTTTCCTGCAGCCATGGATAGGAGGGCATCTTGGACTCAGGCACCACGTCGCGCGGATTGATCAAGTGCGCACGGTGCCAGTCATTGGAGTAACGACCGCCAACGCGGGCCAGATCCGGGCCGGTACGCTTGGAGCCCCACAGGAATGGATGCTCCCAGACGCTCTCGCCAGCCACGGAATAATGACCATAACGCTCCGTCTCCGCGCGGAAAGGGCGAACCATCTGTGAGTGGCAGCCAACGCAGCCTTCACGGATGTAAATGTCGCGGCCTTCAAGCTCGAGAGCGGTATAGGGACGTAGACCCTCGATAGGTTCAGTGGTTTCCTGTTGGAAGAACAGCGGAACGATCTGCGTCAGGCCGCCCAGGCTGATGGCGAACACCATCAGCACCACCAGCAGCCCAAGGTTCTTTTCTACGATTTCATGGTTCATCTATAAGCTCCTCAGGCCATCTGCGCAGCGGCTTCGGCTTCTGTCGACTTCGATTGGCGTACTGTCTGCCAAACGTTCCAGGCCATCACAAACATGCCGAGCAGGAAAAACGCACCACCAATCAGGCGGACTACATAACCCGGGTGACTGGCTTCCAGCGCTTCCACGAAAGAGTAGGTAAGCGTGCCGTCGACATTCACTGCGCGCCACATCAAACCCTGGGTGATTCCGTTGACCCACATTGAAACGATATAGAGAACCGTACCGACCGTAGCGAGCCAGAAGTGCACGTTGATCATGCCGATGCTATGCATGCGCTCACGGCCGAAAAGCTTCGGAATCATGTGATACAGCGAGCCGATGGAAATCATCGCTACCCAGCCAAGGGCGCCGGCGTGTACATGGCCGATGGTCCAGTCGGTGTAATGCGACAGGGCGTTCACGGTCTTGATCGCCATCATCGGGCCTTCGAAGGTCGACATGCCGTAGAAGGCCAGCGAAACCACCAGAAAGCGCAAAATTGGATCGGTACGCAGTTTGTGCCAAGCGCCCGAGAGGGTCATCATGCCGTTGATCATGCCGCCCCAGCTCGGTGCCAGCAAAATCAGCGACATCACCATGCCCAGGGACTGGGCCCAGTCAGGCAGCGCGGTGTAGTGCAGGTGGTGCGGGCCGGCCCAGATATAGATGGAGATCAGTGCCCAGAAATGCACGATAGACAGGCGGTAGGAGTAGATCGGACGGCCAGCCTGCTTTGGCACGAAGTAGTACATCATGCCCAGGAAACCAGCAGTCAGAAAGAAGCCTACCGCGTTGTGCCCATACCACCACTGCACCATGGCGTCAGTCGCACCGGCATAGATCGAATAGGATTTGAATAGCGAAACTGGCATGGCCATGCTGTTGACAATGTGCAGCACGGCGACGGTGACGATGAATCCGCCGAAGAACCAGTTGCCCACATAGATATGTTTCATCTTGCGCTTCATGATGGTGCCGAAGAACACCAGCGCATAAGAAATCCACACCACCGCTATGAGAATATCGATGGGCCATTCCAGCTCAGCGTATTCCTTGGTAGAGGTCAGACCCAATGGGAGAGTAATGATCGCCGAGACGATCACCGCCTGCCAACCCCAGAAGGTAAACGCTGCCAGCCGATCAGAGACGATTCGGGCCTGTGAGGTCCGCTGGACCACATAATATGAGGTCGCGAAAAGCGCGCAGCCGCCGAAGGCGAAGATCACAGAGTTGGTATGCAGCGGACGGAGACGGCCGAAGGTCAACCAGGGAAGGTCGAAACTGAGTTGAGGCCAGACCAACTGGGCAGCGATGAAGACGCCGAGGGCCATACCAAAGATACCCCAGACCACCGTCATGATGGCGAACTGGCGTACTACCTTGTAGTTATAAGCTGTCGGAGTGGTAGCTGTGCTCATGCGAGATTCCACGGATAGCAATGGGTTAAGGGGTTCAAAAGCGGCGCAAGTATGAGGAAACGATGAACCGTTTGCAATGACGCTTGTCAATGAAAATGGAAGTTCAAAGGCCTCTGGATCGCGGCTTTGGTCGCATCTTTCCTGACATCGCGTCAATCTGAAATCAGAAATCCGCCAAGCGCATCAAATAGAGTGCAAGAATGGATCATCCGGCGTTTCCTACCGCTGGCTGATACCCAGCCTGTAGATTTTTTAGGCGTGGCTCGGGCAACGGCAAGGTTAAACTGCTCCTCGACGGATGTGAAGCCAAAGCGTGTAACGCTGCTGTGGCATGTTGTCGCATAGATTAGTTGACGAGGCTGGCGGCATGACAAAATCAGTGATCTGGAACCAACCGCAAGACACCGGAATGAACGCCACCCTGGTGTTGGCGCATGGCGCTGGCGCGCCGATGGACAGCTATTATATGCAGCACTTGGCCGAATGCCTCGCCGCAGGTGGGCTGCGGGTCATGCGCTTCGAATTTCCTTACATGAGCCAGCGTCGCGCCACCGGTCGGAAACGTCCCCCGGACCGCTTTCCTCTGCTCGAAGAGGCGTTTGTCGAACATTGCAAAGATCTGCCCGGCGCGGTCTTTGTTGGCGGCAAATCGATGGGCGGTCGAGTTGCCAGCACCGTGGCTGACGCTCTCAACGCCGCTGGGTTGATATGCTTCGGCTATCCCTTTCACCCACCCGGCAAACCCGGGAAAACCCGTACCGCTCACCTGCATGCCCTCGCCACACCCGGGCTGATCCTGCAAGGCACTCGTGATCCGTTCGGCAAGCCGGAGGAGGTAGCCGATTATGACCTCGCATCCGGGCTCACAGTGGAATGGCTCGAGTCGGGGGACCATGATCTGAAGCCGCTCAAATCGAGCGGCAGAACGCAGGACGATCTCATTCAGGACGCAGCACAACGCGCCCTGAAGTTCTGCGCCACGCTGATCTCCTAGCTGCTCAGGCCCAGGGCGGTCGGCAGGATACCGGCGCTGAGCGTGCCCCAGCGACGACCATTGACATGAATCGGCACGTATACCGCGAAGGTGACCATGCCCCCGGGCAACACGTAGGTACCCATGCTGACGTGCATGCATTTGTTCAGATTGTTCAACTCTACCTTTTCCACCACGAAGCGCATGAAATTACTTTTCACCGCGTCTACCTTGGGATCGCCAGTGGGTGGCCGCGAAGCTGCAGAGCGGCTAGCAGCGAGATAGCCATGATCATCTACCGGAACGACATACAGCACGCCGTCCTTGCCCTGCTGGTCCCAACTGTCGAGTAATGGCTGAACACCCTGGCGATAGGCTTCTGCCCAACTGACGCTATGTTTCGGCGGGTTGGTATTGGGGATAGGTGTATAGCTGCGGTCAAATACGTCAATCCCGCGGCTTTGCAGCTGCACCAGTACATCCTCGATGTCGTGCCGACGCTGCATGAGCATATTGGTGGTGGCCTCAAGGTGGCCGTGGCCAAGGCGCAGCCGGGAAAGCTCCTGCAAAACCAGATTGGTGTTGTCCCGCTGGGTGTCGACCTGTGTAAAGGTCTGATCCATGCGCTGCAAAATAGTGGCGCTCAGCTCACGAATGGCACCGCCGTGCTCGTTGGTTTCCTGGTTGGTGGCGGTCAGTTGCTCCAGCGCGCTGCTAACCATCAGCAGATCACCATTGGTTCTGTCGAAGTCCTCCACCATCTGCTCGAATTGATCGGCCGCCACTGTTACCGCGCTACCCGCTACCTCGGTTTTTTCCTGCATGACCTGGGTTTGCTGATCGGCACCCTCCATGGCCTTGACCATCTGTTCCATCAGTTGGCCAATCTGATCGGCGGCATTGCCTACCTTGACCGACAGATTGCGCACCTCATCGGCCACCACGGCAAAGCCCCGGCCCTGCTCGCCTGCACGCGCCGCTTCGATTGCCGCATTCAACGCCAGCATGTTGGTCTGTGCGGAAAAGTCCTGCACCGTGGTTAGAATGCTGCGTATCTGCGACGAGGTGCTATCCAGTGCCTCAATATTTTCCTTGAAACTGCCCATCGCCTGGCTGATGTGTTGCATCTGCACACGGGCTTCGCTCAGTTGCTGCTTCGATTGTCTGGCAGCGTCCAGGTTGCGGCTGTTGGTCTGAGTTATGCCGTTGGACCGGCTGCTGATATCCTGCAGCGCCCCCGTGGTTTGTTCGCTCGCCTGGAAAATCAGCTCGGACAAACTCTGCTGCTTTTTCGCTTCCCGTGCCGCCTGTTCGGCCAGCAAACGACTTTGGGCGGAGGACAGGGCGATGCTCAGGCTTTGTTGCTGGAATCCAAGAAGCATGTCACGCAGACGACCGCTGAGCCGCTCAAAGGCTTCGCCGGAAGGACTGGAAAGGCGCCTCTCCTCGGTCAGCTGCGATAGATCGATTTGCTGTCCATTGGCAGCCACCAGGCGCTGCAGCAGTGGACTATCCTCAGCGCCGGTCCGGCGGGTTCTGAAAATCAGATAAAGCGAAAGGGGCGTTAACAACACCGCAGCGCCTGACAGCCAGCCGTCTGCCTGCCAGAACAAGGCACCGGCGAAAAATACCTGGCAAGCGCAGAGAGTGGGGTAAAGCCAGCTATTGGGCGATGCCGCCGGAATGGTCGCGGTATCCAGTCTTGATGTAGCTTCCTTTGCGTTCATGATTCCCTCGCAGCAAGTAATAGACAACGCGCTTTTATAGTTATAGGACAACAAATGACTCCCGTCGCGTCTGACGCTAGCCATCCTTGCCACTGTATGAGTTTATCGGCAGATAGTTTGATACCCGAAGAGCGTGGCCAAGGCATTCCCTGATTTTTTTGCTCAGTACGAACTGCTCAGCCCGCGAGTGACGGTAGCCATAGCGAGATGCTGGGGAACAGGATCAGCACAACAGTGGCGAAAAGCAGAATGGCGATGAAGGGCAGGGTGCCTCTGATTACGTCAAAATAGGGGCGACGAAATACCGCCATGGCCGTGAAAATATCGCAGCCAAAGGGCGGTGTTGCCGACCCTATTGCGGCCTGCAGGGTAACGATAACGCCCACGTGAACAGGGTCCAGGCCAGCGGCTGCTACCGCAGGTTTGAACAGGGGAGTCAGTATCAGGATTACGACGATGGGATCGACGAACATGCAGCCGATGAAGAACGATACCGCAATGAGTCCCAACACCAGCGTTTTGCTGTCGCCTATGCTTTCCACTACCGGCCCGAGGATGGCCTGCGGTATCCCGGCGAAGGAGATCGTATAGGTAAATGCAGTACCTGCCGCGACGAGGATGAAAACCACCCCGGTAATGAGCCCGGTAGACAAGGCTATATCCCATAATTCGCGCACGCTCACGGCTCGCAGCACGACTATTTCCAGAACCAGTGCATACAGCACGGCGATGGCTGCGGCTTCGGTGGGGCTGAATATGCCTGCATAAATGCCGCCCACCACCACGAAGGGAAATCCCAGCGGAAGTATCGCTTTTTTTGCCGCCTGCCAACGGGCAATCCACCCTAACCGCTGCTCCGGTTCGATGCCCATGCGTATCGAACCTATCCAGCAATACACCGAAATCAGTCCCAGTATCATCAGGCCGGGCAGAATGCCGGCGATAAACAGATCACCAATCGAGGCGCCAGACACCACTCCGTAAATGATCATGCCGATGCTCGGGGGGATGAGCAGGGCAATGTCGCTGCTATTAATGATCAAGGCGATGGTGAAGGAGTCCGAATAGCCCTTTTCCAGCAACCGCGGCCGCATCGGCTTGCCCATAGCCACTACCGTAGCCTGAGTGGAGCCGGAAACCGCCCCGAACAGGGTACAGCCGGCCGCAGTAGTGATGGGCAGGCCGCCGCGCAAGTGCCCGACAAAGCTCTGCACCAGGTCGAGCAGCCGGTTGGAGGTGTGACCGCGCGTCATCAGGTCCGCAGCAAAGATGAACAGCGGCACCGCCGCCAGCGCCCAGGACTGGACGCCGCTGATCATCTGGCCCATCAACAGGCTGACATTGGTCATGTCGAGCTCGAAAAAGAGCAGCAAGAGGCTGGCGGCCAGCAGCGGCACCATCATCGGAAAGCCCATCAGCAAAAGGGCGACCATCACCAGGATCGTAATTGTCAGCATGCTTTCAGCGCCTTCTCATAGGGCGTTGTTATCAGGCGAGGCTTCACTGGGCACCTCGTCGTAGGCTTCCCTTTCGCTGAACGAACGGTATATATCCTTCGAAATCAGATTGCGCGCAACGGTCAGCCAGTATTGAATCCCTGCCAGGGCAAAACCAACCGGCGCAGCGAGGTAGGGGATCCAGAGAGGAATCTGCAATGCCGCAGACGTCCTGCCGCGCTCCTGGATCGCGCTGACGTAGCCCCATGCATGCCAGGCGAGGTAGAACATCAGAGCGCCGGTCGTTACGTGGATAAGAATCAACAGGGTCTTGCGCGGCTTGCCTTTCAACTGGTCGTAGAAGGCAGACATGCTGATGTGTCTGGCACGCCGGACACCGTAGCCAAGCCCGATAAAGGTCATGGTGATCAAACTGATCTGAGTTAGTTCGACCTGGCCTGGAATGCCCTGATTAAACAACTGCCTGCCAACAATATGAGCCACCAGCATTCCTGCCAAAAACAGTACGCTGCATCCTAGAATGAGTTTTTCGATGTGCTCGGTGGTCTTGTCCAGTATACCCAGCCCATAGCTGAGCCGCGTCGTGAAAGACTTGCTGGCCGACTTGTCGGCAGGTTCGGGCATCTAACCGTCCTCTCCATGGCCTGTAACCAGGCGCTACCTGGGTAACTTGAACGCAATTCGGCACGAGCCGCAACGTATCGGGGGCTGCGGGTCACGTTTTGATCCCCCGCGAGCCGCCTCGTTCACTTTTGACCATAACCCATCGATTTTGTTTTTGCACGGCGTGGACATATCGAGTTCCTGTGATAAGGTTAAAAAGGTTATCCAGAACAATCGATAGGGAGCGTTCCATGAACTGGCGTAATGTCTGCTTGGGAATTACCGCGATGGCGTTGGTGGCCTGCGGGTCGGATGAAGAAGAAACTGCTGTTGCGACGGGAGTTGAGGAGCAGCCGGCCACCGGCCAGGTGGACATCTGGCGTTTTGGTCTGGAAGAGATTGAAGGCAGCGTGCAGTATGAATATGGCGAGCGGTTCGCAGAGTTGGTTAGCGAAAAGACGGACGGTGAGGTGGAGGTTCGGCTGTTTCCTTACGGCCAACTGGGTGGTCTGACCGATATCTATGACCAGGTGCAATCGGGCGCTATCGAATTGGCGTTCGGCTCTGGCTTCCTTGGCGGTACCGTTCCCGAGTCGCAATTGTTCAGTCTCAATTTTGTGCTGACCGAGGACGAGCTGAAGAATGCGGAACTGCTCAACGACCCCGATTTTCTGAAGAATCCTGCGTTTGTCGAAGCCTTCAACGAGCGGAGCCTGCAACCTCTGGCCATTGTGCCTGAAGGATGGCAGGTCTGGACTGCCAACAAGGCCATACGCACACCAGCGGATTTCGAAGGAACGTCGATTCGGGTGATGGATAACAGTCTATTGCGCGAAACCTACAGCGCCTATGGTGCCAATCCGACGACGATGGAATATGGCGAGCTATTCAGTGGCCTGCAACTGGGTCAGCTTGATGGAAATATCCAGCCGGTTTTCGCGCATCAGGAAATGGACTTTTACCAGGTTCAGGACTACATGATTTTCGCCAATCAGGCCCAGTTCATTGCCACCTTCATGGCGAACCAGGAATGGTATAACAATCTTTCCGACGAGCATAAAAACGTTATCGAAGAAACAGCCACCGAGCTGGTTCCGTACATCCATGATGTGCAGACGCGTTTGAATACCGAGCGTCTCGATATCATCACGGAAAACAGCGATATCGAATTGATCTACCTCACTCCTGAGGAGCGTCAGGCATTCCGCGAGTTGAGTCTCCCGGTGCGTGATACCTTCGTTGAAATGGTGGGTGAGCGTGGCCAGCCGTTACTTGATGCGTTGCTTGAACAGGTAGGTGAGGGTGCTCAGGAAGGCGACACTACCGATACGGGTGCGGCATCGGATGAGTATCCGGAGGGGGAAAACCCCGAAGGCATGCCCTCAGCCGAGCCGGGTACTGAGCCTGCGGATATGGACGAGGCAGCCTGAGTCGTATGGCGGAAGGGAATAGGAGTCGAACCTACCAGACGCGCCTCGCGCATCTCACCGGGTTTGAAATCCGGGCGCCCCACCGGGGACGATGCCCTTCCGTCGCGACAGGCTAACACAAGCTCGTAGCGACCATAACCAAATCAGGGCCGCGGATGAACCCAATCACCGCGGCCGCTGTCTTCTCTAACAAGCCCTTTTACCCTGTCCCGTCACCCAGTAGCATAGGGGGCCAATGCTCCCTGCCATCGGAATTCCCATGACTGAAATAGACCGCTCTGCTGTCGAACGGGCTCTGGCCCAATATCGTGATCCCTACACCGGGAAGGATCTGATCAGCTCAGGCTGCATGCGCAGCCTGACCACCGACAACGGCAGCGTTACCGCCGAGTTCGTCCTCGGCTACGCGGCGGCAGGGGTCACCGACGGCATCGCGCAGATGCTCCAGGTCGCCGCCGAGGGCGTGGAGGGCGTCCAGACTGCCCGGATTGTTGTGCGGTGTGAGGTCAGAAAGGCGCCGGCACAAGGCGCAGTGGCTAGCATGGATAACGTGAAGAACATCATCGCAGTTGCCTCCGGAAAAGGCGGGGTGGGCAAGTCGACCACAGCGGTCAACCTGGCTTTGGCGATGGCCCGGGAGGGGGCAAAAGTTGGCGTTCTCGATGCCGACATCTACGGGCCGAGCATGGGTCTGATGCTTGGACTGCCGGAAGGGACTCGCCCTGAGGTCAGAGACCAGAAGTTTTTCGTTGCACCCACCGCCCACGGCATTCAGGTCATGTCGATGGCTTTTCTGGTGGATGAGAAAACCCCCATGGTCTGGCGCGGGCCGATGGTCTCGGGCGCGCTGATGCAGCTGCTGACGCAGACTGCCTGGGATGACCTGGATTACCTGATTGTAGACATGCCACCGGGCACTGGGGATATCCAGCTAACCCTTGCGCAGAAAGTGCCCGTGACCGGCGCGGTCATCGTTACCACGCCCCAGGATCTTGCCCTGCTGGACGCCAGGAAGGGCGTGGAAATGTTCCGCAAGGTCAATATTCCGGTACTTGGTGTGGTGGAAAACATGGCCATCCACATGTGTTCGAACTGCGGGCATGCCGAGCACCTGTTTGGTGAAGGCGGGGGGGAGCGGCTGGCTGAACAGTACGATGTCGATCTGCTGGCGTCGATGCCGCTGTCGATGATGATTCGTGAGCAGGCCGACAGCGGCAAACCGACGGTGGTCGCCGAACCCGAATGCCAGATCAGCATGATCTATCAGGACATGGCCCGCCACGTTGGTGCACGTATCGCCGACCGAGCCGGTTCCCAGGTCATGCCCAACATCAGCATCAGCGATGACTGATGTGTACTTTTGCCGCTTCGCATAAACCGGTAACATGCCCACTCTTTTTGGCACAGTGCAGGAACCACCATGAGCATCAAGTCTGACCGCTGGATTCGTCAAATGTCCGAAGAACAGGGAATGATCGAGCCCTTTGTAGAACGCCAGATGCGTGGTGCCCAGGGCGCGCCGGTTATTTCGTATGGTGTGTCCAGTTACGGCTACGATGTGCGCTGTGCCGATGAATTCAAGGTTTTTACCAATATTCACTCGGCAACGGTCGACCCCAAGCATTTCGATGAGAAAAGCTTCGTTGATATTAAAAGCGATGTCTGCATCATCCCGCCCAATTCCTTTGCGCTGGCGCGCACCGTGGAATACTTCCGGATTCCGCGCAATGTGTTGACGATCTGTCTGGGCAAGAGTACTTATGCCCGCTGCGGCATTATCGTCAACGTGACGCCGCTGGAGCCCGAGTGGGAAGGACACGTCACGCTGGAGTTTTCCAACACGACCACCCTGCCGGCGAAGATCTATGCCAACGAGGGCGTAGCGCAGATGCTGTTCTTCGAATCAGATGAAGTCTGTGAGGTATCCTACCGTGACCGCGGCGGCAAATATCAGGGGCAGCGCGGTGTAACATTGCCCCGCGCCTGACTGTATTCCACCAACGTCTAATACAAATAGCCTGTCTGATCGCGCCATGCTGGTTTTCGAACAGGCATAGGTGCGAGGAAAGATCGTGACGGTATTGAGAACGATGGGTTATTGCTTTCTGTTTGTCATGGTGCCGTTGGGAGGGCTGCTGGCTGCTTATCCTGATCAGATAGCCAATGGGCTTTCTGCGTTGTTCGGCTTCGGCGTCACCCGGGGCAGCCTTGGCATAGCGTTCCTGTTTCTTGCTGCAATCTGCATGCGTGTGGACATGGGCATTCGCCGGCGCGCTCAGTCGTCTGCCGCCACAGCCGGATAACCTGTTCGGCTACCCGGCGTGTATGCTTTGCGGATTAGCCTTGCGGCTGCTCGGTCAGAATGATTTCGCTACTGCCAGGGTGACGTTGGCATCGCAGGAATCACTGTCGACGTAAATGGCGGTACAGTCCTCGTCCAGATCGGTATCGCTGTACATCAAGGCCACGTCCAACCCCAGTATTGTCTTGCCGAGGGTCACTGCCCAATCACTGTAGTGCCCATCGTCTATGCCACCGATAGGGTCCTTCGCGTCTGTCATCCCGTAGTGCAGGCCAAGGCCAATGTCATAGGGCAGATCAAAGCCGTAGCCGACATAGGTGTACAGCGCGCTTTGTGGATCGTAGGCGTACTTGGCACCGAGGGTAAATCCATACAGATCTATGCTCCCCAGCACCTCGTCTACGTTATCGATCCCTTGGGGGAAGGTGTAGGTCGCCCAGGCGAGATCGTAACCGATGTCATCGCTAATGCTGCCTGCATAGCCCGCGTAGTAATCTATCTCCACACTGGCGCCGCCAAAGTCCTCGGCAGCGACGTTTGATGCCCAGGCACCGATATAGATTCCGCTCTCGTGGGCAAGATCCAGGCTACCCTGCACGGCGCCAGCGCCATTGGTCTGGGACTGCCCCCTCCAGATGTAATCGGTCGCGAGGGTGGCGGTCATGCTTGCGTCGATCTCACCGATGGCCGTATCGAACGCCTCAGCGTGTGCCACGCCTGTAAAGCTGACCATGCTGGCAGTGGCAACAGCGGCTGTAAGTTTCTTGATCATTTTGTAGTTCCCCATGTTGTGTGATTCAAAAGTTGGCATGGGGTCCTAAGCATTAAACTTGCCAGTTATTAAATGTCTTTTATTTACAATGAGGTAGGCTGTTTTGTCCGCAGAGACAAGCAATTGGAAGGCTTGAATCACACCGGGTTTCGTGGAGGCCTCAACTCTTGAGAGAATGAGGCATGAAGAAATCCAATAGCTATTCCCCCG
>LAZR01000068.1_pt1 | contig 146656 bp, 135 predicted proteins | sample 329461 | NCBI WGS metagenome assembly LAZR01 (sample SAMN03002196, study PRJNA259156) | marine sediment metagenome | biome: sea floor; feature: Hydrothermal impacted sediments; material: marine sediment; isolation source: Loki non-amplified sample from Loki's castle hydrothermal vent sediment ...
TACGGCTTCGAGGTCTTCTTGTTGTGTGACTGTTCCATAATGGGCAATTCTCCGAAAGTTTTGCCCTCCGGTAAACCCGGGGCGGTTCAATCTTGCGGAAACCAAGGTCAACACGCGGCTTTCGGTGAAAAGCATCGTGCTGGGCCATGACGCCAAGCGCATCCGTTTGCATCACGAAATGGTTGATGAGGCCGGGCAGGTGCAGGCCACCGCCGAGCATATGTTGATGCATGTGGATACAGAGGCGGGCCGCGCAAGTCCGATGGCGGCACCGCTGACCGAACGGCTTGCGGCTCTCTCGCCGGGTCAAAGCGGGCTGGAGGTGCCTGAGCACGCGGGCCGCCCGATCCGCGACATCGGTTGGCCTGAACCGGAGGTCAGCTGACATGCATCCGCTCGCCCGCATGATCCTGCACCGTCTGGCTCTTGGGCTGTTGACGCTGTTTGCGATTTCTCTGTTTATCTTTATGGCAATTGAATTGTTGCCCGGAGACCTTGCCGAAGAGGTACTTGGCCAATCCGCTACACCGGAAACAGTGGCGGCCTTCCGACGTGACCTTGGTCTCGATCAGCCGGCCTATGTTCGGTATCTTGACTGGCTTGGCGGCATTGTTCGGGGTGATTTTGGTCAGTCGTTGGCGAACAACCGGCCGATTTCCGACCTGTTGGCTGCCCGCCTTGGGAACACGCTCTTTCTCGCTGTTTATGCGGCGGTCATCTCAGTGCCGCTGGCCGTGGGGCTGGGATTGCTGGCCGCGCTGTATCGCGGCAGCTGGTTTGACCGGGGGGTGAACATCTTTACCCTCTCGTCGATCTCGTTTCCGGAGTATTTCGTCGCCTACATCCTGATGCTGTTCCTGTCGATCCGCTGGGGCATTTTTCCGTCAATCTCGGATTTCGGCAGTAGCGCAGGGCTGGGCGAGATGCTGTACCGCACATTCCTGCCAGCCTTGACGCTGGTGCTTGTAGTGACCGCACATATGATGCGCATGACGCGGGCGGCAATCATAAACCTGCTGGCCCAACCCTATATCGAAATGGCGTGGCTCAAGGGGGCGTCCCCCCTCCGAGTGATCCTGCGCCACGCGCTTCCCAATGCGCTTGCACCAATCATCAATGTGGTGGCCCTGAACCTCGCCTATCTGATTACAGGCGTGGTCATCGTCGAGGTTGTCTTTGTCTACCCCGGCCTTGGACAGCTGATGGTTGATTCCGTGGCCAAACGGGACATCCCCGTGGTGCAGGCAAGCTGTCTGATTTTTGCGAGCATCTACATTCTTCTCAACCTCGGCGCGGATGTGCTGGCGATCGCCACCAATCCCCGCCTGATGTACAGGAAGTGACCCATGAGACTTTATAACGGTGCTTCCGTCCCGCCCACGGCTGTCTTTGGCATTATTGTCATCGTCCTATATGCCCTTATCGCCATTTTCGCAGGGCAACTGGCCCCATTCGCTGAAACCGAGATTGTCGGGATGGAGTTCGAACCACCCGGCGGGGCCTATCTGCTGGGGACCGACAATCTTAGACGGGATATGCTATCGCGGCTGATCTGGGGGGCGCGAAATTCCATTGGCATCGCTCTTGCGACCACTGGAATCGCCTTTTTCTCCGGCGCACTCCTAGGACTGTTTGCAGCCGTGGTCGGTGGATGGGCCGACCAGATCTTGTCGCGTCTGGTAGATATGTTGATCTCGATCCCATCACTGCTGTTTGCATTGTTGCTGCTGTCCATTTTCGGCACCTCGATCCTGACCTTGATCCTTGTCATCGCCACGCTCGAGATGACGCGTGTGTTTCGCTTGTCCCGCGCCGTGGCGATGGATGTCGTGGTGATGGATTTTGTCGAGGCCGCAAGGCTGCGCGGTGAGGGCATGTGGTGGCTGATCCGGCGCGAGATCCTGCCTAATATCATGGCCCCGCTGGTGGCCGAATTCGGGCTGCGCTTTTGCTTTGTTTTCCTCGCAATCTCTGCCCTGTCGTTTCTGGGCCTCGGCATCCAGCCTCCCACCGCCGATTGGGGATCGATGGTGCGCGATAATGCGGCGCTGATTACCTTTGGCGACATTACGCCCTTGCTGCCCGCAGCCGCGATCGCGCTGCTGACCGTGGCAATTAATTTCGTCGTGGACTGGATGCTTCACCGCACCTCTGGCCTGAAGGATTAAGAGATGAGCAAACCGCTTTTAACCATTCGAGATCTTAAGATCGAAGGGCGCAAGGGGAGCGATTGGCTCCCCATTATCAAAGGTGTGGACCTTGAACTTAGGCGGGGCGAAGTGCTGGGGCTGATCGGGGAATCCGGTGCAGGAAAGTCGACGATGGGCCTTGCTGCCATGGGGTATACCCGCGATGGGACCCGCATTTCAGGCGGAGAGATCACGTTTGACGGAATGGACCTGCGAGGCCTCAGCGAGCGTCGCAAGCGTGGGCTGCGCGGCAAGCGCATCGCCTATGTCGCGCAATCGGCGGCGGCGAATTTCAACCCCGCACACCGGCTGATCGATCAATACAGCGAAGGCCCGGCGGATATTCACGGATTAACTTCGCAGCGTGATGCGGCGCAGGATGCCCGGATGCTGTACGCCCGTCTGCGTTTGCCCAACCCCGATGAAATCGGCTTTCGCTATCCGCATCAGCTGTCGGGGGGACAATTGCAGCGCGCAATGACCGCGATGGCAATGTCGTGCAAGCCTGACCTTATTATTTTTGATGAACCGACCACCGCACTGGATGTCACCACACAGATCGAGGTGCTGCGTGCCATCCGCGATGCGGTGCGCGAACTTGGCACCGCGGCGATTTATATTACCCATGACCTAGCCGTGGTCGCCCAGATGGCTGATCGCATCAAAATTCTGCTGCGCGGCGAAGAGGTCGAAGAGCAGCCCACGCGCGAGATGTTGGCGAACCCGAAAGAGCCCTATTCCAAGTCGCTTTGGGCTGTGCGCAGTTTCGAAGTCGAGGAACGGCCAGTGCCAACGGATGAAACGCCGGTGCTGCGGGTTCACGATGTGACCGCAGAATATGCGCAGGGCATCCCGGTGCTTGAAAACGTCAGCTTTGATATTCACGCGGGGCGCACGGTGGCCGTTGTGGGCGAAAGCGGCTCGGGAAAATCGACCATGGCACGGGTCATTACGGGATTGTTGCCGCCGACTGCCGGTCAGATCGCGCTCGAGGGTACGGCCCTGCCCCCAAGGCTCGCGCAGCGGCGCAAGGGGGACTTGCAGCAGGTGCAGATGATCTATCAATCGGCCGATACCGCGATGAACCCCAAACAGACCATCCGCGAAATCCTTGGCCGGCCGATCTGGTTCTATCTCGGGCTGCGCGGTCGTGCACAGGAAGACAAGATCCGCGAGCTGCTCACCGCGATCGAGCTTGACCCTAACGAATTTATCGACCGCTATCCTGGCTCGCTTTCCGGCGGGCAGAAGCAGCGTATCGGCATTGCCCGGGCCCTGGCCGCCGAGCCAAAGTTCATCATCTGTGACGAGGTCACATCGGCGTTGGATCAACTGGTCGCCGAAGGCATCTTGCGTCTGCTCAAACGGCTGCAAGACGAACGCGGGCTCGCTTATATGTTCATCACCCATGACCTTGCCACAGTGCGTGCTATCGCGGATTATGTGGTAGTGATGCAAAACGGGAAGGTTGTTGAGCAAGGCCCGAAAAGCCAGATGTTCACGCCGCCGCATCATCCCTATACTAAATTGCTGCTCAGCTCGGTGCCCGATATGGACCCCGACTGGCTCGACCGGACCATCAAGACCAGAGAGGAAGCCTGACCCATGCACGTGACCGATCCCGAGGTGCTCCGCTTTATCGCAGATACCGAAGCCGCCTACCCCGCCGAAGCCAATGGGGCGACCGCACAAGACAACCGCCGTATGTATGACGCGATGTGCGCTGTTTTTCGTGCCTCGCGTCCAGCCGGACTGCCGGTGCGCGACGAAAGCGTCGCAGGCGTTCCAGTACGGCGGTACACGCCTGAAGGTGCGCATGCGCGGCCGTTCTTGCTGTATTCTCACGGGGGCGGGTTCGTTGTTGGTGGGCTTGATAGCCATGATGATGTGTGCGCTGAACTGGCCGTTGCGACCGGATGCGAGGTTATCTCTGTCGATTATCGGCTCGCGCCGGAACACCTGTTTCCCGCGCAGATCGATGATGTCGCAGCGGTCTGGAGCGTTGAAGCTGCCGACGGGCGTCAGGGTATAGCCATTGGGGACAGCGCAGGCGGCAATCTTTCTGCGGGTCTGTGTTTCCGGATGCGTCGCACCGGTGGGCCGATGCCGCTTGCGCAGGTGCTGATCTATCCGGGTTTAGGCGGCGACATGGATGCGCCAAGCTATATCGATAACGCCGAAGCCCCGATGCTGCGCACGCAGGACCTGAAAACCTATGCTGGTATGTTGACAGGCGGCGATATGGAACTGCGGCGCAGCAACCCTGAAATCTCGCCTTTGGTTGCGCAAAGTTTCGCAGGACTGCCCCCCGCGTTCATCGTCACCGCCGATATTGATCCGCTGCGGGACGACGGCCCGGCCTATCTAAAAGCGCTACAGGCCGAAGGTATTGATGCAGAATGGCGCAATGAACCACAACTGATCCACGGCTATCTGCGGGCCCGCCACAGCAGCGCCCGCGCAGCCGAGAGCTTTCGCGTGATCTGCAACTGGATCAACGCTTTCCTCGCACGATAGCACCCAGCCTATACCATAATCGGGCCGCGCTATTCACCAGCGCGCGGCTCCCCCCGGATAATCATATCGGCTGCTTTCTCTGCGATCATTACCGTCGGCGATGCGGTGTTGCCCGATACGATGCGCGGCATCACCGACGCGTCGACAACGCGCAGCCCCTGCATCCCGTGAACGCGCAGGTCCGTCCCAACCACGGCCTTCGCATCCTGCCCCATTTTGCAGGTGCCCACCGGATGGAAAATCGTTGTGGCAATGTCGCCCGCTTTGGCCAGCAGTTCTTCATCGGTGGCGTAGGCGCTGCCGGGAAGCACCTCTTCTGGTGTATAGGGCTGCAACGCCTTGGCTGTCATGATCTCGCGCGCTTGCCTGAGCGATGTGACGGCGACACGTTTGTCATGATCGGAACTGAGGTAATTCAGCCGGATATCGGGCTGTGTGTCACTGTCGGATGTGGTGATGTGACAGGTGCCGATACTTTCGGGACGCAGGTTGCACACTGACATTGTGATCGCCGGATAAGCGTGTAGCGGATCGCCCAGTCGGTCGGTGGACAGGGGCTGAACATGGTATTCCAGATCAGGCGTCGCCATGGAGGGGTCGGATTTCGTGAACATGCCAAACTGGCTGGGAGCCATCGAGAGGGGGCCAGACCGCTTGAGCCCGTATTCAAGGGCCATGCGCGCCTTGCCTGAAAAGCTGTTGACCATGGTGTTCAACGTCTTTGCACCCGTGACCTTATAGACGGTGCGGATTTGCAGGTGGTCTTGCAGGTTCTCTCCGACGCCGTTTAATTCGTGGTGCAGCGCTATGCCTTGATCGGCAAGCACATTCGCGCGGCCAATGCCTGACAGTTCCAGCAGCTTGGGCGAATTGATCGCACCGGCGCAAAGCAGCACTTCGGCTTGCGCGAACGCTTTTTGTACTTTGCCTTTGCGGCGAAATCTGACGCCTCGGACGGTTTTACCGTCAAGGATCAGACTGTCGCTATGGGCCTGGGTGATGACCCGCAGATTGGGGCGCTTCATCGCTGGACGCAGGAAACCGCGTGCCGTGCTCCAGCGGCGTCCCCTGTCCTGATTGACCTCGAAAAAGCCCGAGCCCGCATTATCCCCATCGTTAAAATCGGCACGCGGCAGAATGCCGAATTCCTGAGCGCCGTCTTGAACGGCCTTGAGAATATCCCACTTTAGCCGCTGTTTACTGACCTTCCAGTTGCCGCCCTGCCGGTGTAGTTCCGTATCGCCGCCGTGGTGGTCTTCGGATTTCAAGAAGTAGGGCAGCACATCGTCCCAGCCCCATCCGGTATTTCCCAATTGACGCCAGTGGTCATAATCGGCGGCCTGCCCGCGCATATAGATCATGCCGTTGACCGACGTGCAGCCGCCCAACACCTTGCCCCGCGGGTACACTAGGCTGCGTCCGTTCAGCCCCGGATCGGGTGCCGTCTGCATCATCCAGTCCGTGCGCTGATTGCCGATACAATAAAGATACCCAACGGGGATATGCACCCAGTGATAGTTGTCGGACTTGCCTGCCTCTAGCAACAACACCTTGGTTTTGGGGTTTTCGCTCAGCCGGTTGGCCAGCACGCAGCCCGCGGTTCCTGCCCCGATGATGATATAATCATAGTCGCCATCAAGGCTGGACGTGTCCGTCATATCGCGCTCCCTCTTTCGCGGCTCTCGGACCCGCAGCCGTCATCAAAACACGTTTTCATGTTCCGTCATGGCTCAAAAGGGTTTTCTTGCAAAGTCGTCCGCAATTGCAGCGGCACGGCTGCGATACCTAGAAAGCTGAATGTCCGTTACACCGACAGATATTGATCGCGAATTTCAGGCTGTGATTGCAGGGACGCCAGCGAGCCTGCGAATTTTTGGGTGCCGTGCTCGATGATCACCACCGCATCGGCCACGGCCTGGGCGAAATGCAAATTCTGTTCCGACAAGAGCACCGTTAACCCTTCGTCTTTAAGTTGCAGGATGACACGGGCCATCTGTTCGACAATCACCGGCGCGATCCCTTCTGAGGGTTCATCTAGCAGAATGAACGCGGGATTGCCCATTAAGGTCCGTGCGATGGTCAGCATCTGTTGTTCACCCCCCGACAGCGCCTTGCCACCGTTGTGACGGCGTTCGGCGAGGTTCGGAAACAGATCAAACACCATGTCTTCGGTCCAGGTGGTGCACCCGTCGCGGGGCGGCTGGCGGCCCACCTCGAGGTTTTCGAGCACGGTAAGCTGGGTGAAAATCCGGCGTTCTTCGGGCACATAGCCCAGACCATTGCGCGCGACTTTGTGACTGGGCCAACCGGTGATGTCTTGGCCTTGATAGATGATCTTGCCCTTGCGAGGTCGCACCAGTTGCATGATGGATTTCATTGTCGTGGTCTTGCCGGCCCCGTTGCGCCCCAGCAGCGCAACGACGGTGCCGCTTGCAACGTCAAAGTTCAGATCGTTCAGGACCTGCGCCTTGCCATAAAATGAATTTACGCCGTTCACTTCAAGCATGGGCATTCTCCTGCGCTTTGAACAGCGTGCCGCCGCCCAGATAGACCTCTTGCACCTGCGGGTTGTTGCGGATCTCGTCGACGGTGCCATCCGCGATCAACTGGCCGCGATTGAGCACCATGATCCGGTGCGAATGGGCAAAGACCACATCCATATCATGTTCTGTAAACAGCACGCTGATCCCCCGTTGATCCAGAATGTCGGCGGTCAGCTGCATCAGCGCGATCCGTTCGCGCGGTGCCATGCCGGCGGTGGGTTCATCCATCAGCAGCAAGATCGGGTCATTGGCCAGTGCGACCGCCAGTTCGAGCCGCTTGAGGTCACCATAAGCAAGCACCGCGCAGTGGCGTTCGGCCTGATCGGCCATGCCCACGGTATCGAGCAGCGCCAAGGCTTCGTCGCGGTAAAGCTTATGCGCGAATTTCGTCAGCGAATAGAGCCGTTTGTGGTGCGACATCAGCGCCATCTGCACGTTCTCGACCACAGTCATCGAGGCATATGTCGCAGTGATTTGAAACGTCCGCCCCACCCCCATGCGCCAGATCTTGCGCGGTTGCATGCCGGCGATATTCTTGCCCATCAACTGCACGGTGCCGGACGACGGTTTCAGCTGCCCCATCAGCATGTTGAAACACGTGCTTTTGCCTGCGCCATTCGGGCCGATCAGCGCCAGAAGCTCGCCCTTGGCAAGGTCGAAACTGACGTCATCCACGGCTTTGATCGCACCAAAATTGCGGGATAGATTGCGCACAGACAGGATCGGGCTCATTTCGCGTCCTCCGGTGTTTTCAGCAGGCCGATGCGTTCGCCCGCTTTGCGCAGCGATCCGACGATGCCTTCGGGGCCAAGGATCACGACAAAGATGATCAGCAGGCCCAAGGCGAGGCGCCAATATTCGAAACGGGTCAGGTAGTCTTTGACACCTTCAAAGAACGCACCACCAACCCAGCCCCCGGCCAGTGTTTTCACTCCGCCCAAGAACACCACGATCAGCGCGTCAAAACTGCGTGCGGTCTCAAGCTCGTTCGGGAAGATGCTGCCTTTGGAAAAGACGAACAACCCGCCGGCCAGACCCGCCATGATACCCGCAAAGGTAAAGGCGACCCACTGGATGCGCTTGGTGTTGATCCCCATTGCTTCGGCCTGACGCGCACTGTCGCGTGCTGCGCGCATGGCATAGCCAAAGGGCGCGTGTGCGGCTTGGCGCAGCAGCAGGATGCCCCCGATGCAAAAGACGAAAGCGAGGTAGTAATACACGTCATTGTCCGACGCCCAATCGGACGGCCAGATGTTGACCAGCCCGTCGTCGCCCCCCGTCACATCGCCCCACTGGAACGCAAGGCTCCAGAGCAGTTGCCCGAAGGCCAGCGTGAGCATGGCGAAATAGACACCGGTCGACCGCAGGCAGACCCATCCAATCACCACAGCGGCAAGACCCGCACAAATGGGGGCCAGCACCAGCGCCAGCTCCATCGGGGTGTCGGCATAGGTGACGAATAGCGCCGCGGCATAGGCACCGCCGCCAAAGAAGGCCGCATGGCCAAAGCTGACCAATCCGCCCTGCCCGAGCATGAAGTGCAGCGAGGCGGCAAAGAGACAGAAGATCATGATGTCCGTCACCAGCACCACGGCGAAGTTACCACTGTAGAACGGCAGCAGCGCAAGAAGGACTAACCCGGCAGTCACCAGCATCCGTACGCGGTTGCCAGCGGGTTTGATCGGGCGTTCCGGCTCTCCGGTCTGGCCGTGCTCGCCTGCGATTTCCTCTTTTCCCAGCAAACCGAAGGGGCGGAACATGAGGACGATCACCATGACGACGAACATTAGAACAAGCGTCGATTGCGGCGCATAGGTCACGCCAAAGACGTTCAGGACCGAAATGATCACTGCCGCCAGATAGGCCCCTGGCAGCGACCCCATGCCGCCGATGACCACGACCACAAAGACCGACCCGATGATACTGAAATCCATCAGCAAATCAGCACCGCCTTTGGGCAGTTGCAACGCGCCGCCAAGCCCTGCAAGCGCACAGCCCAGAAAGAAGACGCCCGTAAACAGCCAAGCCTGATTGACGCCAAGGGCACCGACCATCTCGCGGTCTTGGGTGGCGGCGCGCACCAAGGTGCCGACGCGGGTTTTCGTGATCAGGTACCACAGGGCGAAGGCGACAAAGGGCGTGATGATGATCAACGCGATGTCATATTGCGGTACGGGTTCGCCCATGATGCGGATCACCCCTTTGAGCCCCGGCGCGCGCGGCCCCAGCAGATCGGTCGGTCCCCAGATCATCAGCGCCAGATCCTGTATGACTAGGATGACGCCAAAGGTCGCGACCAGTTGGAACAGCTCAGGCGCGCTATAGACAGGTCGCAGCACGCAGATCTCGACGATCACGCCGATCACGCCGACGATCAGCCCCGCCAGCAAGATCGCACCCCAAAAACCGACCATGCCGGGCAGCACTTGCATCAGCGAATAGCCGACATAGGCGCCCAGCATGTAGAACGACCCGTGGGCAAAATTCACCACCCGTGTGACGCCAAAGATCAGCGACAGCCCAGAGGCAACCATGAAGAGCGCACCCGCATTGGCAAGCCCAGTCAGAATCTGTGCGATAAAAAGGCCCATGGGCACCTCTTGATATTAGGGAGGGGGTCAGTGCTGCCAAGGGAGCCTCCCCCCTAGGCAGCGGGTCCGGGTTATTCTGCCGGACGCAGTTTCGTCACTTCTTCGTCTGACGGCAGGTAGTCGGCACCGTCCAGATAGGTCCAGTCGGTCATAACGCCTGCCCCATCCTTGAGCATGGTTTTCCCAACAAAGGCCCCCATGGTGGCCTGATTGTCGATCTCGCGGAAGGTGATGTCGCCCACGGGCGTCGTCACGTCCAAACCTTCAAAGGCCATACGGATCGCGTCGCTTTCAGTTGAACCGGCTTTGCTGATCGCCGCGGCGATGCTTTGCGCGGTCATGTAGCCCACAAGCGAGCCGAGCTTTGGCGTTTCGTCAAATTTCGCCTGATAGCCGTCAACAAAGAGTTTGTTCGCGCCGTCTTCTTCGGTGAAGTCGTACCAAGGGTAGCCGGTCACGACCCAGCCTTCGGGGGCTTCATCAGCCAGTGGCTCTAGGTATTCCGGTTCGCCCGACAGCAGGCCATAGACGGTGCGGCCGTCGAACAGACCGCGGGTGGTGCCTTCGCGGACGAATTTCGCAAGGTCAGGGCCGAAGGTCACGTTATAGATCGCGTCGGGTTTGGACCGCTCCAACGCTTGTACCTCGGCACCGGCATCGATCTTGAACAGCGCGGGCCATTGCTCTCCGACGAATTCGACCTCGGGTTTCAGCTGGGTCAGCACCTCTTTGAACGCGGCAACGGCGTCTTTGCCGTAGGCATAGTTCGGCGCGATGGTCGCGTATTTCAGTGCATCGGTCTTGGCAGCTTGTTCCGCCAGCATCGCGGCCTGCATATATGTCGAGGTCCGCAGACGGAAGGTCCAGGGGTTGCCTTGGCTCCAGGTCAGCGCGTCAGCCAGCGGTTCGGCCGCAAGGTAAACCCAGCCCTTTTCCGCCGCGACCGAGGAGATCGCCAGACCGACATTCGACAGGATCGAACCGGTGATCATCACGGTGCCTTCGCTGGTCATCAGCTCTTCGGCGATTTTGATCGCTTCACCGGGGTCGCCTTGATCGTCGCGGAAGATGAATTCAAGCGGGCGATCCAGTACACCGCCATCGGCGTTGATTTCCTCAAGCGCCAGTTCGATGCCCTGTTTATACGGCTCAGCGAAGGCGGCGAGACGTTTGTAGTGGTTGATCTCGCCGACCTTGATCGGCTCGCCCGATTGCGCTGACGCAGCGAAGCCGGTGACGCCAAGGGCAAAGGCCCCTATGACGCTGTTCAGGAATGTCTTTCTGTTCATCTGGTGGTCCTCTCGTGTTGGGGTGTGCCGTCTTTTGCGGCTTTGTTTTTTAGATCAATCATGTTGGACAAACACCGGTGCGACAGGGTCGCCCAGATCGTCCGTCGCCTCTGCCTCGATCCGGTCGCGGATGCGTTTACGGTAGACATTGGGTGCTTTGTCGATAGCGATGCGGATGGGTTTGCGTTTTTGGGGGCGCTGCTCTTCTTGGTGGACGGCTTCCAAAATCGCCTTGTCCTCGGCAAATGCAACGCGGAACATCGCGTCCATTTGGTCCGACGCGGCGTCATCGCCAAGGGCGGTGTTACGCAGGTGCATCCAGTGGTCGATCGTATAGTCCTCTGTCACGGGTGTGACGAAATGGAGCGCAAAGATACGCACGCCTTTGTTGCGCTGATCTTCGGGAAGTTCAAGCTTTGCGTCGGACGACCCAAAGTCAATGACGGCGGTCGAAGGCATGTGCAGATAGTAATAGTGCCAGCGGTCGACGTTGCCGGTAAAGCCGCCGAATTTTTTGAAAAAGCCGATGGGCTCCGCATCTCTGATCCAGCGCCACGCCACGATCACCTCGTCAGCGGTCTTTACATGCACCGGCACGTTTTCAGAGGCGGCGTTACCAAGTGTCGTCGGGTGGACAAAGCTGACATGCGCAGGGTCCACAAGGTTTTCGGCCACATTCAGGTAGTTGGCTTGAATATGCAGCTTGTCGCCGTGGTGGATGTGCCACCCCTCCTGACCCAGCTCGGGCAAGTCAAAGGCCAGCGCGGGGTCTGCCTTGTCGGCGTCGCCCATCCAGATAAACACGATGCCGTGGCGTTCCAGCACCGGGTAGCTTTCCACATAGGCTGATTTGGGCAGGTTCGATTGCCCCGGCACCCGCACGCAGGCCCCGTCCGCGCCAAAGGTCATGCCGTGATAGCCGCATTGAATGGTGTCGCCGATGCGTTTGCCCTTGGACAGCGGCAGCAAGCGGTGCGGACAGCGATCTTCGAGCGCGGCGATCTGGCCTTCGCTGGTGCGGTAGACTACAAGGTTTTGCGCAAGCAGTGTCAGCGGCACCAGATCATCACCAAAGTCGGTGGACCACCCGGCAACGTACCAAGCGTTTCTGACAAAGGACATCTTCTCACTCCTTGCTTTTCACAGGTTCATGAAGGACCAGAAACTTGTTAGCTGTCAAACAAATTCTTGCCGCCCATCTGATATAGACCCCAGATGGAAACCGTGGGATGATAGTGCCTAATCAATACGCATTGACCCCCAGAACACTGGATAAGAACCTTGGTTGAAACCACACAAGACCTGACCCTGAACGCGGACTATGCGCTAGAGCAACAGATCGGGTTCAAGCTGCGCCTTGCGAACCAGCGTCACCTTGAGATTTTCAACCGACGGATGCCCGACATCACCCCAACACAGTTTGCGGTGCTGGCCAAACTGCGCGACGAGGCGCGGATCAGCCAGAACCACTTGGGGCGTCTGGTCGGGATGGATGCGGCCACGACGAAAGGGGTGATCGACCGTTTGCGTAAAAAGGGGCTGATCCATTCCACCCCCTCCAAGACCGATATGCGACGGCTTGAAATCTCGCTGACCGACGAGGGGATCGTGGTGACGGCCAAGGCGATTGCCACGGCGCAGGAAATCTCGGCCGAGACAGTCGGCAACCTCACCCCGCGCGAGGTCGACCGACTGCTGGCCCTGCTCGAAAAACTCTAGGCTCTAACGCAGGCCATCTTTGCCTTCGGCGTCTGCGTGGGTCAGCCCACCGACACGGGGCAAGGGACGCCCGCTATCGGCCACGGCCACGGCCACCAGTATCTCGCCCACGCGCGGCGCATCGTTCAACCGGACCTCTATCCCGTCGAAATGGCTGCGCACATAGGCGGCGTCTTTGTGCCCCAGCGGCACGTCCAACACTTGCCCCGGCCCGCCCATCTTTTTTGACGACGGCACCAGTGCTGCCCCCTTTTCTACCGCAACCCGTAGCGGTGCGCCGAGTTTCGGGTGCAGGATGGCGGCGGCGTGTTCCAACTCTCCGCCTTCGCCAACCATTGCGGCCTTGCCATAGCTTTCGGCCTGCGCGGGGGTGATGCCAAGTGCCGCGACACATTTATCACCCAGCAGTCCCCCGAGCTCTGCACCGATATCCATCAGTGGGGTCAGGTCTTCGGTATAAGAGCCTACAAAGGGGTTTTTGATCACGGCCACGGCGACAGCCTTGCGCGTCGGCGGCGATATCTGCCGCCCGATCTCGCGGTGTGTCTCTTCGACCCAAACGGCGATCTTGCGGATTTCGGCGCTCATCTCAGGCCATCCTTTCCTTCGATTTCCTTTGCATCCAACCCGCCCGCGCGGTTGTGGATACGTGCCCCTGTGGTCATCACAAGGATCACAGCCATTTCATCGGCGCGCGGGCTGTCGTTCAGGCCGACCTCGATTGAATCGAAATGGCTGCGCACATAGGACGCGTCAACATGGGTAACCGGTACATCGAGCCTGACCCCCGCCGCGCCGACCTTTTTCGTCGACGGCACGATTGCCTTCGATCCCCCGAGCACATCGCGCATCGCATAGCCGCCGGGGGCGTGCCAGAGCGCGCCGTGCTCCAACTCTCCGCCCGTGCCGACGATGCTGCCTTTGCCGTAGCCTTCGACCTGTGCCGCATCGACCCCAAGGGCCGCCAGCAGCTTTTGCGCCATCGCCACCCCCAACGGTTTGAGGTCTTCCATAAAGGGCTGGATGTCCTCGATATAAGAGCCCGCATAGGGGTTTTGGATCACAGCCATCACCGACCCGCGTTTCAGCGGCGTATTGGCGCGGGGGCCGCCTTCGTGGAAAATCTCTTCGACGCTGGTGACGATTTTGCGGGTAATGACCTCAGGCATGTTCGGGGGCTTTCGTTAGGGATTTCAGGGTTTCGGGCAGGCCGATAACAGTATGTTGGTCGCGCAGAAAAAGCGCCGCGGCAGAGATGAGGCTACGGTCGCGCAAAGCCTGCGCCGCTGTCGCGCCGGTGGTAAGGGCTTGGTCAACCTCGGTGGGGGAGAGCGGCCCGACATGGGTCACCACCGGTGCCGCACCAAGGTCGCTGTCTTCGTGCAACTGGTTGGCGGGGCTACGCCGGATCGCGGGATGGGCGGGCAGATCAACGGCATTTCCCAGCCTCGTCGCCGCCGCATCGGCCATCGCGGCGGATCGGGCCAGCACGGTCACACTGTCGGCGATACCCAAGGACTGACTACGCCCGCCCTGCCCGCTGGTGGCGATGCCGCGAATGGGGTCAGTGCTGCGGATCGTGACCGTGCCAAGCGACCGCCCGTCCAGCCCCGCGATGCCCACCTCAAAACGCGCGCCCTCGGTCAGATGCAGCGCGATATCGCCGCCGTTGTTCACATAGGCGCGGGTCAGGTCGGCGGCATCCACCATGGCCGACAATACCTCTGCCGCAACGGCACCGGCGACGCAGATCATCGGCGTGGTCAGCCCGTCGGCATGGGGCAAGGCGGCGCGGTACATGGCGCGGGCAATCTTGCCGTTTGGTTTGGTGCCCACAGGGCGGCGCAGCAAGGGCAGTTCTGCCGTCAGTTCAGACAGAATCGTGCCAAAGCGATCAAAACCCGCGCGAAACGCCACATCACGCGCGCCCTCTGCCCCGATGACCAGATCAATCGGGCCGTGGGACAGGTGCAGCCTGCCACCCGGTAAAAGAGCCGCCTGTGCCGTCATGTCTCGTCCTTCGACCAGCCGTAGTTTTCCCGCGCGTTCGGGTCGGGTTGCAGCAGTTGCTGCGCCACCCGTCGCACATCATCGGTGACCACATCGCGCACGGGCTGGATATGCTCCATATGCCCGCCAAGCGTGCCGTAATCCTCGCGCCGCAGGGTGAACTCGATCGGTGCCACCAGCGCAGGCGTGGGCACGTAACCGAAGGAGTTTGTGGGCATATCCATGACGTCCACCATGACGGTAATCCCGCCCCCTGGCCAGACATAGGCCTCGGCCCCACCGCAGGACACATGGGTCAGGGATTCCTTGACCGACCGCGTCAGACGCACGGGGTTTTCCGTTACGCCCGCGCGCAGGCTGCCGCCGGCCCCCCCCATGAACAGCACCGAACAGAGCGAGGGTTCGCAATTCTCGGCGATGCGGTCGGCGACGACCAACAGCTCAGGCGTGATCTCGGCGGGTTGAGGGACAAGTTCATCATCCAACGTGAAATACGCCCATTGCTCGCCCGTGGTAGAGATCATCAGCAGACGCAACCCGGGCCAAGCGCGTTTCGGATCGGCGTCGCGCAGGATGGTCAACGGGTCTTCGACGTCGGTGCCACCCCACCCGGTACCGGGGTCCGCGACTTGAAAATACCGCCCCGGCGTCGACCGCCGCCCGTTCACGCGGATGCCAGAGGGGGTCATATCCAGCCCCTTGCCGGCCTCGTGTTCGGTCAGCACGCCTGTGATGTGATCATCGACGACCACCACCTCGTCCACATGCCCGTACCATTGTTTGGCAAACATCCCGATGGTCGCCGACCCGCACCCGACCCGCATCAGCTTTTCTGGCGTGCCGTTGATAATTGGCGCTTTGCCCGCCTCAACCACCATGGTGACGCCGCCGTCGATTGTGACCTCGACGGGTTCACGGTTGCACAGGCGCAGCAGCGCGTCACAGGTGACGCGGCCTTCTTTCTTGGAGCCGCCGGTCAGGTGTTCGACCCCGCCCAAAGAAAGCATCTTGGACCCGTATTCCGAGGTCATGACGTGGCCGATCGCTTCTCCGCCTGCCCGCACCACGGCGCGTTCGTCGCCGATGTGGCGGTCGGTGTCGATCTTCACCTTGACCCCGCAGTACGAAAAAATGCCTTCGGTCACGACAGTGATCATGTCCACGCCCTCGACCTCTTGGCTGACGATGAAGGGCGCGGGTTTATAGTCAGGGTAGGTGGTCCCCGCCCCCACGGCCGTCACGAAATCGCGCCCGCCCTGAATCACGTCGCCGTCCCAATCCTGCGCATTGTCGCCCTGATCCAGAAAGGCCACGGCCTTGGCCCCTGACTGGATTACGGTCAGCGGGTCAAGCCGCACCAGCTCGCCCGCGTGATTGGCGTAGCGGTCGCAGGCACCGGATTTGCCGTCGGCGATGAAACACATCACCGGACAGGCATCGCAGCGGATTTTTTCGGGCTTGGGGTCGCGCAGGTCATCAGGCATGTCCGGCCTCCTTTAGGGCGGCGCGCAGGCGCGTGGGCGTGGCCGGCGTTTGCGTCACGCGCGCACCGGTGGCATGGTATATGGCATTCAGGATCGCGGGGGCGGTGGGGATCAGCACATGTTCCCCCAGACCTTTCGCGCCGTAGGGCCCGTGGGCATCTGCCACCTCCAGGATCAGCGTTTCGATCGGGGGGACATCGCCGATGGTCGGCATCAGATAGTCATGCAGGTTTTCGGTGCGGCCGGGGATATACTCTTCCATCAGCGCCATACCAAGCCCTTGGGCGATGCCACCCTGCACCTGTCCCTCGACCAGCAACGGGTTGATCGCACGGCCCACGTCATGGGCGGCGACAAAGCGCAGCGGGCGGCACAGACCAAGGGCGATATCCACCTCGACCACCACCAGATGCGCGGCGTAACCGAATTGCGCATAGGGCACGCCTTGCCCGTTTTCATCTAACGGCTTCACCGGCGGATCATAGCTTTCTTCGGCGCGCAGCACATAGCCATCGTCGTCCGCAGGCAGCCGTGACAGATCAAGCTGTTGCACATGGCCCGCGTCGGTGACCGTCACCCGCCCGCCTTGCGCCGTAATCTGTGCTGTGGGACCCGCGTTGACCTGGCGCAGAATCTCGGCCCGCAGCGCCTCGCCTGTTTTTAGCGCGGCATTGCCCGACACAAAGGTCTGCCGCGAGGCAGAAGTCTTGCCTGCGTCCGGCGTGATATCCGTATCGCCGCCGAGGATTTCGATGCCTTCAACCGACAGGCCAAGTGCTTTGGCAAAGATTTGCGGGATGACCGTGTTCGACCCCTGCCCGATGTCCATCGCGCCTTGGTGTAAAACGACTGTACCATCGGCCCGCACGCCCGCCAGAATCGTCGACGGGTTCGGCAGTGAGGTATTGCCGCAGCCGTACCATGCCCCCGCGATCCCAACGCCGCGTTTCACCGTATCATTCTGCGCGTTGAACTGCGCGCATTCGGCTTTTGCATCCTCCCACGCAGGGCGCAGCGCTTCAAGACAGGGGGCGATGCCGACCCCTTGATCAAAGACCTGACCGCAGACCGTGGGCACCCCATCCGCCAATGCGTTCTTCAGGCGAAAATCGAGCGGATCGAGCCCCAGCTTTTCTGCCAGCAGATCAAAGGCGGTTTCCTGAGCGATGGCTGATTGCGGCACGCCAAACCCGCGAAAGGCGCCTGCGGGTGGGCAATGGGTGTGCACCGCCCTGCTGCGGGCGCGGTAGTCGGGGATATAATAAGGGCCAGAGGCATGGACCGGCACGCGGTTGGCCACAGTGGGACCCCAACTGGCATAAGCACCTGTGTTGAAATCCCCGTCAAAGCGTAGCCCCGAAAGCGCCCCATCGGCCTTGGCCCCGACCTTGATTGTGATCTGCGCGGGGTGGCGTTTGGTGGTCGATTGCATCGTCTCGACGCGGCTATAGGTCATACGTACGGGGCGACCCGTTTTCAGTGCAGCAATGGCGATGAAGGGCTGCAATGACAGATCAATCTTCGACCCGAAGCCCCCACCCACTGCCGTCGGTACGATGCGAATATCAGCCATCGGACGGTCAAGGATCGCGGCCAGCGCCTCGCGGTCCATACCGGGGGCTTGGGTGCAGGCGTGAACATGGATTCGCCCGCCCACCACTTCGGCAAAGCCGGCTTCCGGTTCGATATACCCGTGTTCGACAAAACTGGTGGTGTACTGCGCCTCGACCGTGGCATCGGCAGCATCAAGGGCGGCATCCACATCGCCGCACTGCACGAAACCGCCGCACATTATATTGCGTTTGCGATCCTCGAACAGTTGCGGCGCGTCGGGGCCGGTTGCCTCCGTCGTGTCCGAAAGCGCTGTCTGCGGGGTCCAGTTGATCGGGAAGGTGGCCAGATCAAGGGCGTTCACCGTCTCTGCCTCGCCCACGATGCAGGCGACCGCCTCGCCCCGAAACCGCACGTGGTCCACGGCAAAAACGGGCTGGTCGATGAAACCGGGGATCACACCAAAGGCATTCAGACCGGGCACATCACTTGCGGTCAGGACGTAATGGAGGCCGGGGTGGGACACGCGCCAAGCCTCGAGGTCATCAAAGGTAAATGTTGCCGAGGGATGCGGCGACCGGACGGCTCGCGCAACCAGCGCACCTGCCGGGGCAACGTCATCGCCGAACGCCTCTGATCCATCGACCTTGGCCAACCCGTCCAGCCGCCGTGCGGGCTGGCCAAGGTCGGATGATGCGACAGTCAGCGTGGCGGCGGCGTGGGCATCCACCACTGCGTCGATAATCTTGCGATATCCGGTGCAGCGACACAGCACCCCGCCAAGCGCGTCTTGCACCTGCGCGGCATCCGGTTGCGGGGTCGCGCGCAATAGTGCCACGGCAGAGACCATCATCCCCGGCGTGCAAATACCGCATTGCGCCGCTTGGTGATGTTGAAAGCTTTGCATCAACGCCTGCGCATCACGGTCAGTTTTTACCAGCCCTGCCAGCGTCTCGACGTGTCGCCCCACGGCCTGTTGCACGGGCATCAAACAGGCGCAGACAGGGGCCCCGTCGACCAGCACAGTGCAGGCCCCGCAGTCGCCGGCGTTGCAGCCGATCTTGACATCCTTGCGGTCCAGTCGTTCGCGCAAAGCGTAAGAAAGCCGCTCCCCCGGCAGGGGTTCGACCTGCGCTATGGCACCGTTCAAGGTAAACGACGTCACTTCAGTCATGGTCGGTTTGTCCATCAGATGACCCCTTTCAAAGCAAGCGTGACAGCGCGGCGGATCAATGTGGCGCTGGCGGCAAGGCGGTAGTCGGCACTGGCGCGCACATCCGTAATTGGCGTGAGCGAGTGAATCAGATCAGCCGTCATCCGGTTTTGCACGTCGCCAAGCGCGCAGTCCCGCAAGTGATCTTCGAGCGTGGTCAGCCGCTGTGCGACGGGCGAGGCCGCGCCGATGGCGATGCGGATATCGGTCAGCGTATCGTCGTTGACCTCTGCCAGAACCGCGACCATGCAGATAGAAATCACCAGATATTTCCGCGCCCCTAGCTTGACGAAACTGCTGTGGCTGTTGACGGGCGGGGTCGGGATATGCACCGCCGACAACAGCTCGTTCTGGGCGCGCTCGGTCTGGCGCACGCCCTGCAGGAACTGCGACAAAGGCAACACCCGTGTGCCGTTCGCGCTGCGCAGTTCAACCGTGGCCTCCAGCGTCAAGAGGGGCGGCACGCCGTCGGCGGCGGGCGAAGCGTTGCACAGGTTGCCGGCAATGGTGCCTGCGTTCTGGATCTGGATCGACCCGACGTCGCGTGCCGCCAGTTTCAGCCCGTCAAAGGCGGCGGGCAGGTCGGCGCGGATGATGTCCGTCCATGTCGTCGCAGCGCCGATGCGCCAGCCCTTGGCGGTTTGGCTGACCCCGCGCAGTTCTGGCAGGCGGGTAATGTCCAGCAGGTCACCGGTCACCGGACGGTCGCCGTGCGTCGGGAACCAATCGGTGCCCCCCGCGATGATCGACACCGGCCCTGCGGCCAGCGCGCTAAGTGCTTGATCGAGCGTCGTCGCGGTCAGGTAGCTCATTTGGTCACCTTTTGCTTCGGGGAAACTTGTTGGTATACGAATAGAAGTTCGGCTAAGCCCCATCTGTCAAATCATTTCGCATGCCATCAGCCGACAAAGGCTTTTTCGACCACAAAACTGGCAGGGCGGTTGTTGGCCCCCTCGACCAGGCCAAAGGATTCAAGCGCGACCTTGGTGTCGTTCAGCATCGCCATCGACCCGCAGATCATCCCGCGGTCGATGTCCGGGTGGATCGGAGGCAGGCCAAGGTCGCGGAACATCTTGCCCGACGTCATCAGATCGGTTTGCCGCCCCTCGCGCGGCCACGGCTCGCGGGTCAGCGTGTCATACAAGGTCAATCGCTGCGCCAATTCGCCGACCAGCGGATCGGCCTTGAGGCTGGCAACCAGTTCTCGGCCATAGGTCAACTCTCCGGCGGTGCGGCAGGTGTGACACAGGATCAGATCGTCGAACTTTTTATATGTCTCGGGGTCGCGGATGACAGAGGCGAACGGGGCGATGCCGGTGCCTGTCGCAAACATCCACAGCCGTTTTCCGGGCAGCAGGGCGTCATTCACCAGCGTCCCCGTCGGCTTGCGCCGCATTAACACGGTGTCGCCGACCTTGAGCTTTTGCAGATGCTGGGTCAGCGGCCCGTCAGGTACTTTGATAGAGTAGAATTCCACCCCCTCGTCCCAAGACGGCGACGCGATAGAATAGGCTCTGAACACTGGTTTTTCGGCATTTGGTAATCCGATCATCACAAACTCGCCGGACCGGAACCGAAAGGATGGATCGCGGGTGATGCGAAAGCGGAACAGGCTGTCGGTATAGTGCTGCACTTGCGTCACCGTTTCGGCAAAGACACCGGCGGGGATCGGAAAGGCTTGGGGTATAGCAGCTGCGGTGTCCATGGGCTGTCCTTATCGGCTAGATCTCCATTATTGTTTGTGCACAAATGATATTCTGTCAAGCGTTTCATCTTGATCGGTTGATTTTTTCTGTTAGCGTTCAAATGAAACTGATGCGGCTTGAAAGGCGATCTCATGTCAGACACCTCTGCAAAACTCGTGATCCGTAACATCGGGATGATCCTGACCGGCAAGATGGAAGAGCCCATAGCCGACGGGGATTGTCTGATCGCGATTGACGGCAAGATCACGCAGTGGGGCTATGCCACGGATATGGATTGCGAGGGGGCTACGACAGAGGTCGACGCCCATGGCGCGGCACTGGCCCCCGGCCTGATCGACAGCCATGTGCATCCGGTGGTGGGAGATTACACGCCGCGTCAGCAGCAGTTGGGATGGATCGATTCAACGCTACACGGCGGTGTCACGACGCTCATTTCAGCCGGCGAGGTCCATATGCCGGGCCGCCCCAAGGATATCGTCGGCCTCAAGGCGATGGCGATTGCGTCGCAGCGCTGGTACGAAAATTTCCGCCCCTCTGGCGTCAAGGTGCACGCAGGAGCCCCCGTTATTGAACACGGCATGGTGGAAGAAGACTTTGCCGAGATGGCAAAGGCCGGCGTGACCTTGCTGGGGGAGGTCGGTCTGGGCACCGTCAAGGACGGCAAGACCGCGGCGCAGATGGTGGGATGGGCGCGCAAATACGGGATGCAAAGCACGATCCACACCGGCGGCCCCTCGATCCCCGGATCGGGGTTGATCGACGCCGATATGGTGCTCGAGACGGGGACAGATGTGGTCGGGCACATCAATGGCGGACACTCCGCCCTGCCCGACGACCAGATCATCTGCCTGTGCGAAGGCTGCAAAGCCGCGCTCGAGATTGTGCACAACGGAAATGAGCGCGCCGCGTTGCTGACGCTGAATACCGCGCGCGAGCTTGGCAAATTGGACCAGTTGATCCTTGGCACCGACGGTCCGGCAGGGTCCGGCGTGCAACCTTTGGGGATCATGCGGATGGTCGCGATGCTGTCGTCGCTGGGGAATGTCCCGGCCGAGATCGCGTTCTGCTTTGCCAATGGCAACACCGCGCGGCAGCGCAAGCTCGATACCGGATTGATCGAGGTCGGCAAATGTGCGGATTTCGTCTTGATGGATCAGGCACAGCATGCGCCCGGCAAGAACATGCTCGAATCCGTCCAACTGGGCAATTTGCCGGGTGTGGGTATGACGGTGATTGATGGCGTGGTCCGCAGCTTGCGCAGTCGCAACACCCCGCCCGCGACCCGCCTGCCGGAGCTGATCAGCGGCAGCGTCGGGACGTAACCACGCGCGATATCAGGCGCAGCACCCGCACCGCTGCGCCCAAGTGACGCGATGTTTCAATGACATCGCAGGTGCCCTGGCGCCCTTCTTTCGGTTTCGCCAAAAGAAAGGCTTTTCTTACCTGTGCATTCATGGTCAGTTTTCGCCAAGATACAGGACCGCGTTAGCGGGGGGCCTTGGTGCGTGTAAAAACCTGTCAAACGTCAGTTTGCGGAACATTGTTCCATCATGCGGTATTGCAGTTTGGATTTTAACGATTAGGCTGCAGACATCAGAGTCGCGGACAATCGTGGAGGAGTGTCCGGCAACAGGCTCGATAAGGGAGGACGAAATGGCCACACTATCTGTATCTATGCTGTCTGCGGGCCGGTGCATATGACCGCAATGACCCCCGAGGAAGCCATTCGCCACGTGGTTTCGACAAACCCGACGTTCGAGGTAGCCGAGAGCAACATTCGTGGCGTCACCTATAAGACATTCAAAAACATTCCCAAAACCCTTGGAGGCCTCGTTCAGGCGAGCCGCGAGATTCATGATAACGGGGCGGCGGAGTTTCTGGTCTATCAGGACGAACGCTGGACCTATGATGAATTTGTCGCCGACGTGAATCGCATTGCCAACGGGCTGCGCGACACGCTTGGGATCAAGACCGGCGACCGTGTCGGCATAGCGATGCGCAACTATCCCGAACTGCTGATGTTAACCCTTGCCGTTGCCTCGGCTGGTGCGGTGGTGGTGTTCGTGAACGCGTGGTGGACGACCGAAGAGCTCGACTATGCGCTGCAAGACAGCGGTGCCAAGACGGTGTTTGCTGATGGTCCCCGCTTTGAACGGATGATGCCGCTGGTCGACGACCTAGGGCTGCGTCTGATCGGCGTGCGTGATGGCGAAGACATGGGCCCGCACAAGCTATCGGCGGTGATGCAAGGTATGGCCGATACTGCGCCCGAGGGTGTCGACCTGGACACCGACGATGATTTTGCGGTGATGTATTCCTCTGGCACGACGGGCAAGCCGAAAGGTGTGGTCCAAACCCACCGTGGCGCGCTGAGCGCGGTGTTCAGCTGGCTGTTGCAGGCGGTCGCCGCCCCGCTGGTCACACCCCCTGAACCCGGTGCGCCGCCCGCGCCGCGCCCGTCGGGGTTAATCGTCACGCCGCTATTCCACGTCACTGCGACGCATCCGCTGTTTTTGCTGAGCCTGCCAGCCGGTGCCAAGATTTCGCTGCTGCACAAATGGGATGCCGAAGAAGCGGTGCGCGTGATCAACCGCGAAGGCGTGACCCGTTTTCTAGGTGTGCCGACGCAATCTGCTGACCTGCTTGAGGCCGCGAAACGTATGGGCGAGACGCTGCCGACGCTCAGCTGGCTTGGGGCCGGCGGGGCGAAACGCCCTGCAGCGCAGGTGGCGCAGCTTAAGGGGCAATTCCCCGCCGCTGATATCGCGACTGGCTGGGGCATGACCGAGACCAACGCCCTTGGTATCGGGATGGTCGGCGAAGAATACAACAAACGCCCTGACGCCGCAGGCAAGCTGCACCCGCCGCTGCAAGATATCCGGTTTCTGGATGACAAGGGCAACGATGTGCCACAGGGCGAACTGGGCGAGATTACCGTCAAAAGCCCCGCCAATATGCGCTGCTATCTGAACAAGCCCGAAGCCACTGAAGAGACGATGCAAGACGGCTGGCTGCGCACCGGTGATCTGGGTGTGATCGACGCCGAAGGCTATATCACCATCCTTGATCGCAAGAAGAACATCATCATCCGGGGCGGCGAAAACATCGCGTGTCTGGATGTCGAGGGCGCGCTGCACACGCATCCCGATGTGATCGAGGCCTGCGCGTTCTCTGTCCCTGATCCGCGTTTGGGCGAAGTCGTCGGGGCCTCTGTCCAGACCCGCGATGGCAAGCCGTTAACGCAGGCGGATATGGCGGCGCACCTCGACGCGCGGCTGGCCAAATTCAAGATACCCGAAAAACTGTGGTGCCAGGACGGTCCTTTGACCCGTGGTGCCACCGACAAGATTGACCGCCGTGCGATCCGCGCGGCCTGTCTGGACACATAAGGCCCACCAACCGGGCCGGAAGAAAGGAAGACTATGAACACCCCAACCGACGCAGAAATTGGTGCCTATATCGGTGCTGCCGGCAAAGCCGCGTGGGAGGTCCCGGACCTGCCCGCCAATACCAAACAGCGCGAGATCAAATCTGTAGGCATCATCGGCGCGGGCACGATGGGCGGTGGCATTGCGATGAACTTTGCCACCGCGGGCATCCCCGTCACCATCGTCGAGACCACGCAAGAAGCACTGGATCGCGGGTTGAAGGTTGTGCGCGGCAACTACCAGCGCAGCAGTGACAAGGGCCGTTTCCCGCAAGACGAAGTCGAAGCCCGGATGGACCGTTTCGACGGCAAGCTGGAACTTGCTGCCTTGGCGGACTGTGATCTGGTGATCGAAGCCGTGTTCGAAGACATGGAGCTGAAGCGCAAGATCTTCACCGAGCTGGACCGCGTGATGAAACCCGGCGCGATCCTTGCGACGAACACCTCGGCGTTGAACATCGACGAAATCGCAGCGATGACCAGCCGCCCCGAAGACGTCATCGGACTGCACTTTTTCTCGCCTGCCAACGTAATGAAACTGCTCGAAATTGTGCGCGCGAAACATACTGCCGATGACGTGGTCGCGACCTCGATGGATTTGGCGGCCAAGATCAACAAGATTGCCGTGCTGGTTGGCGTTTGCCCCGGTTTTGTCGGCAACCGCATTTTGTTCGCGCGCCAGAAACAGGCGAACAAGCTGCTGCAACAGGGCTTGATGCCGTGGGATGTGGATGCCGCGCTGAACGCCTTTGGCTTCAAGATGGGGCCGTTCCAGATGTCCGATCTGGCCGGTCTGGATATCGGGTGGTCCAAAGGGGCCAAGACTGAAAACCCGATCCGCGATGCGCTGTGTGAAATGGACCGCCGTGGCCAAAAGACCCAAGCGGGCTTCTACGACTATGATGAATCGCGTCGCCCGATCCCGTCCGATGTTGTGGCGAAAGTGATTAAGGACATCACAGGTGCCGAGACAAGCCAGATGTCGCAAGACGAGATCATCGAAATCTGCATTTATCCGATGATCAACGAGGCTGTCAAAATCCTCGAAGAGAATAAGGCGCAGCGCCCGTCTGACATCGATGTGGTCTGGCTGAACGGCTATGGCTGGCCTGCCGATAAGGGCGGCCCGATGTTCCATGGCGACATGGTCGGTGCGCAAGCCGTGCTGGACGTGATGGAAAAGCTAGGCGCCCAAGACCCCGAATTCGCGCCCGCTGAGCTGCTACGCGATTTGGCCGCAAATGGCGGCAAGTTCACAGAAATCGACACCGGAGGGCTGAAGGTATGAGCTATCAATATATCACCACCGAAAAAAAGGGTCACATCCTGGTCGTGACCATGAACCGGCCCGAAGTCTACAACGCCGTGCATGTGGACATGCACAATGAAATGGCCGCCTGCTGGGACGCGTTTGCAGCGGATCAGGATCTGTGGGTCGCCGTTCTCACAGGGGCGGGCGACAAAGCGTTCTCCGCGGGGAACGACCTGAAAGCTACCGCAGCGGGCGGGTCCAAGGCGACAATGCCCGCAAGCGGGTTCGCCGGTCTGTCTTCGCGTTTTGATCTGGAAAAGCCCATTGTTGCGGCCGTTAACGGTTTCGCCATGGGCGGTGGTTTTGAAACGGCATTGTCGTGCGACATTATCCTCGCGTCAGAGCAGGCGAAATTCGCCCTGCCCGAAGTCAAGGTCGGCTTCTTTGCTGCGGCATCCGGCGTACAGCGTCTGTCGCGCTATATCGGGCGCCTTGCCGCGCAAGAGCTGATGTTCACAGGGCGCACCATCATGGCCGACGAAGCGCTGGCGATGGGTTGTGTCAACGCAGTCTACCCTGCGGACCAGCTGATGGCGAAAGCGATGGAAAAGGCCGAAGAGCTGTGCGGCGTATCGCCGTCGGCGGTCAAGGCCACGAAACGCGTGCTGAACGACATGTACGCCCGTGACGGGATGCAAGACAGCATTGCCTATTCACGCGAAGTGATCGCGGATCTTAGCAAAACCGAAGATTTCAAGGAAGGCGTGAACGCCTTTGTCGAAAAACGCAAACCCAACTGGGTCAACAAATAATATCCGAAATTAACTGCCAGGAGGCACTCTATGTCACATAACGAAGCTATGGCCGGAATGAACAACCTTGATATGTCGGAAAAGGCCAAGCCGCTATTGGCCGCCGTGATCAAGCACATCCGCGAAAACGTCGACCCGATGACCGACGAATTTTTCCGTCTCGGCGAAGGCCGCGAGGACCGCTGGTCCTATGCACCGGGCCAATTGGAACTGCTGGAAGAAGCCAAGCAAAAGGCGCGTGATGCCGGTCTGTGGAACTTCTTTCTGCCCAACGCCGAAACCGGCGAAGGCCTTAGCAACCTCGACTACGCTTATATCGCAGCCGAGTTGGGCAAGAGCCCGCTGGCCCCTGAAACACTGAACTGTAACGCACCTGACACCGGCAACATGGAAGTGTTGGAACGCATCGGCACGCCCGAGCAAAAAGAACAGTGGCTCAAGCCCCTGCTTGCCGGTGAAATCCGGTCAGCCTTTGCGATGACCGAACCTGATATGGCGTCCTCGGATGCCAAGAACATCTCTACTTCTGCTGTGCTAGAAAACGGTGAGTGGGTGATCAACGGCGAGAAATACTACATTTCGGGCGCAGGTGATCCACGCTGTAAGATCATGATCACGATGGTCAAAACGTCCCCCGACGCCGACCCCTTCCGCCAGCAGTCCCAGATCCTTGTGCCGATCGACACCCCCGGTGTCGAAATTGTCGGCCCGATGCATGTCTTTGGTCACGACGACGCGCCACACGGTCACATGCACATCAAGTTCACCAACGTCCGCGTGCCCGAGGAAAACATTCTGTGGGGCGAAGGCCGCGGCTTTGAAATTTCCCAGGTTCGTCTTGGGCCAGGCCGTATCCACCACTGCATGCGCTCTATCGGGTCGGCGGAAAAAGCGTTGGACCTGATGATCGAACGCGGTCTGAGCCGCGAAGCGTTTGGGAAGAAGATCATTGATCTGGGCAAGAACATGGAAACCATCTCTCGTGCCAAGATCGAGATCGAGGCGATGCGCCTGATGGTTCTGAAAGCCGCCAAGGCGATGGATGTGCTGGGCAACAAAGAAGCGCGCATCTGGGTCAGCATGATCAAGGCGATGGTGCCAGAAAAAGTCTGTAACATCATCGACCAAGCGATGCAGGTGCATGGTGCCACGGGTATCTCGCAGTGGTCGCCGCTGTCGGGCATGTACACGTCCCAGCGTACGCTGCGCTTTGCGGATGGCCCTGATGAAGTCCACCATCACGTGATCGCCCGCGCCGAGGTCAAGGATTATCAGGAATCCAACCTGCGCACATCGCGTGCCCGCGACGAGATCGCGACAGGTCGCACGCGGGGTGGCGTATGACCCTATTCGATCTGACCGGAAAGGTGGCGCTGTTGACCGGCGCCTCCAAGGGCATGGGGCTGGCGATGGCCAAGGCCCTGGCCGAGCATGGCGCGACAGTCGTCATCTCGGCGCGCAAGCAAGACCAACTGGATGCCGCCGCCGCCGAGATCAACGCACTTGGCAAGGGCAAGGCGTTCGGCGTCGCGTGTAATGTCGGCTACAAAGAGCAGTTGCAGGCGCTGGTGGACGAGACCCACAAGCTGGCGGGCAAAATCGACATCGTGATCGGCAATGCCGGCGTGAACCCCTATTATGGGCCCACGTCCGAGATCCCCGATGATGCCTATGAAAAGACGATGAACGCCAATGTGCTGTCCAATCTTTGGCTGGCACAGATGGTGGCACCCGATATGATCGAAAAAGGGTCTGGCTCGATGGCGTTCACCTCGTCCATCGGGGCGTTCAAACCGTCGGTCATGCTGGGCACCTATGGCATGTCCAAGTTGGCGCTGATCGGTCTTGTGCGGAATCTCGCGGCAGAATTCGGGCCCAAGGGGCTGCGGTTCAACGCGATTTGCCCGGGTCTGGTGAAAACCGAATTTGCGCGCGAGCTGTGGGACAATCCCGAAGTCGAAAACCGCATCAAGAATGAAATCCCGTTGCGCCGTCTCGGTGAGGCAGAGGATTTCGCGGGGCTCGCCGTGTTCCTTGCTTCTGATGCAAGCCGCTACATGACCGGTCAGGCGCTGACCGTTTGTGGCGGGTCGAACATGTGGACGTGAGGGGCTGCTATGGAACTGAAGGATAAAATCATCGTCATCACCGGTGCCGCTAGCGGCATCGGCAAGGCGATGGCCGTCCGCTTTGCTGCGGAAGGGGCCAAGAAAGTCGTCTGTGTCGACCTCAACAAAGAGGGCGCGCAGGCGGTTGCCGATGAAATCGGTGGCGTAGCATTCGGTGTGAATGTTGGCGTAGAGCAAGAGATCGCGGATATGATCAATGCTGTTGAAAACGACATCGGTCCGATTGATCTGTTCTGCTCGAACGCGGGCATCCTGATCGCGGGCGGCATGGAAGTGCCGAACGAGGACTGGCAGCGCATCTGGGACATCAACGTGATGGCCCACATCTGGGCGGCCCGTCATCTGGTGCCGCGCATGACCGAACGTGGGGGCGGCTATTTGTTGAACACTGCCTCGGCGGCGGGTTTGCTGAACCAGGTCGGCTGCGCGCCTTATGGCGTGACAAAGCATGCGGCTGTTGCCGTGGCTGAATGGCTGGCGATGTCTCATGGTGATGATGGGATCAAGGTATCGGTGTTGTGTCCACAAGCGGTTCGCAGCGAGATGACCCGCGGTCACGAGGATTCTGTGGCCGCGCTCGACGGGCTGCTGGAAGCCGAACCGGTGGCCGAAGCCTGTCTGGAGACCATCCGCAACGAGACATTCCTTGTGCTGCCCCACCCTCAGGTGTTGGAATACATGCGCAAGAAGACCGAAAACTACGACCGCTGGATCGGGGGCATGCGCAAGCTGCACCGGATGTATGGCGACCGCAGAAACCCGCAAGGAAATGCATCATGATCGGCTATACCACCGTCGGCACCAGCGACATCGCACGCGCAAAACAGTTCTATTGCGACCTGTTCGAAAGCAAGGGAGCCAAGCTACTGATCGACAGCGGCCGGATTGCCATGATTGGCACCGGCGGCGGCACACCCATGATTTCGGTCTGCGAGCCCTATAACAAAGAGGCCCCTACCCCCGGCAACGGGGTGATGGTGGCGTTTACGGCGGACAGCAAAGAAGAAGTCGACGCGTTCTACGCCAAGGCGATTGAGCTTGGCGCGGCGGACGAAGGCGCGCCGGGGCAACGGATCCCGGACCGTTTTTACGGGGCCTATGTCCGGGACTTTGATGGCAACAAACTGTGCTTTTTCAAATTCGGTTAACCTGAAAACCTGCCGTCCGCATCACGCGGGCGGCAACCCATAGACACGCCGCGCTGTGCCGGAAAACAGCGCCTGTCGCGCTGCGTCATCTAGATGCGCTGACATCTTTTTAAATGCATTCCAGATCACCACATAGCTGACCGCCGTACGGTCCACGGGAAAGTTGCTTTCGAACATGCAACGCTCGGGGCCGAAAACGTCCAGCATATGCGCGTACCATTTGCCTTGCGTCTCGATGATTTCATCCGAGGATGGTGGCAGGTCACGGTGCATATAGCCGTAGCCGTTGTCGGGCATACAAAGCCCGCCCAGTTTGGCCATCACATTGGGGCACTCCGCGAGCTCTGACATATGGTCCTTCCACGCGGCAAAGATGTCGTCCCGTTTGCCCTCGAACCGGCCAACACCCAAAGGCGTGCCAAAGTGATCGAGGACGAGCGTCGTCTGTGGGGCAGCGCGGGCAAGATCGAGAAACTCTTGGTGCTGGTGGTGATAATGCCAGCTGTCCAGCGTCAGTCCGCGGTCGCCCAAAATCGCGACACCGCGCACAAACTCGGGGTCGCCATACTGATTTTCAATGCCACGTCCGGGAATGGCGAGATGCTGCGGTTCGGCGTCGCGCGCGCCGGAATTGCGGATACCCTTGAACAGTCCGTTCCCTGCGGCCTGATGCGCGTCGAGCGCGGCATGCAGCTGGTCGGGGGGCAGCACCAGTTCGGTCTGCGCGATAATCCCAGCGATTTGTGCCTGACCGTGCGGGGTCTGTTCCGCCATCTGCGCCACGGTGCGGGTTTCGCCTACGGATTGCAGATGCGCGGGCGCGTCTCGATCCCAGTAAGAGCGGCATTCGATATAGACAGTCTGCACCACGTTGTGCCCCGCCCCTGTGTCGCGCCACAGCGCGTCCATCTCGTAGACGGCGGGGGCCTCGGGCGTGCCGTGACGCCAAAGGTGATGGTGGGGGTCCACGATCTCGCGCTGCGGGTCGATTGCCGCCTCGGGGACCAGCCCGAGCCAGTCGTCACGCAGTTCGATGCCCGGTCGCCAGCCCGGATAGCGGCCCCCTGTCTCTGTCATGAAGCAACTTCTTTCTTTTTGTAGGGCCGCATCAACCCTTCTTGGGCAGTGGTGGCGGCCAGTTGTCCGTTTTGGTTATAGATCAGCCCGCGATTGAACCCGCGCGCGCCGCCGGTAAAGGGCGCGTCGAGCTCGTATAAATGCCAGTCCGAGAAATCGATCGGCGCGTGAAACCACATGGCGTGATCCAGACTTGCGGTCATGACCTCGCCCTGAAACCACGTCAGCCCGTGGGGCCGCAGGGACGATCCGAGCAGGTTCATATCCGACGCATAGGCCAGCAAGCAGTGCTGCATGATCGGCGACTGCCCCTTGGCGGCCTCCATCCGGAACCAAAGATAGTTCTTGTCCGACGTCTTTTCAGGTTCGAACAGATCGCGCGGATCAACCTCGCGGATCTCAATAGGGCGTTCGCGCAGGAAATCGTCGCGGTGTTTAGGAGAGATTTTCTCGATATAGGGTTCACGCAGATCGGGGCGGTCAAGCCAGTGTTCGGGCCCTTTAACGTCGGGCATCTTGTGTTGATAATCCCACCCGTCTTCTTGCACGTGGAACGATGCCGAAAGGTTAAAAATCTGTTTGCCGTGCTGGATCGCAACGACTCGCCGTGTGGTAAAGCTGCCCCCGTCACGGGCGCGGTCCACCTGATAGATCACCGGGATCGACGGATCGCCCGGACGGATGAAATAGGCATGCAGCGAATGGCACATCCGGTCCGGCACCGTGCGATAGGCGGCCATCAAAGCCTGCGCGATAACATGGCCGCCAAAGATGCGCGTGGTGGTTTCCCCGCCCGATCCGATCCCCCGGAACAAATCGACCTCAAGCTGTTCTATATCCAGCAATTCAAGGAGTTGGCGGGCCACGTCAGTCATCTGGGTTTAGTCCTTCTGGGTCGCACGGGTCTTGGCGTAGGCGACATAAAAATCAAAGCTGTCCGGATTGGCCATTGAATCTTTGTTCACCACCTTTTCCGGATCCTGCCCAAGCAACAGCTTTTTCACAGGAACCTCAAGCTTTTTGCCGGACAATGTGCGCGGGACTTCGGCCACCTCGATGATCTCGTTCGGGATGAACCGCGCTGATACATTTTTGCGGATCGCGGCGTTGATCTTGTCCTTGAACGCGTCGTCAAAGGCGACGCCTTGGGCCGGCACCACAAACAGCGGCATAAAGCTTTCGCGCCCCAGAAATTCGAGGTCGACAACAAGGCTGTCCATCACCTCGTCCAGCCCTTCGACCGCCTGATAAATCTCGGCACTGCCAAGACGCAGACCCTTGCGGTTGATCGTGGCGTCAGAGCGGCCATAGATCACCGACCCGCCGTGTGCGTTGATCTCGATCCAGTCGCCGTGGCGCCAGATGCCGGCATAGGTGTCGAAATAGCTGTCGTGCAGACGGCTGCCATCGTCGTCGCCCCAAAAGTACAGCGGCATCGACGGGAGCGGTTCGGTGCAGACCAATTCGCCCACTACGCCGGTCAGATCGTTGCCGTCCTCATCAAAGGCGCGCACCGCGTTGCCAAGCGCGCGACACTGCATTTCGCCTGCGCGCACCGGCATACCTGGATGCCCCAGCACGAAGGCCCCTGCCAGATCGGTCCCGCCCGAGATCGGCGCAAGCCAGACGTCCTCTTTCACATTGGAATATATCCAGTCATAGGCGTCCGAGCTGAGCGGTGATCCGGTGGAGCCGAGCGAGCGCAGCGCCGATAGGTCGACCTCGTCGCGCGGCGTCAGCCCCGCCTTCATGCAGCCGCTAAAGAAGGCCGCCCCTGCGCCGAAGAAATCAAGCTTTTCATCCGCGACAAAGCGCCAGATCACGCCCATGTCAGGGTAATTCGGTGCCCCGTCGAACATCGCAACTGTGGTGCCCTGACCCAGTGCTGTGAATTGCGAGTTCCACATGATCCAGCCGGAAGACGTCAGCCAGCAATACCGCCCGCCGCGCCGGAAATCATGGTGCAGGGATTGTTTCGCGGATTCCAGAATGATCCCGCCATGCCCGTGCACAATCGGCTTGGGATTGCCGGTGGTACCGGACGAATAGACGATCCACAGCGGATGGTCGAAGGGGACTTGGGTGCTCTCATAGGGCGCGTCGCGGTCCAGCAGGCTGTCCCACGCCATATGCCCTTGGGGCAGATCGCCCACGAAGGGCACCGTGACGCATTGCACCAAACTAGGCAAAGCCGTCTCTAGTCCCGCAAGTATCTCGCGACGGTCCACGGTTTTGCCTGCGTGCACGTAGCCATCTTGCGCGATCAGCACCTTGGGTTCGATCTGCTTGAAGCGGTCCAGAATGGCGACATGCCCCATGTCGGGTGCGCAGAGCGACCAGATCGCGCCGATGCTGGCGGTGGCGAAAAAGGCGATCATCGCGGTTTCGGTATTGGGCAGTACCGCGACAACGCGGTCGCCTTTGGTTACGCCCATATCGCGCAGATGCGCCGCAACACTTGCCACCTGGTCGCGCAGTTCGGTCCACGACAGCCGTTTGCGGCCAAAGGTTTCGGACTGCACGATCAGCGCATCACCCTCGGGCTGGCTGTCCACGTGCTTCATGATCTGATCGGTAAAGTTCAGCATCGCTCCCGGGCACCATTCGGCACCGGGCATCTGACGCTTCGCCATCACACTTGTGTAAGGCGCGCTGGCTTTTACGTCGAAATATTCCCAGATCGCGGACCAGAACCCGTCCAGGTCGGTCACGCTCCAATCCCACATGGCGTTATAGTCGTCGAACGTCAGGCCGCGTTTTTCGTTCAGGAACCGTTCAAATTCCGCCATGGTTGAGGCATCGGCGCGCTCTTTTGTCGGGGTCCAAAGGATATCGTTCATGTCATCGCTCCGTGGATGAGGGCCTTGAGTTGGGGACGCGCGGGGTACGAGCTGGAGGGTGCAAGCTGCGTGAAGAACACGACAGACAGATCCAGCACCGGATCAATCCAGAAGAAGGTAGAGGCCATGCCGCCCCAGCTGAAATCGCCTTGGCTGCTGGGAACGCGCACGCGGCCGGGGTTCAGCACGACGGCACCGCCGAGGCCAAAGCCCATGCCCTCCATCGGTTGTTCGGCGAAGCTGGCGGGACCCATCGACGCGATGTCGCCGGGCAGATGGTTGCGCATCATAAAGTCGAGCGTCTTGGGCGACAGTAGTCCCGCCCCGCCTGTTCGCAGCATTTCTGTGAACTTGAGGTAATCATCGATGGTGCCCACCAGCCCGCCGCCGCCAGAGTGCATTTCGGCGTTCAGAAAGGGGGAGTTTTCAGGCTTGTCGACACAGCGCAGAACGGGGGTATCTGGCTTGGCCGCGTTCATCCCGTAGGCGCTGCCTGCCAGCGGAGTGTAAAGCGAGGCGAAACGGTCCTGTCCGCCGGTGGGCACAGAAAACCGCGTCTCATCCATGCCAAGGGGGCCGAGGATTTCATCGACTAGAAACGCCTCTAGCGACTTGCCCGAGACGACCTCTATCACGCGGCCAAGCACGTCGATGCCCACGGAATATTCCCAGCGTGTGCCGGGGTGAAACGCCAGCGGCAATGCGGCCACGCGGTCTGTCATCTCTGCCAGCGAGCCCTGATCGGCGCGGAACAGGATATCGGCTTCGTCCATGGCTTTGGCGGTGATGCCGGGGTTGAACGGATAGCTCAGCCCCGAGGTATGGGTCAGCAGCTGGTGCAGCGTCGGCGTCTGGCAGGGTTCGGTTTGGTCCGCCGCGGTCGCGCCGTCGATCAGGCAGCGCATATTGGCAAAGGCAGGGATAAAATCCGACACCGGCGCATCAAGGTGGAACAGCCCGCGTTCCGCCAACATCATGATGCCGACCGAGGTGACGGGTTTGGTCATCGAATAGATGCGGGCGATGGTGTCGCGGGTAAACGGCTGCCCTGTCTCTATGTCACGTGTGCCTTTGGCATCAAAATAAACCTCTTGCCCGCCCTGCGCCACCAGCACCGAACAACCGGCAAACCGTTTGCGGTCCACATAGGTCTGCATCCAGTCCCCGATGCGGCCCAACTTATTTGTGTCGAACGCCAAAAAACTTTCCTCCCAAGCCGCGACCGCGCCTCAGGAGGATGAGGCCGCGGCCCGCGACGATTTCAATAGATGATGTATAGGTTAGGGTCTGACGTACGTGATCAGACCTCAAGCCATTCCTTGCGCACGTCATCACGCTGGCGCAATTCAGCCGGCGTGCCCTCATAGACCACCTGACCATGCCCCATGACATAGACCCGATCCGCGATGTCCATCGCGATCGACAGTTTCTGTTCCACCAGCAGGGTAGAGATCCCGCGGTTGGCGATCTCTTTGAGCACCTCGGCGACCTTCTGCACCATCTGCGGGGACAGACCTTCGGTGGGTTCGTCAATCATGACCAGATCGGGGTCGCCCATCAGCGTGCGACACATGGTCAACATCTGCTGTTCCCCCCCCGACAGAACCGAGGCTTCGACGTCGGCGCGGCGGTCGAGGTTTTCGAACATGTCAAACATCGACTGCATCGACCAACGGCCCGCGCCATCCTTCTGCCCCGGCTTCAGACCCAGCGTCAGGTTCTGCCGCGTCGTGAGACCGGGAAAGATATCGCGGTTTTCGGGCACATAGCCGATCCCCATATTGGCGATCTGGAACGCTTTCTTGCCGCTGATCTCCTGCCCCTGAAACTTGACCGATCCTTTCGGTTCGACCTCGCCCATGATGGCCTTGCAGGTGGTAGACCGCCCCACCCCGTTGCGCCCCAGAAGCGCGACGATCTCGCCTTCTTTGACGTTCAGGTTCACCCCCTGAAGGATGTGGGACTTGCCGTAGAAGGCGTGCATATCCGTGACTTCGAGCATCATTAGTGTTCTGCCTCCAATGCGGCACCCAGATAGGCTTCTTGTACGCGGGCGTCTGCACGCACCTCTTCGGGTTTTCCGGTGGCGATGATTTCGCCATAGACCAGCACCGAAATCCGGTCGGCGAGACCGAAGACCACGCTCATGTCATGTTCCACCATGATCAGCGTCTTGCCCGCGGTCACCTTGAGGATCAGGTCGGTGATATAGTCGGTTTCCGTGTTGCTCATCCCCGCCGTCGGTTCGTCCAGCATGATGACATCGGCACCGCCCGCGATGGTGATCCCGATTTCAAGCGCGCGCTGTTCGGCGTAAGACAGGGTGCCCGCGGGCAGGTTGCGCCGTTCCAGCAGGTTGATCTGGTCAAGGATGCGGTCCGCGCCCTCGGTCAGTTCGCGGGACCGGTTCACCAGATTCCAGAAGCTGTATTTATAGCCCTGCGACCACAAGAGCGCGCAGCGCACGTTTTCAAACACGGTCATTGCCGGAAAGATGTTGGTGATCTGGAACGAGCGGCTTAGCCCCTTGCGGTTGATCTGGAAGGGTTCGAGCCCGGCCAGATCCTCGCCGTGCAGCTTTACCGTTCCAGCCGAGGGCGCAAACCGTGCGGTGATCAGGTTGAACAGCGTCGATTTACCCGCGCCGTTCGGCCCGATCACGGCGTGGCGTTCTGCCTTGCCGATGCTTAGATCGATGCCTCGGATGATCTCGGCCTTGCCAAAGCTTTTCTTGAGGCCAGTCAGTTCAAGTGCGGGTGTGCTCATGACGCGCCTCCTGCTGTGGTTGCTTCACTCCATGCTTCTCTCAGTGCGGGTGCTGTGACTTTGGCGATGCCAAGCCCGATCAGCGTTATCGCACCCGCCACCAGCCACGGCATCAGGGTGTGGCTGTCGAAGGTGGTCCAGAAGACGGTCATTTCGTTGTCACCCGTAGCGCCATGACGATAGTGGAACGTCATCTCGACCAAGGCGGCTAGCCCCATCAAACCGATCGCAGCGGGAAGTAGCGTCATGAGATAAGGTTTAATCAACGATGATGCCTTGCCCAGCTTGAACACAGGCACATGCATCATCAGAAGACCTGCCAGACCACCGGGGAAGAACATCACCGTGGATAGGAACAGAATGCCTGCGTAAAAGGCCCACAGCTCGGTCGACAGGCTGAGAACGGTTTGCAGCAGGGTAAAGGCGATGGCTCCGATGATCGGGCCGAAGAAGAACCCGACGCCGCCCAGGAAGGTCACCAGCAGGATAATCCCCGAAGAGGCCGTGTTCAGGTTCTCCTCGGTCAGGATTTCGTAGTTGATGGCAAACAGACCACCCGACACGCCAGCAAAGAAGCCCGAAGCGACAAAGCTATAGAACCGGACCCACCGAGAGGAATAGCCCAGAAACTCTGCCCGTTCGGGGTTGTCACGCACTGCGTTTGCCATGCGACCCACGGGTGTGCGGCTCCAGAGGTACATCAGCGCGGCAGAGACCACGACCCATCCCGCAGTCAGGTAGTAAACCTCGATCTGCTGCAGGAATTCGACGCCAAAGAAGGGTTGCGCATAGGTACGGTCGCCGCTGACGCCCTCTTCGCCACCAAAGAACGCGACGATGATGACGGAACAGGCGGCGATCAATTCGCCCACACCCAGCGAGATCATGGCGAATACTGTGCCCGCGTTGCGGGTCGAAAACGCACCGACAATCATTGCCAGCCCCATGCCGAACAACCCGCCAAACACCGGCAGGATCACCAGCGGGATGGTCGAGAAGAAATCAGACATGTTCATGATGTGCATACAGGCAAAGCCACCCACACCAGCATAGACCGCATGACCGAAGGACAGCATGCCCCCCTGCCCGAGCAGCATGTTATAGGCCAGCGCAAAGACGATTGTGATCGACATCTGGTTCATGATCGTCAGTGCCGAATTGTTGGTAAACACCATCGGCAAAATGGCCAGCACAACAGAGGCGATGACCCAAGGGGCCAGTGTCAGCACCAGCGAACCTGACCGCATACGCTGCGCGGGTTTGGACGGGTCCGTGGTGATCTGCTCTTCGGGGCGGGCGCCTTTGGGAATATCGGTTCTTGAATCTGAAACTGTCATGAGCTGCGCTTTCCGAAAAGACCTGCCGGGCGGAAGATGAGGATCAGCACCATCAGGATATAGGGCAAGATGTCGGCGATCTGCGGGCTGGTGAGGCTCCAGAAGTCGCGGAATATGCTGTCATCCAGGCTCTCGGGTTTAGAGATGCCAAGGCCGGTCAGGATATTCTCCATCTCGATGTTGTAGGATTTGGCGAAAGTGGTGATCCAGCCGATCAACAGCGACGCGATCAACGCCCCCCACAGCGACCCGAGGCCGCCGATCACGATGGTCACAAACACGATCGACCCAAGCACAAACGCCATCCCTGGGAAGGTCCCAAGCACGGGTCCAGCAATTACACCGGCCACACCGGCCAGCGCTGTGCCAACCCCGAACACGCCCATAAAGATCAGAGGCACATTGTGGCCCAAGGCTTCGACCGTGCGCGGATAGCTCAGTGCCGCCTGAATAATCATGCCGACGCGGGTTTTGGTCAGCACGTAAAGCAGCCCGATGAAGATGCTGATCGAGATGAAGATCATGAAAATTTTATAAGCGGGGATAGAGTTCCCCGAGATCGCAAACGCGGTAAAGTTCAACGCGTCAGGAACAGAATAGGGCAGTTGGTTCTTGCCCCAGATAAATTGCACCAGTTCTTCGATCAACAGCGCCAGACCAAAGGTAAAGATTAGCTCGGGCACGTGCCCGTATTGGTGAACGCGGCGCAGGCCGTAGCGTTCAACACCGGCCCCCAGCACCCCTACAACAAGCGGCGCGATCAGAAGCCCCATCCAGAACCCAAGCGCGATGCTGATCTGGTAAGCGAAATAGGCGCCTAGCATATAAAAGCTGGCGTGAGCGAAGTTCAAAACGCCCATCATCGAAAAGATAAGGGTCAGACCGGCGGAAAGCATGAACAACAGCAATCCAGTAACCAGCCCGTCGATGAGGTTGACGAGAATGAGGTCCATGAGGCCCCTCCAGTAGTGTGGTGGCAAGGTGCAAAAGGGGTCCGCCTGCACACGCAGACGGACCCGAGAAAAATCGCCTTATTCGGGGCGTTTCATCTCGCAGGTTGTCGGGCTGTCCATCGACGCCATTTCGACGGTCGATTCAGTCACGACACCAAACCCGGACTGATCATAGTCAAAGTCCAGATTGTCGTTCGTGTGGACGCCGACATGCATGTCCTGAATGATCTGGTGATCTTGGGGACGCATGAACAGTTTGCCACCCCACATGCTGTCGTATTCCATGCCTTCCAGCTTGCTTGCCACGGCGACCACATCTGTGGCGGAGCCCGCTTCGGTGATGGCTTGGGCCAGCATGCCGATGGTATTGAAGATACGGCTTTGGTCAATGTTGCCGTCCGGATATTTCTCGAGGAACGCGTTGTAGGTTTCGCGTGCTTCTTCCGTGGCGATCGGGTTGATGCTGCCCTGAGAGATCAGGCGGATCTTGTCTTTACCGCTTTCACCAAAGGCGGCGGTGATGCCGGAACCCGCAGCGTAGTAGGTATAGATCGGACCTTCGAAACCGTTGTCGATGATCGCCTTACCAATGCCCAGCATGTCTGCGCCCCAGTTACCGGTGATCACAGCATCCGCGCCAGAGGAAACGACTTTGCGCGCATAAGGCGTAAAGTCTTTTACCTTGCCAATGGGGTGCAGTTCGTCACCGACGACTTCGATGCCGTCACCTTTCGCGCCCAGCATTTCATTGGCGGCTGCAGACACAGCTTTACCAAAGGAATAGTCCTGCCCGATGATGTAGACCTTCTTGATGCTGTCGTCCTGAACGATCACATCCGTCAACGCATCCATCTTGATGTCGGAATTGGCGTCGAAACGGAAATGCCAGAAGTTGCATTTGTCATTGGTCAGCGCAGGGTCAACAGCGGCGTAGTTCAGGAACAGAACACGGCTGTCGGGGTTGCGGCGGTTGTGCTTGTCGATGGCTTCGGTCAAGGCGTTCGCAACGCCAGAGGAGTTGCCCTGAACGACATAACGAGCGCCTTGGTCAATCGCGACCTGCAGCTGAATAAGGGATTCTTTGGGGCTGATCTTGTTATCGAAGGCCAGCACTTCCATCTGCTGGCCATCCAGCAAACCACCTTTGTCGTTCACCATGTGATCAGCCGCGAATTCGAACTGATGCAAACCGTTTGTACCGGTGCTTGCGAATGGACCGGACAGCGGATCAATGAACGCAATTTTGATATTTTCGGCAAAGGCTGCGCTCGCGCCAATGACCAAAGAAAGCGCGGAAACCGCGCCGTACTTAGCGATATTTTTCATTTCAATCCTCCCAAGGACGGCCCGGCGCTTTTTGCGTTTTTTAGAATGCCAGACCTTGGAAAGAGCCTTGCATAATGCGGTTTATTGTCAAGCGCCTCTATTCATAAGTTGCGAGGCGATACCGTTCTTCATGCCATATCTTGCGTGACAGAAGGCGTTTGAAGTCCAACGCAGCTGAGGTTGCGACGGGAATTTTCTCAACAGGCGTGCAAATAACGTGTTGATACTAAATAGATAAATTAATCGTGCATTTCTTGGCAGCACACGCCGAATTGTAAGGCTGCCTGACAAGTGTCCGCCAAAAGCTCGCGCAACTTTTTTTCGACAAAACGATCTAATCCTGACAAATGTCATGGCCTGCGCACGCTGTAAAAATGCAGCGGACGGCATGCGGGTAAATTAGCTCACACCGCAATCTATACGTTTGGACAAGTTGATTCCCCCGCGTACGGGGGGTGGCCTAGAACCGGATGCTGATTGCCTGTGCGGCATCCGCCAAAAGCTGTGCATAGGTCGTCTCTAGCTGTCGCTTTTTGACGTGAAATGCCGGACCGCCGACGTTCAGCCCGTAAACCTGCGAACCGTTCGGCGAAAACACAGGCACCGCTATGCCGTTCACATCGGGGCGCCAGTCACCATAGCTGGAGCAGAACCCTTTGTCCGCAAACTCTGCTACTGCGTTGTCATAGCTGTCACGCGCGCGGGCCTCGAATTCTGGACCTTCCGCGGCAGCCCAGCGAAAGGCGCGGTCGCGGGAGTCGTCTTTCATGCCCATAAGAATCGCCCGACCGATGGCTGAATCAAACAACGGCAGACGCGACCCGACGCGAATTTGCAGCGCCACATCCTCGCGCGAGCGTTTGGTCGCGATATAGACGACATCCAGCCGGTGCACTTCGCCAATGGCGATCGTGACATAGGAATTGGGCCCGTCGCGCAGCTTGCGCATCTCATCCTGCGCACGGTCGCCGATCTCCATGCTGGACAGCACACCAAAGCCAAGCTGGAGCACACCGGCACCCAGCCGATATGTGCCTGTGCGGGCTTCGGCGACGAGGTAGTCCAGCTCGACCAGCGTATGGGTCAGACGCGATACTGTCGCCTTGGGCAGCCCTGTCCGTTCGGAGAAATCCGTGTTGGTCAGGGCCGTTTCATTTTCCCGAAAGCAGCGCAACACATCCAGCCCGCGGGCAAGCGCCGTGACAAAGTTTCTGTCCTTCGTCTCTGCCGGATCTGTTGCGAACTCGTTGGGGGCCATATTATTTGCCTTCCAACGCTTTAAGCCCGTTTTCCGCAAATACCGGCACATAGGCACCGACCTTCATCGCGCGTTCGGGGTTGGAGGCATTGCCGTCCAGCGCACGTTTCAGCACGCCCTGAATGATCCCCGCCATGCGGAAGAAGCAGAACGCAAGGTAGAAGCCAAAGTTGTCGATCCCTTCCAACCCGCGGCGTTCGCAGTATTTCGCGATGAATTCAGCATCGGTCGGCACGCCAAGCGCTGCGCGGTCCTCTCCGCCAAAGCCGCGCCCTTCGGTGCCCGCGGGCATCTGCCATTGCATGATTACGGCGGCAAGGTCGGCGTAAGGATGGCCAATGGTCGACAGTTCCCAGTCCAGAATGGCCAAGCAATTGGTGCCGTCTTTTTCGAACATCATATTGTCGATGCGATAGTCGCCATGCACCAGCGTGCGCTGCCCGTCGTCTTCTGGGATGCTCGCGGTCAGCTTTTCGATCAGCTGATTCATCGCCGGCAGGTCTTCGGTCTCGGAGGCGCGGTACTGTTTGGTCCAGCGCGCGACCTGACGTTCATAGTAGTTGCCGGGAGGGCCATAGTCCGACAGGCCAACTGCATCGATATCCACATCGTGCAAAGCCGCCAACACGCGGTTCATCTCGTCGATGACACCGGCGCGGCCTGCCTTGTCCATCTCGGGCATGCGCGGGTCCATAAAGTTGCGCCCGTCGATGTGGTCCATGATATAGAAGGCCGACCCGATGACATCGTCATCTTCGCACAGCAGGTGCATTTTCGACACCGGCACATCGGTATCCTGCAACGCTTTTTGCACGCGGAACTCACGATCAACCGCATGGGCGGATTTCAACAGAACCCCCGGCGGCTTGCGGCGTAGCACATAGTTGCGCGACGGGGTTTTCAACAAGAAGGTCGGGTTCGATTGCCCCGCCTGAAACTTGGAGACCTCAAGCGGGCCTTCAAAGCCCTCAAGGTGTTTTTCCAGATAGGCGCTGACCTTTGGAATATCGAGTGTCTGGGTGTCTGTGCTCATGGCTACCGTTCCTTAACTATAGGTCAGCATGCCAGCGGTCTGGGCTGACATCAGATGCGGGGTCGCGTTGAATTCATGCAAGAAAAACGCGGACTTGGTGAAGACGAATTTGGTAATTGATGTGTTCTTGATTTGCAGGTTCAAGGTCATCATCATTTTGTGCGGTGCCCCGAGGGATGCAGCTGTAAGCTGTCCGATCACGCCGCCCGAGCTCACGGCCAGCACACGCTCGGCCCCTTCGGCACAGGCGATCAGGCGGGCGGCTTCTACGCGGTTGGTAAAACTGCCCCAAGTTTCGGCTGGGCCTTCGATTTCGTCGGCCTGCCACTGAAAAACGGTCTCGCGCAGGGTACGAAAATGTACCTTGCGGTCGCCTTTTACCAGATCCGGAACGGCCCCTTTATAGCGCGCGTTCAGCAAGTCCTGGAAATCATATTCATTCAGCCCGGGGTGTGTATCGCCTGCCTCGAATCCCATCGAGGCAAGCGTTTCTTTCTGGCGGGTCAGGGTGCCGGTGATCGTACGGTCCGGCACCCAACCTGTATCGCGAAGCAACTGGCCAACGGCCTCGGATTGCCGGTGCCCAAGGTCCGACAGCTTGTCGTAGTTGTCAGCCCCAAAGGACGCCTGACCGTGACGTATGACCAGTAGCTCTCCCATAGCGGTTTACAGAACCTCGAAGAGGCCAGCAGCGCCCATGCCGCCACCGACACACATGGTGCAGACAACATATTTGGCACCGCGACGCTTGCCTTCGATCAGCGCGTGGCCAACCATGCGCGCGCCCGACATGCCGTAGGGGTGACCGATCGAAATCGCGCCGCCGTCCACGTTCAACAGCTCGTCCGGGATGCCCAGCTTGTCGCGCGAGGCGATAACCTGGCAGGCGAAGGCTTCGTTCAATTCCCACAGACCGATGTCCTCGATCTTCAGCCCATGCGCTTCCAGCAGCTTTGGCACGGCATAGATCGGACCGATACCCATCTCGTCAGGCTCGCAGCCTGCGGCCATCACACCAACGTAGCGGCCCAGTGGCTGAAGACCGCGGCGTTCGGCTTCCTTGGCTTCCATGACCACGGCGGCAGATGCGCCATCGGAGAGCTGCGAGGCGTTACCCGCGGTGATGAACTTGCCTTCGGGCAGGTGGATACCGTCTTTGAACACAGGCTTCAGACCTGCAAGGCTTTCGGCCGTGGTGCCAGGGCGGTTGCCCTCATCTTTTTCCAACGTAACTTCGTGCTTGGAAATCTCTTTGGTGGCTTTGTCCTGAACCATCATTGTGGTGGTCATTCCGACGATCTCGTCGTCAAAACGGCCGGCCTGCTGCGCTTGGTGCGTCAGCTCTTGGCTGCGTGCTGCGTATTCGTCTTGCGCTTCGCGGCTGACGTTATAGCGCTCGGCCACGTTTTCAGCTGTTTCCAGCATGGTCATATAGATTTCGGGCTTGTTCTGCTTGAGCCAAGGGTCGGCGCTGACGCGCATCTCTGGTGTTTGCACCATGGAAATGCTGTCGACGCCGCCGCCGATGACAATATCCATGCCGTCGGTGATAACCTGCTTGGCCGCGGTGGCAATTGCCATCATGCCCGAGGCACACTGACGGTCCAGCGACATGCCTGCAACGGTCACCGGCAGACCCGCGCGAATGGCGGCTTGACGTGCAATGTTGCCCGCCTGATGGCCCTGTTGCAATGCCGACCCGATAACGCAGTCAGAGATTTCCGACCCGTCAAGCCCGGCGCGCTTCACGGCGTGCTCGATGGCGTGCGCGGCAAGCGCTTGTGGTGTGGTTGCGTTGAACGCACCGCGATAGGCTTTGCCGATCGGGGTACGGGCTGTGGATACGATTACTGCGTCACGCATGGTGATCTCCCTTTGAAATTTCGTCTGTTAGCCCCAATCCAGATCAAGACCTTGGGCCTTGGCTGAATTGAGAGCGTATTTCTTCGTTTGACTAAAGGCATCGGTCAGCTCTTGCTGGCCTGTCTCGTCGGTGATTTTGTCGAAAGCGGATGCGACACCTTCAGGGGTATTCTCGTCGCCGGTCAAGGTCACGCCTTCCGTTTCGTAAATACGGGTTTGAGCGAACCCGCCTGCCCCTGCCCCAAGGATCACGCGGCTGGGGCCGTCCTCGCTGACGAGGTACAGCAGGCCGGGGGTGATGGTTTCAGGCGCCAGCAACGCCTGCGCCTGTTCGGGCAGCAGGTCGGCGGTCATCCGTGTGGCCGCTGTGGGGGCAAGCGTGTTGACGCGGATATTGTCGCGCGCGCCTTCCAGATGCAGCACGTTCATCAGCCCCATCATCGCCGCTTTGGCCGCGCCATAGTTGGACTGGCCAAAGTTGCCATACAGCCCCGACGCCGAGGATGTCAGCACAATGCGCCCGTATTTTTGTTGGCGCATGATCGGCCAGCAGGCATGGGTCACATTCGCAGACCCGATCAGATGCACGTCGACGACCTTGCGGAAATCCGACATCTCCATTTTCGAGAACGTTTTGTCCCGTAAGATGCCTGCGTTGTTCACCACAATGTCGATGCGGCCCCAGGCGTCCATGACCTGTGCGACCATATCCTTGACGCCTGCCTCGTCCGACACATCGCAGCCATGCGCCATCGCCTCGCCGCCCGCGTCGCGGATTTCTTGCGCGACCGCTTCGGCAGCAGCCGAGGATGCCCCCTGCCCGTCGGTTGTCACCCCTAGATCATTGACCATAACCTTGGCACCGCGTGCCGCGAGACCAAGCGCATGGCTGCGCCCCAGTCCCGTGCCTGCGCCGGTAACAATGGCCACGCGATTGTCAAAACGAATTTCCATCATCGCCCCTTAGTGCAGTGCTTGTTCAAAGATGTTGGGCCCGCTCATCACATTGATACCGCCGCTGACAGGCACCACGGCACCTGTGATATAGGCCCCGCCCTTGCCGCATAGAAACAGCATGCAGCCCGCGATATCCGTATCGGTCCCGACGCGGCGCAAGGGCACGTCGTCGCCCACCTTGCTGCGCATGCCTTCGTCATGGGTCGCAAAAGCGGTCATGCGCGATACGAAAGGTCCGGGGGCCAATGCATTCACCGTGATTGCATCGCCCGCCAGTTCCTTGGCAAGGATCTTGCTCAGGTGGATCACCGCGGCCTTCGAGGCAGAATAGCTGTAGGCACCGTCGCCCATCTCGCGTTCACCCATCACCGACCCGACATTCACCACCCGCGCCGGATCTTCGATCGTCGCGTTTACCTTAAGCAGCGGCAGCAGCTTTTGCGTCAGATCGAACAGACCCGCGACATTCACGTCCATGACCTTGCCCCAGGCCTTGAACGGAAAGTCACCCAAAGGTGCGCCCCAAGTGATACCCGCGTTGTTCATCAAAATATCGAGGCTCTGGGTGCGTTCCTTCACGGCTGCAACCATCGCGTCGACACCTTCTTCGGTGCCTACATCGCCCGCGAACCCCTCGGCTGAGCCAGAGGCCCCGAGCGCGTTCAGCTCTTTCGCTACGGCTTCGCAGGCCTCGCCCTTACGGCTGGCGATCAACACGCGGGCACCGGCGCGCACCAGCGCCTCGGCCGCCATCCGGCCAATCCCGGTCGCCCCGCCTGTGACCAGCGCGGTTTTGCCCTCGAGCCCGAAAAGTGTCTGAATATCCATGACTTAGAATCCTCTGTGCTTGGCAACTTGGGCGGCGTGATAGCCGTAGTCCCCCAGCCATTCGGCGCCAACGCGGGCGCGCTTCATGTAAAATCCGATGTCGAAAGCATCGGTCATGCCGATCCCGCCGTGCATCTGTACCCCTTCGATCACCGCCAGCTTGGCCGTCGATGTCGCGCGGGCCTTGGCTAGCGATACAGCCATGGTGACATTATCGGGATCTTCGTCGAGCTTGCGCCCCGCGTGCAACACGGCAGAGGCGGTGACTTCGATCTCGCACCACAAGTGGGCGGCGCGGTGTTGCAAGGCTTGGAAAGTGCCGATCAACGTGCCGAATTGTTTGCGCTCTTTCAGATACCCAACGGTCATCCCGAACGCCCCCGCAGCGACGCCGGCCATTTCAGCGGCCAGTGCGGCCTGTCCTGCCTCTATCGCGGGTTTGAGCACGGTCATGGCGTCATCGACCTGACCCAGCACATCATCGCCCGTCGCTTCGACATTGTCGAAGTCGATCCGCGCAGAATCGCGTGCGTCGATCATGTTCTGCGCATTGCGCGTGATGCCTGCACGGTCTGCGGGAATGTCGAACAGGGTCAACCCATTGTCGGTCTTGGCCAGCACCAGCAACCGGTCTGCCAAGGCACCATCGACGACAAAGGTCTTCTTGCCCGTCAGGCGGAAACCGTTGCCTTCGGATGTGGCAACCATCGCGGTGGCGTTTGGGTCAAACTTCGATGTCTCATCCACCGCCAGCGCATAAGTCGCGTCACCGCTGGCAATCTTGGCGAGTGCAGCTTCGGCGCGCGCGTCGCTGACGTTGCGCAGGGCTGTTGCGGCGATCACCGCTGTCGAAAGAAAGGGGCTCACGGCCAGCGTCTTGCCCATTTCTTGCGCCAGAATTCCCGCAGCAGCATGGCCCATATCGACACCACCTGCGCTTTCAGGAACCAGCACACCGGCCCATCCCATCGCGGCCATCTCTTTCCACATCTTGGCGTCATACGTTTTGCCCGCATCGCGCAGGTCGCGGAATGCTTTGACGGGGGCGGATTTATCAAGGAAACCGCGCGCTGCATCGACCAGCATGGTTTCGTCTTCTGTTAATACTAATTTTACCATGATCTTACCCCGGAAGCCCAAGCACGCGGCGGGAGATAATGCTCAGCATTACCTCGCTTGTGCCGCCTTCGATTGAATTGGCCTTTGTGCGCAGCCAGTCCGCTGGACGGTTGCCCAACGGCCCGTCCCATTCCAGCGCATCGCTGCCGCCAGCGGCCATCAGCAATTCATGGCGCTGCATGTTCAGTTCTGTGCCCATGTATTTCAGCATCGCGGACGCATTGCCTGCGCCAGTGCCTGCTTCGGCTTGGTCTTTATAGCGTTCCAGCGTGAGGCCAATGGCAAGCGCATCCACTTCGCAGCGCATCGCGTCAGCGCGCAGCACGGTGTCCATCTCTTGCCCCTCGGCCAAAGATTCGTTCAGCACCGCACCAAGTGCGCGACCGCCCGACAGCCCTTGCCCGCCGCCCGAGATCATCTCGCGCTCGTGGGTCAACAGGTATTTTGCAACATCCCAACCGCGGTTCTCTTCGCCAACGATGCGGTCCTTGGGCACCTTCACATTGGTAAAGAACGTTTCGCAGAACACGGACGCACCGGAAATCAGTTTGATCGGGCGGGTTTCGACGCCGTCGTCTTCCATGTCGATCAGCAGAAAGGAAATGCCGTTATGCTTGGATGCATCACGATCCGTGCGGATCAGCGCAAAAATCCAGTCGGCTTTGTCGGCATAAGAGGTCCATATTTTCTGGCCGTTCACCAGCCAATGGTCGCCCTTGTCTTCGCCCTTGGTCTGGACACTGGCCAGATCCGACCCTGCCCCTGGCTCGGAATAGCCCTGACACCAGCGGACTTCACCACGTGCGATCGGGGGCAAATAATGCAGTTTCTGCTCATGCGTGCCAAAGTGCAGCAAGGCGGGCCCAAGCATCCAGATACCAAAGCTTTGCAACGGGTTGCGCGCCTCGATCCGGTCCATCTCTTCTTTGAAAATCTTTTCTTGCGCGCGGTTCATCCCTGCCCCGCCGTATTCGACGGGCCATGTGGGCACGGTATAGCCCTTGGACGCGGCGCGCTCTAACCAGACGCGTTGCGCGTCGGATTCGAACTCAAAATTCTTGCCACCCCAGCATATCGATGCTTCACTCGGCTCACCGCCGCGCATTTCGGCTGGGCAGTTTGCCTCAAGCCAATCGCGCAACTCCGCGCGGAAACCCTCCAGTTCCTGTTCGGACTGCATCTTATCTCCCCCCTCGTTTTGCGAACTCCAATTCCGCACTGCAAAATTGCATTTCGAAATTCGATTGACAAGACAGTTTCTGAACGCGCCTATTGCTTTGCAAATTCTAGAGGAGGAAAGACCCGATGAAAGCCATGCTTAGCACTGCCCCCGGCGGCCCCGAAACACTGGAACTGACCGAGCTACCACAGCCCGAACCCAAGAAAGGTCAGGTCCGAATCCGTGTGCGTGCGGCGGGGCTGAACTTCCCTGACACCTTGATTATCAAGGATCTTTACCAGATGAAGCCGCAACGCCCCTTTGCCCCAGGTGGTGAAGTTGCCGGCGATGTGGACGCCGTGGGAGAGGGCGTTTCCAACGTTACAGTCGGCGACCGCGTGCTGGCAATGACCGGCTTTGGCGGCTTTGCGACAGACATCATTGTTGACGCGGAAAGGGTCATGAAGATCCCCGACGCGATGCCATATGACGAAGCGTCATGTCTGGTTCTGACCTATGGGACCTCACATCACGCCCTAAAAAACCGGGCCGAAATCCAGCCCGGCGAATCTTTGCTGATCATGGGCGCTGCGGGTGGTGTCGGTGCCGCCGCGATCGAACTGGCCAAAGCTTCGGGCGTGCGGGTCATCGCCGCGGTATCGTCGGAAGAAAAAGCGCAGTTCTGTCGTGATTTAGGCGCCGATGAAACGATCATCTATAGCCGCGACATGGATGACCGCGCCACGCAAAAAGCCTTCTCGGACGAGATCAAGAAGCTGTCGGGCGGCGAAGGCGTCGATGTGGTCTATGACGCCGTCGGCGGTGCCTATGCAGAACCCGCTGTGCGCGCGCTGGCCTGGAAAGGCCGCTATCTGGTCGTAGGCTTCCCCGCTGGCATCCCCAAAATCCCACTGAACCTGACGTTGCTGAAAGGCTCGCAGATCATGGGTGTTTTCTGGGGCGCGCATACGGCACGTGAACCCAAGGTACATGCCGAAAACATGGCCGATCTGTTCCGCATGTATGCTGACGGTCAGATCAAACCGCGCATCTCGGCCCGCTTCCCGCTGGAGAAAGCCGCCGACGCGCTGAACCTGATGCAAGACCGCAAGGTGCAGGGCAAAGTCGTTTTGGATGTTCAATAATCAGGAAGGACAACCAAAATGACCAACACACAAATTGTTATCGCAGAGCTGCCCAGCGATTCGCTGACAGCTGAGCATTTCAAACAGACCACCACCGATATGCCCGTGGCGGGTGACGGGCAGGTGCTGCTCAAGGTGATCCTGATGTCCATCGACGCGGCCAACCGGTCGTGGATGAAGGGGGCCACCTACCGCGCCGCTGTAAACGCGGGCGACGCCATGCCGACCTATGCGATCTGCGAAGTCGTCGAAAGCAACAGCGACCGTCTGGCCGTGGGCGATATCGTCGCGTCCGAGGCGACTTGGTCGACCTTTGTCGCTGCTGATGCGCGGAAATGCGAGAAACTGCCCAAAGTGCCGCAACTGTCGAACCTGATGTCTGTTTACGGCATCGCGGGCAAAACCGCCTACCATGGGCTGATCTCGGTCGGGCAACCGGTCGCGGGTGAAACCGTGCTGGTGTCGGCTGCGGCGGGGTCGGTCGGCGGCTATGTCGGTCAGATCGCCAAGGCGCTTGGTTGTCGGGTCGTGGGCATCGCCGGTGGGGCGGAAAAATGCAAATGGGTGACAGAAGAATTGGGCTTTGACGCCTGCATCGACTACCGCGCGCCTGGCATGTCCAAGGCCCTGCGCGCCGCCTGCCCCGATGGGGTAGACGTGTATTTCGACAACGTTGGTGGCACCGTTCTCGAGGCGGCGTTGTTTGCGATGAACGAAAAGGGCCGCATCGTCTGCTGTGGTGCTGTCAGCCAGTATGACACGGAATCCCCCACCGGCCCGCGCAACCTGCCCGGTCTGGTCGTGGTCAAACGTCTGCGGATGGAGGGGTTCATCGTGATGGACTGGACCCAGAACGACGCCAAGGCGCTGCGCGCGTTGCAGACCTGGGTCGATGCGGGGCAGATCAAGGTAACCGAAGATATCATCGACGGACTGGAAAACGCGCCACAGGCGTTGATCGGTCTGCTGGCCGGTGAAAACAAAGGTAAGCGCATGGTGCGTGTTGCCGCTGACCCATCCTGAAGGAGCATTACCATGTCTGCACTGAAAGAGGCATTTGCCCATAGTGAAACGCTGATCGGGACCGAGGTCGGTGTCTCTGATTGGATCACGGTGGATCAAGAGATGATCGACCAATTCGCCAAAACTACCCACGATATGCAGTGGATCCACATCGACCCTGAACGCGCGGCGGCGGAAACACCCTTTGGCGGGACCATCGCGCACGGGTTCCTGACCCTGTCGCTCGCCAGCCGCTTTGCCTATGATTGCTTTAACATGATGCCCGGACAGGTGATGGGCATCAACTATGGCATGAACAAGCTGCGGTTTCTGACACCGGTCAAAGCGGGCTCTCGCCTGCGGGGGCGGTTTACGCTGCAAAAGGTCACGGCGCGCAACGCCACCGATATGCTGCGCGAGAACCTGCTAACGATCGAAATCGAAGGCGTCGAGACACCCGCGATGGTGGCCGAATGGCTTGGACTGGCTGTTTTCAAGGACTAACTGTTCACGACCAGAACGACAAATGGCCGCGCATCCCTGCGCGGCCATTTGCTTTCGTGGAGCGCGGATTACCCCGCGGGGCAGGCTGCACCCGTCTCGATCCAGGCTTTGGTCAGCTCGCCAAATATCTCCTGACTGCCCGGTGCGGGCTCACGTCCCTCGCCCGGATGCCACCCCCAACCGACCAGACCGTCTTCGGCGTTATGCTCGTGCAGCTCTTCCAGCGTCTTGCCACCATTGCGTTCCTCGTCCTTGATTTGGGCACAAATCTCGGCGGCGGATTTACCAACCCAACCCATTTCGATAGGCGCTAACTGCCAAGGCGTATGGCCTGGAATAGACCCGCCCCCTGCGGCAAAGGTAAAGTTTTGTTCACCGTGGCAGGTGCTGCAGCGCATGCCCGGCGCACCAAAGTCCGCCTCTCCGCGCACAACGGGGGGCTCGTGCATCTGCATATCCATCCCTTGGCGGGGGGAATTATCGACAGGGTGACAGTTCAGGCAGCGCGGATGCCCGATCACCACCATCATTTCCTCGAACAGCGCGGTGGAGCGTTCTGCCTCCCCTTCGATGGCATCAAACTCGTTGACGGTGCGCAAACCGTTGACGGTTTCCGCCATAACAGGGCCCGCCATCAGCGCAGTGATGGCCATGATGTTCAGCGTATTTTTCATGACTTACACTCCTACGGATTTGCTAAAGGGCAGTTTCGTCACAGCCTGCCCCGTCAGGGCGCGCCATGCGTTTGCGACGGCAGGACCAACGGGCGGCAGACCGGGTTCGCCGATGCCGGTGGGATCATTGTCGCTTTGAATGATGGCGACTTCTACCTCGGGCATCTCGTTGATGCGCAGCATGCGGTAGGTGTCAAAGTTGCGTTCAACGATGGTGCCGCCTTCGCCAAGGGTGACCTCGTCGAACAGCACCGATCCCAGACCATAGCCGGCCCCACCTTCGATCTGCGCACGGATGACGTTGGGGTTCACGGCGACACCACAGTCGACGGCGCACCAGATCTTATGCACCTTGGGGAAACCGCCTTGATCCGACACTTCGACGATCTGGGCCACATAGGTATTAAAGCTTTCGTGCACGGCGACGCCGTAGGCGCGATCCCCCTTGACCTTGGTACCGTCCCAGCCCGCAAGCTCGGCCACTTTTTCCAATACGCCACGGTCGCGACCGGCGTCGCCTTTCATCAGGTCCAGACGCCCCTGAACGGGGTCTTTGCCCCCTGCCTCGAGCAGTTGATCGAGGAAAACTTCGGTCGCATAGCCGGTGTGCGAATGCCCGACAGAACGCCACCAAAGCACCGACACGGGGCTGTCTTGCCGGACCCAATCCACCTTGAGCGCAGGCAGATCATATGGCATTTTCGTTGCCCCTTCGTAAGAGGTCGGGTCCATGCCGTCTTTCATCATCGCTTCCATCGGGCCACCGGTCATGATGGACTGGTTCACCACCACGTCATGCCACCCGACGATATTGCCGTCAGCGTCCAAGCCGCCCTTCATCTTGTGCACGGTCAGCGGACGATAATAGCCGCCGGTCATGTCATCTTCGCGCGTCCAAAGTAGCTTCCACGCGCCGTTGCCGCCTGCGGCTTTCGCGATCTCGGCAACTTCAGCGGCGACATGGGCCGTAGGCTGCGCACGGCGCCCAAAGCTGCCGCCCGCGAACATCACGTTGATCTGCACATCTGACGGATTGATCCCCAAGGTGGCTGCCAGCGTGGGCTTGTCGAGCGACGGGAACTGCGAGCCCATCCAGAGTTCGGCCTTGCCATCGGTCATTTCAATAACAGCATCCAGCGGTTCAAGCGCGGCGTGGGCAAGATAGGGGAAGTGGAACTCTGCCTCGATCACCTGCACGGCCCCGTCGATCTCCGCCATAGCATCGCCAACCTCTTCCGCGGCACGACCGCCTTCGGCAGCGGCACGCGAGAAATCCGCATAGATTTGCTCGCTCGACCGCGTTTCGGCCTTGCTGTCGTCCCACGTCACGCGCAACGCCTCGCGTCCCTTAAGCGCGGCACCGGTGTTCTTGGCATAAACCGCGACCCCTTGCGGGATTTCACGCACCGCGATCACGCCCGCAACCTTCAGTGCGTCGGTATCGTCAAAGCTGGCCACGACAGCGCCCATCTTGTCGGGGTGGGCGACGACGACGGTCTCCATTCCGTCGCGGTACACATCCATCGTGTATTCCGCTTTGCCGGTCGTCTTGGCGTGGGTATCCAGCTTGGGCACATCGGTCCCGATCAGGATAAAATCCTTGGCCTGCTTCAACTTGGGCTCCGCAGGTGCCGTCATAGTCGCGGCTTTCTCAGCGAAGGCACCAAAGCCCGCTTCGGTGCCCTTGGCGTGAGAAATGCGCCCCTTTGACACGGTAATTTCAGACGCGGGCACGCCCCATTCGGCGGCGGCAGCATCCACCAGCATCGCGCGCGCAGCAGCGCCGGCTTTGCGCATCTGCATATAGCTGTTCGCCATCGCGGTGGATCCGCCTGTCCCCTGCAATCCGAACAAGGAATTGGCATAGAGTTCATCATTGGCCGGTGCACTTTCGGCGCGCATCTGTGACCAGTCGGCGTCCAGCTCTTCGGCCACCAAGGTCGCGAGACCGGTGTTTGGCCCCTGACCGAATTCGATATGCTTGATGATGACCGTCACCGTGTCATCCGGCGCGACGCGGACAAATGCGTTTGGTGCGAAGGTAGCCGGATCAGCCGACGGATCAAGGGCGGTCGCGGCACCGGATTGGGCGCGTGATTTTTCCGGGAGAACAACACCGATCACCAGACCGGCAGAAGCCGTTGACAGAAAGCCGCGACGGGAAAGCTTTGAAGTGTTCATGGCTTAACCCTCCAGCTCTTTGGCGGCGTTCTTGATCGCGGCGCGGATACGGACATAGGTGGCGCAGCGGCAGATATTGCCGGCCATCGCATTGTCGATCTCCTCGTCCGTGGGGTTGGGGATCTCGCGCAGCAGGGCCGTGGCGCTCATGACCTGTCCGGATTGACACCAACCGCACTGGGGTACGTCAATCGCTTCCCATGCGGCCTGTACGGCGCGCGCTTCGCGACCTTCGACCGCTTCGATGGTGGTCACATAAGACCCCTCGACCATCGAGATTGGGGTGACACAGCTGCGACGTGTCATACCGTTCAGCTCGACGGTGCAGGCACCGCATTGGGCGATGCCACAGCCAAATTTCGTCCCAGTCAGCCGCATGTCATCGCGCAGCACCCACAAAAGGGGCGTGTCGTCGGGCGCGTCAACGCTTACTTCTTTGCCGTTCAGGGTAAAGTTGATCATGCTGGCTATTCCTTCAAACTGTTGGCGGATGGCGTGGAATTCTGATGCTTCCCTTGGAGAGGTGAGCTAGCCCGCGAAACCGCGGGGTCAATGACCCGACATGCCAAAGGCGGAGATAATGTAAAACTACCTCCGCCAGATTTTCATCGCTGGTGATGCGGGTTTAATCGTTGGTGGTCTTGGCCGGATCCTTGCCGGTGAAACGCGCCACCAGGGCAAAGAAATAGGGCACGAACAGCACACCCAGAACGGTCGCGGCAATCGTACCGGCCAGCACACCGGCCCCAATCGCCGTACGCCCGCCAGACCCGGCACCCGTGCTAAGAACCAGCGGCAAGACCCCCAATGAAAACGCCATAGAGGTCATGATGATCGGGCGGAACCGCTGCCGTGCTGCATCAATGGCGGCGTCAAAAACGCTCTCGCCTTCTCGGCGTCTGTCACGGGCAAACTCGACGATCAGGATCGCGTTTTTGCCCGTCAGACCCACGACGGTCAACAGCCCCACCTGAAAGAAGACGCCATTTTCGAACCCGCCCAGATACGCACCGGTCAACGTCCCAAGGATACCGATCGGCATCGCGAGCATCACCGCAAAGGGGATCGACCAGCTTTCATATAGCGCGGCCAGCGCAAGGAAAATCGCTGCCAGCGACAGACCATACAGCAGCGGTGCCTGATTGCCGCTTTCTTGTTCTTCCAACGACAGACCCGTCCACGCGATCTGGAAACCTGGGGGCAACTGCGTCACCAGACGTTCCAGCTCTGCGATGGCTTCGCCCGTGCTGACCCCCGGCGCGGGGGACCCCTGAATTTGCATCGCGGGGATGCCGTTATAGCGGTTCACCCCCTGCGGCCCGTAAGCCCAGCTTCCTTCGGCAAAGTTCGAGAAGGGCACCAACCCGCCGCTGTCATTGCGCACGCGCCATTTCTCAAGATCCGAAGGCACCGCCCGCGCCGCGGCCTCGCCCTGCACATAGACCCGCTTGATCCGCCCTTCATCGACAAAGTCATTCACATAGCGACCCGCCCAAGCGATGGTCAGTAGCGTGCCCACATCCGTGGCGCTGACCCCCATCGCCCCGGCACGGCGCCAGTCGATATCCAGATTGAACTGCGCCGCATCCTCTAGCCCGCTGGGGCGGGCGGAGGCGATGAGCGGGCTTTGCGCCGCCATTCCCAACAGCTGGTTACGCGCCTCTAGCAATTGCTCGTGGCTTTGCCCGCCGCGCCCTTGCAGATAGAAATCAAAGCCGGATACATTGCCAAGTTGGCTGACCGAGGGTGGCACAATGGGAAACACCATTGCGTCCTGAATTTGGCTGAATGCACCAAACGCCCGACCGGCCACCGCCTGCACGCTTTGCGCGGCTGCGGTGCGTTCCTCCCAGTCTTTTAGCCGTACAAAGACCAGACCAAGGTTTTGCCCTTGGCCCGCAAAGCTGAAGCCAACCACGCCGAACACGGATTCAACGACGTCACTCTCGTTTTCCAGATAGTAGTTTTCGACCTGCTTGATGACCTCGAGCGTGCGTTCCGCCGTCGCCCCCGTGGGCGCCTGCACCAGCGTGAACAGCGTGCCCTGATCCTCGGCGGGCAGAAACCCTGCGGGCGTGCGCATGAACAAGAACACCATCGCCGCGATGATCGCCAGATAGACCAGCCCGACCCGCAGCGGACGGCGCACCAGCCAGCCCACCGTGCCAGTGTACCCACCAAGCGTCTTGTCAAAACCGCGGTTGAACAGGCCGAAGAACCCGCGCCGCTTCTCGTGGCTGCCCTGCCTAAGCAGTGACGCACAGAGCGCCGGCGTTAGCGTCAGGGCCACCACCACCGACAATGTCATGGCCGAGATGATGGTGATCGAGAACTGCTTGTAGATCACCCCCGTCGAGCCGGGGAAAAACGCCATCGGCACGAAAACCGCAGACAAAACCACAGCGATGCCGATCAAGGCACCGGTGATCTGGTCCATCGATTTGCGCGTCGCTTCCAGCGGACCGATGTGTTCCTGTTCCATGATGCGTTCGACATTTTCGACGACAACAATCGCGTCATCCACCAACAGACCAATCGCCAGCACCATGCCCAACATCGTCAGCGTGTTGATCGAAAACCCAAAGGCCGCCAGCACGCCGAATGTCCCCAGCAACACGACCGGCACAGCAAGCGTCGGAATCAGCGTGGCGCGAATGTTCTGCAAGAACAGATACATAACGATGAACACCAACACGATCGCCTCGATCAGGGTCTTGATCACCTCTTCGATAGAGATTTTGACGAAAGGCGTTGTATCGAAGGGAACAACATAGCTGACCCCGTCGGGGAAGAACGCCGACAGTTCCTCGATCCGCTGTTCGACGGCAGCAGCCGTATCCAGTGCGTTGGCACCGGGGGCGAGGCTGACCGCCATGCCGGTCGCGGCATTGCGGTTATAGCGCGAGATTGTGGCATAGCTTTCCGCACCGATCTCTACCCGCGCAACATCATTCAGCAGCACCAGCCCGCCGTCGGTTTCCGCACGCAGCACGATTTGGCGGAAATCCTCGGGACTGGTCAGCAGGGATTGTGCCGTGATCGTCGCGTTCAGCGCCTGCCCTTCGACCGCGGGGCGGCTGCCAAAAGACCCCGCCGAAATCTGCGCGTTCTCGGCCGAAACGGCGGCGACGATGTCGGATGGGGTCAGCTCGAACGCGGCGAGCTTTACAGGGTCAAGCCAGATGCGCATGGCGTATTGCGCCCCGAAGACCTGCACGCTGCCCACGCCTTCGACGCGGCTGATCTCGTTCACCAGATTGGATTGCATGTAGTCGCCAAGATCGGTGGCATCATATTGGCCGTTCTCGCCAATCAGCCCGATCACCATCAAGAATCCGGCAGAGGATTTTTGCACCGTGATGCCCTGACGCTGCACCGGTTCTGGCAACAACGCAGAGGCTTGCGACAGTTTGTTTTGCACCTGTACCTGCGCGATATCGACATCGGTGCCGGTCTCGAAGGTCAGCGTGATGCTGGCACCGCCGGCGCTGGTGGATGACGACGAGATATAGCGCAGCCCGTCCAGACCGGTCATCTGCTGTTCAATCACCTGCGTCACCGTATTGGCCACCGTCTGCGCCGAGGCCCCGGGATAGGACGCACGCACGGCCACGGAGGGCGGCGCGATCTGCGGATATTGCGCCACGGGGAGGGTGAGGATCGACAAAACGCCGATACCCATGATGAAAATTGAAATGACCCACGCAAAGATAGGGCGGTCAATAAAGAAACGGGCCATGCAAAACGCTCCGGCTTTTGGTTATTCGGCGGGTGCCGGTGCGGTGTCCCTGGACGTGGTGTCGGGGGCGGTTTGTTCTTGGGGCGTGACAGTGGCACCAGGGGCAGCCTTTTGCAGGCCCATCATGATTACACGGTCCCCCGCCGATAGGCCCTCGCTCACGATCCAGTCCGATCCACGGTCCTGTAGCACCGTCAGCAGGCGCTGTTCGACCACATTGTCGGCGTTGACCACCATCGCCAGCGGCTGCCCACGACGGTCGCGGCTCACGGCCTCTTGCGGGACAAGAAACGCACCCTTGGCGATCCCTGTCGGCATTTCAACGCGAACATACATCCCGGGCAGCAGCAGGCGGTCAGGGTTGGCAAACCCCATTCGTAGAACGACCACGCCGGTTTGCTGGTCGACGTCCGGCTCGGCCGCGTTCAACGTGCCGGTCTGGTCGTAGATACTGCCATCCGCCAGCGTTAGCTTGACCTCGCGCGGGGTGTCGCCCAGCCGTTTTTCCGCATTGCCGCGCCGCCAATCAAGCAGTTCTGCAGCCGATTGCGTCACATCGACATAAACGGGGTCAATGTTGCGAATGATAGCGAGAGGGCTGGCTTGGCTGTTGGTCACCAGCGCACCGGGGCTGGTCAGCGACCGCCCGATCTCGCCTGACAGGCGGGCACGGACCTGCGTGTGGTCCAGTTCGATCTGGGCCGATTGCAACCCAGCTTGCGCCGCCTGCAGCGACGCCGCCGCGCCGTCCCGTGCTGCGACCGCCGCATCAAGCGCCTGATCGCTGGCCACATTGCGCGACGACAGTTCCTCGAAGCGCTTGGCCTCTCGATCTGCTGACCGGGCTTGCGCCTGAGCCTGCGCGACCGAGGCCTGCGCCTGTGCCACCGCTGCCTCATAAGCGATTGGGTCAATGGTAAAAAGGACATCGCCTTCTGCCACAGGCTCGCCTTCGGTAAATAGACGTTGGGTGACGATCCCAGCCACTTGCGGCCGCACCTCGGCCTCGGCAGAGGCCACAACGCGTCCCGGTAAAGTGGTGGCCAGCTGCACGTCCTGCGGTTGCATGGTCATAACGGTGACAGCGGCGGGTGGACGCTCTGCCTGCTGTGCCACTGCGGGGACAGACACCGCACAAATAGCCGTTGCAAGAACTGCGTGGCGCAGCCCGGAAATCAAGGAATTCATTCTGACGATCCTGTCTTTTCAATTCATATCTTAAATCGCACCAGAGGTGCCGGTCTCTGGGAGGCGACGTGCCCTATTTTTCTGGCGCAGTTACCGGCGCTTGGGCGGCGACCTTGGGCCCGCAGGTCGCGCGTGTCGCCGCTGGTCCCGTCGGTGACGCCGGCGGCTGTAGCTTGCGATAGATCAGAAAGGATATGCAGGCCATAGCCCCCATCATCGGGATTAGTATCGCCATCGCCAAAAGGGCATTGCCCATCATCGCCCCGATTGACCCAACAAGCAGGCCCGAGCCCATCTGGATAAAGCCCAGCATCGACGCAGCTGCCCCCGCCGACCGCCCAAACGGGGCCAGCGCTGCGGTGGACATCGCCGGCATCACAAAGGCGATCCCAAAAGAATAGGTCGCCACGGGCACCATCACATGCAAGAAACTGGGCGGCCATAGCAGCAGCGTCAAAGTCCCAAGACTGCCCAAGGCCACGAACACAAGCCCCGGCCCGACAAGCCGGTTTGCCGAAAAACGGCCCATCAACTGGCGCACCAAAAGCGACGCCGCAAAAAAGCTGCCCGATTGCGCCAGCATAGAGGCGCCGAACTGCGCCGGTGTCAGCCCGACCTCGTCCATCAGGATGAACGGCAGGAATGTCGCCTGCGCATACAGCGCGCCAAGGGCCCCGCCCATGACCAAGGCGGCCGTCATAAACTGGGGATTGCCAAGCAAGGACTTGTAGGTCCGTCCGAGCGCTTTGAAATTCAACCGTGACGGGTCAGCGGTCACGGTCTCCTTCATCGAGAACAACGCCACCCAAATCACAAGAAAACCGATCAGGGTCATAAGCAGGAAAATCGACTGCCACCCGAAGAGGGGCAACATCAGACCACCGATCGTAGGTGCCAGCGCCGGCCCGAGCGCTAGAATAATGCCGATCAGGTTCATGATCCGCGAGGATTGGTCGTCGGTGAATAGATCACGCACCAATGCTCGTGAAATCGCGATCCCCGCCGAGGCGCCTATCCCTTGCAAGAAGCGCGCGCCCATCAGGACTTCGACCGTGGGCGACAGGGTCGCCGCGACACTGGCCACACAATAAAGTGCCATAAATGCAATCGTAATCGGGCGTCGACCAAGCGCATCTGACAGCGGCCCTGCGATCAATTGCGCACAGGCGAAACCACCGAAATACAGGGTTAACGTCAGCTTGATTGCGGATTCCGTCGTCTCGAACACGCGCACCAGCTCTGTCATCGCTGGCGTATATAGCGCCATCGACACAGGCCCGATTGCCACCAGCAAGGCGCCAATCATGCTGACTCGGCGTTCCGACATAATAGAGGATGTCATTTTGCGCCCTCGGTCTTGCAAGAAACCCCGCGCAAGGCGGCCAGATTTTGCCGCAGGGTCAGCGCGGTTTGATGAAAGGTCTGCCATTGCTCTTGGGTCAGCCCGTCCGAGATGATGGCCTCTACGCGCTCGCCAATCTGTGCGATTTGCGACAGAACGTCATTGGCCTGCGGGGTGAGCGACGCGATCTTGGCACGGCGGTCGTTTGGATCAGCGGTGCGGGCAATCAGCTCTGCTGCCTCGAGGCGATCCAGAAACCCTGTGAGGCTCATCGGGGTCATCCCCAGACTTTCTGCCAGCATATGCTGTCGCGTAGCACCACACCGCGCCATATGCGCCAGCACACGGGCCTCTGCCGCCGTAACCGCCAGTTCAGCTGCGTCAATCTCGCGCTCGAACACACCCCTGGTAAGACGACCAAGGTCGCTGATAAGGAAACCAAAGCTATCGGGGTTGATGGTGGTACGCATGTTGTGTCCGCTTATAATATGTTTACCTTATTATATAGCGCACTGATGCATATCGCTCCAAGTGTCAATTCGACTATCTCTACAAAAAAACGTGAGCCCGCCAGCCTGATGCCCGTCTTTCCGGCAGAGTTGTCGATGATAATGATGCACGCTTTACGTGCGCGATTCCGTACTGCCGATTCCCCTTTTGATGCCAGGCCGGCGCTTGGCCATCCATGCGATTTCCACTCGCACCTGTATTTCCGTCCAATGCTGCATCGCCCTTATTAAATAGGTAAAAGGAAATTTGAATTGGGTTAAATGCCTAAGTATTAAACCGAGATCGCCCCAATTATGACAAGTTTCGCCATCAGATTGAATGCAACAGAAACAGCCATACCGAGCTGTTGCGGAAAAGTAGTTAGGCAAACAAATGAAAATTCTGGCGGTAGATGACGACCCAATCATCCTAGAGCTTTTGTCGCATTTCATTGAAGGCATGACCGATCACACGCTGGTCACGGCCGAATGCGCAGCCGATGCCCTGCAGGTGATCAAGGATAACGCCCGCGCGCCGTTTGACAGCTTCCTACTTGATATCCAGATGCCTGTCACCGACGGCATCGAGCTGGCCAGCCAGATCCGTTCGATGAAGCAATACATCGAAGCGCCGATCTTGATGCTGACCGCGATGTCCGAAAAGTCTTACATCGACGCTGCCTTCTCTGCGGGTGCAACGGACTATGTGACCAAACCATTCGAGATGACCGAGCTTAAGGCGCGCCTGTCACTGGTTGAACGTGCGGTCGAAGGATTGGCCACGCGCACCAGCAAGATTTTCGCCGCCAAAGCGGTCACTCATCACAACGGCAAGCCTGAGCGTGCGGTGCAGCTGCACGAACCGATGGCGATCCACGATGTGAATAACCTCATCGAATTCATGGCGCTTGAAAACTACGTGCAGCAGCTGTCGCGCAGCGATCTGTTCGGGTCGATCTGCTTTGCCTTTAATATCCGCGATGTCGAACATTTCCACGGCAGCATGTCGAACTTCGAATTCTGCAGCATGCTCAGCGACGTCGGAGAGATTATTTCCGACACGCTCGACGGGTGTCAGTTCCTGATGTCCTATGCCGGCGGTGGCACTTTTGTGTGCATCACCGAAAGCGGATGGCGCCCCGATCCCAGGCTTTTGGCAAATGATATCAACATTTCGCTGGCAAAAACCGAATTGTTCGATAACCGTGGAGAGCATATCAACCCGCGTATCTGTGCCGGTAAGGCTGTGCGTTTGATGTGGAAGACGAATTCGTCGGTTATGGATGCGCTGTCAGAGGCACATGTCTCTGCCGAAGAAGCGACAGCCAACTACCAAAAGGTCCAGAACGACTTTTGGAATGTAGGGAGGACGGCGTGATGCACCATAAACTGGAGCTACCGGGAATCGAGCGTATCCGCGCGCGGTTCCTCGAAATGCTAGAGCAGCGGCAACGTGCACTGGCAGAACACGCGCTGGCCGCATGGGAGGGGACCTCCCTGCAGGATATCAATGACAACCTGACCGAAGCCCGCCGAATCCTGCACCAGATCGCCGGCACTGCCGGTTCTTTGGGGTTCGACGATCTAGGCACCATTGCGCGCGACAACGAGGTCGCGATTGACACGCATCTTGATGGCCCCAACGGCAAGATCGCCAGCTGCCCGACCGAGATTATCTTTGGGCTGGATGATTTCCTCAAAAGTTCGGAAGCGTTGATTGCTGAACAGGCCACGCTCGAATCCGCGTAGCGCGGTCTTTTGCCCCCGACGCTTAGGGCCATGCGCCGTTGCAGTGTCTCGCACTCCGGCCTGACGAGGGTCAGCCCCCAGTTTCTTGCGACATTCCATTGATTTTCAGCAGTCGATAAAGGACGTTCGTCGCAGCACGAAACGCCCCTCAGTCGAAAGTGGACCTGTCCTATGACCCAACCCCATATCCTGATCGCAGGCGGCGGAATCGGCGGCCTTGCACTGGCCCTCTCGCTGCATCAACTTGGCGTGCGCTGCACGGTATATGAACAGGTCCGCGCCCTGAAACCTCTGGGTGTGGGGATCAACATCCAACCCAATGCCGTGCGCGAACTTTTTGATCTAGGGCTCACCCCCGCCCAGCTGGACAAGATCGGTGTGCCGGCACGCGAATGGGCGCTGGTCGGACAAAAGGGGCAAGAGATTTACGCCGAACCGCGCGGCACTGACGCGGGGTACCGCTGGCCGCAATATGCCGCACATCGGGGCCAGCTGCATATGCTGCTGTATCAAACGCTGGTGGACCGCGCCGGCCCAGAGGCGGTGCAACTGGGAGCCAAGATCAGCGGATACAGCATCCTGCCAGAGGGCGGCGTGACCGCGACCATCGACCATACCGACGGATCACACTCCATTGCCGAGGGCACGTTGCTGATTGGCGCGGACGGAATCCACTCTGCCGTGCGCGCGCAGATGCATCCGGACCAGCCGCCGATCCATTGGGGCGGCGCGTTGATGTGGCGCGGCACGTCGCGGGCGAAACCGGTGCGTACGGGGTCGTCCTTTGTGGGGCTTGGCGACCACCGTCAGCGCATGGTGATCTATCCGATTTCAGCACCCGACGCAGACGGCTTTGCCACGATCAACTGGATCGCCGAGGTAACGCTGGATGAAACCGACGCGCGCAAAAGCGGTTGGTACAAGCCCGCGCAACTGTCCGACTTTGCGCATCATTTCGACGGCTGGACCTACGATTGGCTTGATGTGCCTGCCCTGCTGCGCGGCGCATCCGAGATATACGAGAACCCGATGATCGACCGTGATCCCGTATCGACTTGGGTTGACGGTCCGGTCGCCCTGATCGGGGACGCCGCCCATGCGATGTATCCCACAGGATCAAACGGCGCGAGCCAAGCGATCTTGGACGCCCGAAACCTGTGTGCACTTATGTTAAAGCAAGGCGTCACACCCGCCGCGCTGCGCAGCTTTGATGACACCTATTGCGGGCCTATTTCCGACCTCATCCTACGCAACAGGGGGGCGGGCCCGTTCGGGTTGTTGAACATGGTAAATGACCGCTGCGGCGGGACGTTCGACCGCATCGACGATGTCATACCTGCCGCGGAGCGGTCCGCGTATATGGCACAGTACAAAACCGCTGCCGGCTTTGCAGTTGACGCCCTGAACGCCGCTGACCCGACGCTGCCGCAAGGCGCACGGTTGGTGGTCTAAGGCTCTGGGACCATCGCATATTTTTTGTGCGATGCCGAAAACGTGAGCGGGAAAAAGTTTAACTTACTAAAATTGTCAGGTTGACCTTTCACGCGATATTCTTCAGGTACTGCGCATGATTTCCATGCCTCCGGCAGTGCCCGTCGACCCGCTTTCGTCGGCAGCATCCGCAGGCGCGATCCGTCAAAAGGAACCGACCGTATGACCCGCAGTCTGATGACCTCTGTGCTTGCATTGACCTTGGCCTCCCCCGCCCTCGCGGTAGAGAAAGCCGACGTGATCGACACATACGCCGACATCGCCGAAGCCGCGTACGGCGACAGTCTGATCACCGCCCAAGCGCTGGTCGACGCCGTGGATGCCCTGATTGCAGAGCCGTCCGCCGACACAATGCAAGCCGCCCGCACAGCTTGGCTGGCGGCGCGGGTGCCCTACCAGCAGACCGAAGCCTACCGTTTCGGCAACCCCATCGTGGACGATTGGGAAGGCAAGCTGAACGCCTGGCCGCTGGACGAAGGTCTGATCGACTATGTTGACGCATCCTATGGCGGGGCCACTGACGAAAACGCCGCCGCGGCGCTGAACGTCATCGCGAACCCCACCTTCACGCTGTCGGGAACAGAGGTAGACGCCAGCACAATCACACCTGAATTCCTCGCTGAGACATTGCACGAAGCCGACGGCAACGAGGCTAACGTTGCTTCGGGCTATCACGCGGTTGAATTCTTGCTGTGGGGGCAGGATCTGAACGGCACGAAACATGGTGCCGGTGCGCGGGACTGGACCGATTATGCCTCGGGCGATGATTGCACCAACGACAACTGCGACCGCCGCGGTCAATACCTGAAGGCGGCAGCCGATCTGATCGTGTCAGATCTGGAGTATATGGTCGCACAATGGGCCGAAGGCGGTGCCGCACGCAGCACCCTGACCGGAAACGAAGACGGCGCGATCTCGGCGATGCTGACCGGTATGGGGTCGCTGTCTTACGGCGAACTTGCGGGCGAACGGATGCGCCTTGGTCTGATGCTGAACGACCCCGAAGAAGAGCATGACTGCTTTTCGGACAACACTCACAACAGCCACTATTACGACGGTTTGGGCATTCAAAACGTGTACCTTGGTGCCTATGCACGCACCGATGGCACGTTGGTCACCGGCCCGTCACTGTCCGATCTGGTCGCCGCCGAGAACGCCGATCTTGATGCGGAAATGCAGCTGAACCTGTCGACCACCATGCGCAAGCTTGGCCAGATCAAGACCGCTGCCGAAGCGGGCATGTCCTATGACCAGATGATGGCGCGCGGCAACAAGGGCGGCGAAGCCTTGGTCATGGGGGGGGTGAACGCCCTGATCGCACAGACCAAGACCATCGAACGCGTCGTCGCCACCCTGGGCGTGGATGACGTGGCGATTGAAGGCTCCGACAGCCTCGATAGCCCCGGCGCCGTGTTCGAGTAATACCCCGTTTTCACGCGTTCCTCCTCCCACTGAAAGTAAACGACAATGAAGAAACTACCGGTTGCGCTTTGGCGCTGACCGGTGCCACTCCCCTTTTGGCACAAGAACAGGCTTTTGTCTGGGGCGGTGAATTCGAAATCGGCGTCGACAGCACGGTTAAATCCGATGATCCCGCAGCCGAACTGACCGATAACTACGCAAGCCTTTCGCTGGCGTTCGAAGCGGGCGTTGCAAACAGCATCACCCTGTTCGGTGAAGCGACACTAGAAAGCGTCACAGACGCCGCAGACACCCGCCATCTCGACGATCTGGGTCTCTATGTGAACGAACTGGGGCTGCGCTTTGATCTGGCCGCAGGCGAATTGAGCGTCGGTAAAGTCAGCCCGACCTTTGCCGCTGCATGGGATGCAGCCCCTGGGTTCTACGGCACATCGCTGGCCGAAGACTATGAACTGTCCGAAGTCATCGGTGCGACCTTTGACATGCCTGTCGCCGCATCGGGCGGGCTTTTGTCCTTTGCCCTATTCTATGCTGACGACACTGCCTTTAGCGACTCGCTGGGGACCAAACGCGGCCGCAACACCACCGCCGACGGCGGCGCGGGCAACACCGGCAAGCTGAATAACGTCGCACTGCAATACACGCAAGAGATGGGCGACACGACCTATTGGGTTGGCGCACGCTTCCTGACCGCAGGCGAAAGCGATCTGTCCGACGAAAAAGGGGCCGTGATCGGTATGGCGCATGACTTTGGCAACGGGTTCGACCTGATCGCCGAAGTTGCCTATTTCGGCGGGTTTGCCGGCACGGGCGAGGATTCCACCTATGCGACTTTGGGCGGGTCTTACGTTCAGGGGCCGTGGGCCTATTCAGCCAGCTATACCGGCATCGACAACACCGCGAACGGTTACGACGATTTGATCACGGTGGGCGTAGACTATACGTTCGAGAATGATATGTCGCTCGGTGGTGGCGTCGGTTTCTACGATGTAGGCGGCGATGACTTTACCACTGTCGGTGCATCCTTGGTGATCCCATTCTAATTAAGAGATAGGGCAGATTATGCATTTCCTCCGGTCTTTTATCCCTCAGGCCTTGGTTATGTCCCTGCCCCTATTGAGCGGTCCGGTCTACGCCGGGCCGCTTGATGAACCCCATCTAGATATCATCCCGCGTACCGCTGATGAAACGGCACGTATCTCCGATGTAACCGCCCTTCCCGACAGTTTTGACGCCCCCAGCCCGTTCGAGGTGAACAGCGCCGGTGCCGCCACCGTGCGTCCGCGCATGAACGCTGATGCGTTCTCGCAAGCGTCAGGGAATATGTCGTTCGAGGACGAGCTGACCTTCAAGCTGGGCAACGGGCTGTTTCGCAAGCTCTGGGTATCTTCGCCATCGTCGACACTGGCCTCTGACGGGCTGGGGCCGTTATTCAATGCGCGATCCTGCCAAAGCTGCCACATCAAGGACGGGCGCGGCCACCCGCCCGAAGGCCCCGACGACAGCGCCATTTCAATGTTTCTGCGCGTATCCATTCCGGGCACCGAAGACGCCGGTAATATCAAAGAGATCGAAGGCTATCTGGCCACCCTTGCCGAACCGACCTACGGCACCCAGATGCAGGATTTCGCCGTATCGGGGCACAACGCCGAATACCGTTTGCAGGTTGAGTATACCGAGTTTCCCGTGACGCTGTCGGGCGGTCAGACGGTATCGCTGCGGCACCCGACCTATACCGCGGCGGATCTGGGCTATGGGCCGCTGCATCCCGACGCGATGCTGTCGCCCCGCGTGACACCGCAGATGATCGGGCTTGGCCTTCTGGAAGCGATCCCTGCGGCGGATATTTTAGCACTGGCAGACCCGAATGATGCGGATAGGGATGGAATTTCGGGCCGCGCCAACATCGTCTGGTCGCAGGAATACAACATGCCAATGTTGGGTCGCTTTGGCTTAAAGGCGGGCATGCCCACGATCCGCGAGCAATCGGCAGGCGCCTTTGCCGGCGATATCGGAATCTCTAACCCGATCTTCGGCGACCCGTTCGGCGATTGTTCGACCATTCAGGATGCCTGCGTGAATGCACCCCATGGTGCTGGCGATGTGCGCGGGTTCGAGATTGATGCCAAAGGCCTGGACCTGGTCACCTTCTACAGCCGGAACCTTGCCGTGCCCGCCCGCCGCGACGCGGACGCCCCCGAGGTGCTGCGCGGCAAACAGGTGTTTTATGAGACGGGGTGCGCCGCGTGTCACCAGCCCAGTTTTGTCACCCACCGTCTGAACGACCAGCCGGAACAAAGCTTTCAGCTGATCTGGCCCTATACTGACATGCTGCTGCACGACATGGGCGAAGGTCTGGCCGATCACCGCCCAGAGGCTCGCGCCACCGGCACCGAATGGCGCACCGCCCCGCTTTGGGGGATCGGCATGACCGAAACTGTGTCAGGCCATACCCAATTTCTGCATGACGGGCGCGCGCGGTCGCTGCTTGAGGCTGTGCTTTGGCATGGCGGAGAGGCAGAGCCCGCAAAGGATCGCGTCATTGACATGCCTCCCGCCGATCGAGAAGCTTTGATCCACTATCTGGAAAGTCTGTAAAATGAAAAATCTGGTCCTCGCTCTTGGTTTTATCTGCGCACCATTGGGCGCTGCGGCCGATGTAGCTACCGCGATGTTGCGCGATGTGGTCGATCACCACATCCTGCCGCGCTATAGCACCTTGGCTGAACGCGCAGATGCGCTGGCGGACGCCGCCGAACAGAACTGCGCGCCCGATGCTGCGGCGTTGCGCGATACCTACCACAGCGCCTTTGACGCGTGGATTGCTGTGAGCCACCTGCGCTTTGGTCCCTCCGAGGTCGACAACCGCGCCTTTGCGCTGGCGTTTTGGCCCGATAGCCGCGGTGCGACACCGAAAACACTGGCCGCCTTGATCGCAGATGCCGATCCCGTGGGCACCAATCCGCAAGCCTATGCCGATGTCTCCATTGCGGGGCGCGGGTTCTATGCGCTCGAATTTCTACTTTTTGACGAACAGATCAGCACCTCGGGCGATGCGACCTATCGCTGTGACTTGGTGCAAACGGTGACCGCCGATATCGCCACGCAGTCCCATGCCATTCTGGACGGATGGACGACAGGCTACGCCGACGCCGTCGCCGCCCCGTCCGAGGGCGGTCCCTACCGTAGCACCGAAGAAGCCGCGCAAGAGCTTTATAAAGCGCTGAACCTCGGGCTGGAGTTTACCGCAGACACGCGCATCGGGCGCCCGATGGGAAGCTTTGACCGCCCCCGCCCAAAACGCGCAGAGGCGTGGCGGTCAGGCCGGTCCTTACGCAATGTCGAGGTCGCGCTGGTGTCGTTGCAGGATCTGGCGCGGCGGTTGGCGGCCGGAAGCGACGCCGTTGTTGCCAGCTTTGACGATCGGTTTGACGACGCGCTGAAAGTTGCAGGCGACTTGGACGACCCGGTATTTGCGGGCACCGCCACACCGCAATCGCGCCTTAGGGTAGAGGTGCTGCAACAGTCCGTTGCGGCGATCCGCGAGGTGGCACGCGACGATCTGGGCCCGCAACTAGGGGTCGCATCGGGTTTTAACGCATTGGACGGAGACTGATACCGTGACCAACCGCCGCCATTTTATCGCAGGGATGCTGGCAACGGGGCTGGTCCCCGCGCCCACTTGGGCCGATGCGGGGGGACCCGCCTATCTCGCGGCTGCAGGCCTGAGCGATGGCAGCTTTGTGCTGTGTGGGATCGATGCCGCTCTTGAGGTGTTGTTCCAGCTTCCCTTGCCTGGTCGCGGCCACGCGGCTGCGGCACATCCTTCCAAACCCCAAGCCGTTGCCTTTGCACGGCGCCCCGGGAATTTCGCGCTGGTGATCGACTGCATCACGGGGCGTGTCACGGCCACACTGCACGCACCGCAAGGCCGGCATTTCTACGGTCACGGTGTCTTTTCTGCCGACGGGAGCCTGCTGTACACAACAGAAAACGACTATGCCAACGGCATTGGGCGCATTGGCGTCTGGGACGCCGCACTTGACTATGTGCGGGTGGATGAATTCGCCAGTGGCGGGGTTGGTCCCCACGACATTAAACGTCTGCCCGGGGGCGACACGCTGGTCGTAGCGAACGGCGGGATTGATACGCACCCCGATTCAGGTCGGGCCAAGCTGAACATCCCCACGATGCGGCCAAACCTCACCTATATCAACGGCCGGCGCATATCAGAGCAGGTCGAACTGCCCCCAGAGATGCACCGTAATTCGATCCGGCATCTGGCTGTCGGATCCGATGGGCAGGTCGCGTTTGGCATGCAGTGGCAGGGGGACGGCGATGCGCCCGCGCTTGTGGCTTTGCACCGGCAAGGGTCTGCACCGCTGCTGCTGGAGGCGGCCGAGGACATGCACGGCTATATAGGCAGCATCGCGCTGTCTGACGACGGCGCCGAAATCGCAGTGACCTCCCCGCGGGCGGGATTGGTCCAGATGTTTGATGCAACCCGCGCGACCTATGGCCGGAGCATTGCGTTGACCGATGTATGTGGCGTGGCGGCGGCCTCTGATGATTTCATCGTGACCAGCGGCACCGGTATCTTGCAACGTCTGTCGGGCCGTCGGACGCCGGAACGACCGTTGATGTGGGACAATCATCTGGTGCGGCTCTAGCCCACGGGTCCTAGATGTATCGGCGGCGGGATTCCCCATGGGGAACCACAGAGCTAGAGGTCGCGCCCCATAGCAGCGCGTCCAATGTTGCGGGCCCCATCTGCTCCGCCATTGCGCTCACGACGCCAGAGCTTACGCCAGCAAGAAAAGTCACAAGCTCGTTCAGGGTCAATTCCTCAAGCAGCAGCTTGAGGGTACCTGCACCGACATTGCACAACACCTCGTCCAGTTCTTCGGGTTCGAGCACATTAAGCAAGCGCGTCGCGGCGGGGGTGTTGAGGTTGGCCAGCAACACCGCAGCGCTGCCGACACCAAAAGCGCGGTCAAATTCATCGGTGCCAAGCGCAGTCACGAAGGCCTCGATCTCGGCTGAAGTCGCGTTGTTGAGCGCATCGGCGAGTTTGAAGGCCGTCTGCCCTGGGGCAGAAAAATCGAACACCGCATCAATCAGCTGCTCCGAGACGGCGGCGGCACCGACGAATACTGCGCGGGCGCCGTTCTCCATCGTGATGATGACATCCCCGTCGCGCAGACCACAAGCCCCCGCGAGGCTCATGGCAGCGCGCAGATCGGCGCGGGAGGGAAACTGACCCAGGAAGGTGATCGCATCCCCGCGCGCGAGGTCAAGGTCGCTGACGACGATATGCGTGTCGGAGGGTATCACGATAAAGTCTGGCACGGGGGCGGTCACTTCCTCCTGGGTCAATTCGGGGTGTGCGGCACGGGGCCTGGCCCAGATATCGCCCACATGAGAGCAGCCGGCGTTGATCTGGATTGTCTGCGTCGGATCTGCGTCCGTTGGCATGACATAACGGGCGCAACGCATCCGGTCTGCCGCGAGTTTAAGCGCGGTGTTATCGGCGGTGATGTCCAGAACCGAGGCTGATGCGTTTCCAGAAACATGGATGCCAAGTAAGGTGCCCAGTACCGCATCGCGCAGGGAGGCCGTGTTGGCACGTGGAGCCCGTTCTAGAAATGTTGCATTTGCCATCGTCTTCACCTTGGGTTTGCCTCAGCCACCGGTTGTAGCCGTTAAGATCAAATTAACTTTAAATGTGAGGGGCGTCGCGGGCCTAGGTGGGTAGACCAAGCTCGCTTGCGGTTATGTCACTATGCAAAGGGATAGGTTCAGGCGTTTGCACCGCAAGATCCATCCTGCGTTGTACAGGGCACCGGAGTTTACCATTGCCAACGCAGCCCGCCCCGCCTAGCCTTTTGGAAATTGCAAAACAGCGCCCAATCAACGAGGCACAGCAAAAAATGCAGTTAAAGCAGTAGTGAAGGAAAAGTTTCAAGCGAGGCAGATGATGCCATGTTCTGCATCAGATGCTGCGGGAACGCGGGGGAATCGTTCTATTTGGATGCTTTTACAAGTGGTTTGACGCCGTGATGTTTGGTACCAAGAGGCTGGCTTTGACTATGCTTTCCGGTGTCCGCAAAGCGACGAGATGACCCAGAAAGAAGATATGGCGGGCGCTAGAATTGTGAAACAGGTATGGGGCAGATTGCGTCAGGCGCTTTGGGGCGCTGCTGTGGTTGCGGGCGTTGCGATGCAACCGGCCGTCGCACAACAGACCGTAGATACAAACGCGCCCCGCGACATCACCATCGGCATCCTCGCCTCCGAAGGGATTACACGCGCGCTGGACAGCTGGCTGCCCATGGCAGCAGCGCTGAATACGGCAGCGCAGGATGCGCGGCAGAACTATCGGTTCAAGATCGCGCCCTATACCGACGCCACGATGATCAACAAGATTGCGCAGGGCGCGCTGGATTTCTTCCTCGTTGACCCGGCGGCCTTTGTTGTGGCCGAGGTCGAAAGCAATGCCCGCCCGCTGCTGTCCGTCGCCCAGATGTGGGAGGGGCAGGTCTATGACAAAACCAGCGTCTTGGTCTTTACCACCGCCGAAAGCAACATTCGCGGCATCCCCGACATTGCAGGGCGCAGCATCATGGGGGTGTCCGCTGATGAAATGACCGGTTGGAAGCTGGCCTTGCACGAGTTTCGCAAATACCGGCTGGATATTGACGATATCGCGGCCCGCGCGCTTTTCTCGGGCGGGAACCAGCGCGAGGTCGTCTATGCCGTACAAGCCGGACTGGTAGACGTGGGTGTCGTGCGCGCCGGTGTACTTGAAGGGCTGGCCCGTGACGGTGTCATCAATCTTGACGATTTCCGCCCTGTGTCCCCCGTTGATCATCCGGGCTACCCGTTCTGGGCCAGCACCATGCTGTATCCCGATTGGGTATTGGGCACGATACCCGGCGTGCCTCAGGGGGCGTTAACAGTTCTTGTGGACACGTTGCTGGGTCAGGACACAGGCAGCCCCGAGGCGATCGCCTCTGGCGGAACCGTTTGGCTGCCGCCGCAAAACTACCAGTCCGTGCATGAACTTCTGATCTCGCTTCGAGCCCGCCCCTACGAGAACTACCTGCAGCGTTCGGCGCTGCGCATTGCGTCCACCTATAAATGGCTGGTGTTGGGCGTCCTAGTGCTGATCGTGTTTTCGCTGTTGTTCCTGATCTTTCAGCTGCGCGAAAATGCACGTCTTGCCCACGCCCGCAAAGATGTGCTGAAATCTGAACTGCGGTCGAAACAGTTCTATCGCAACGCGGTAGAGGCCCACACCGTATTTTGCATGTTGAACCAGAATGGTGCGATCACCCATGTGAACGACCAGTTTGTGCAAGCCTGCGGACGGTCCCGCGAGGGGCTGATCAGCACGCCGCTCGTTGATATTATGGATGCCGGCAACCGTGGTGTTCTTGGGTCCGAGGTGTTGCCGGCCATGACGGCGGGCACCCCGTGGAAAGGCACAGTGGTGCTGCACAAGACCGACGGAAAAGCGGTCTGGCTTCAGTGTAGCTTTATCCCGATCACCGACGACGATAAGCAGCTGCGCGAGATTGCGATTGTCGCCTCTGATATGACTAAGACCCGCGAGGGCGTGTCAGAAGCGCGGTTCAACAACACATTGGAACTGCTGCAGGATCACGTGGTCGTCTTCCAACCGCAAACCTATGCTGTGATGTATGCCAACGCATCCGTTGCGAAACACCTGATGCGCCACGACGACAGCAACGACTGGCGCGGCCGAAGCCTGTCCGACCTTATCGGCAAACGCGATTACGCCAGCCTCAGAGAGCGCTGTGCGGCTTTGATCAAAGGCCCGGAACGCCGTGTCTCGTGGGAAGTCGAAGCAAGGTCGGGTGTTACCTATGATATCAGCCTCGAGTACGTCAGCCCCGCGCAGGATGAGCCGCGCTTTATCGCAATCTACCGCGATGTCTCGCAGCGCAAGGTGGCTGAAAAGGCCAAGACCGAATTCCTGTCGACGGTCAGCCATGAATTGCGCACGCCGCTGACCTCTATCAAAGGGGCGTTGGGGCTGGTGCTGTCAGGTGCGACGGGACAGCTGCCTGACAAGATGAAAGGGCTGGTCACCATCGCCGCCTCTAGCTGTGACCGGCTGATCTTGTTGATCAACAGCATTCTCGACATGGAAAAGATCGAGACCGGCACGCTGGATTTCCGGATGAAAGCGATGAACCTGTCTGACACGCTGAACACGGCCTTGGTACCGAACCAGCTTTATGCTGAACGCGCCGGCGTGTCGCTACGCCGGGTGGAAACATCCGACGCTGACGGCATGCTAACCTATGGCGACCCCAAACGTTTGGTGCAGGTGTTGGATAACTTGCTGTCAAACGCTGTTAAGTTTTCAGACCACGGCGGAGAGATCCTGATCGCGCTGCACGCCGTCGGGGATCAGCTGCGCATCTCGATCCGGGATTTCGGCACAGGTATCCAAACGGCGGCGCAAGCGTCGGTGTTCGAGAAATTTACCCAAGGCGACAGTTCTGACAGCCGGTCCAAGGGCGGCACGGGTTTGGGGCTTACAATCGCCAAGGTCATCGTTGACCATCATAAGGGGAAAATCACGTTCTTTAGCCGCGAGGACGTGGGCACAGAAATTATCATCACCCTGCCCCGCTTGGCCCAAGAGGACGCGCCGGTGCCCGATACCCCAGTGCAGGTCGTGCCGCCAACTGCCTTTTCCGCCGAGCTGGAAAAACAGGCGCGCAGGACTCCATCGGTCGTCAGAAAGAACGCCGCGGAACATCTGGTGCAGCAGATCACACAGGCTGGTTATGGGCCAGAATTCGAACTGGGCAAGGCAGATGTTGGTCGTCTCGCCGCAGGCGTTGAAATCGTCGGCGCCCCCCTGTTGAATAAATGGATCACACAAAGCGAACGCGACACGCTTTCGCAGCTGATCGGCGCGGGCGCGGTAGCGGATGCGGCCATCTGCGTGATCGAAGCTGCGTCAAACACCGACAACAGCGCGTCGGGCAGCGCATCAACCGCCGTCGTACAGCTGCGCGCCTGGTTCGGCGCTTGCGCTGAACCCATCGGCAATCCGGCGCAGCCGTTAACCATCGCCGCAGTGGATCATCCAGACGTAGCAAGCTGGCTCGAGACGGAGAGCATCGTGACCTTTGACGATTCCGTCGATCTGGTTAAATCCGTCGCCACGTCGCAGGCAGATGTGGTGCTGACCTTTGCGATCAACGACGGGTCGGCCAGCGTCATGGCAGTGCCCACGGCGCAGGGGTTGATGCCTGCCGGCTGGCCGGTTTGCGTGTTGGTGATCCGCAATGTCGAAAAAAAGAATTCGCTGGGTGTCGTGTCAAAGTTCAGTAGCGGCAGCCGTTAAAACGTCACAGAGACCGCCGCTGCAACGCAAAAAGCGCGCGCGACGCGTCATCCAGCGCCGCCTGTTCCGCGCGGTCGGCATCTGCCTTGGCACCGCTTTGCGCCTTTGACAGCACTGTCTGTGTGGTTTTCAAGGCGCGGAACTGTTCAAACAACGCGTCTTCCAAGGTTCCGATTTGACCGTTCAATGCGTCGCCTTCGGCCGCCAGCCCGCGTTGCTGCCTGTCTACCGACGACAGATATCCGGGCAAATAGGGCTGCGTTTCCAGTGTGCTGCCCGCCTGTTCGTCAATCGCCCGCTGGGTCAACGCCGCGCTTTGATCTGTTAGGGCAGACTGTTGGGCGCGCAGGCCCGCAAGCTCTGCTCCGATCGCGTCCAGCTCATGCTGCCTGATGCTGTTGATCAGCCTAAGCGCTGCAATCTGGCGGCGTCCAGCCATAGGTCAAGCTGCCTCTGGCATCTGTTTGCGGGCCTCTTCCATCTCGTAAAAGCTGGGCTGCAGGCTTGTCGGGATGTTACCACGTCCGATTTCGGTACAGATCGCCGGAGAGTGGCCATGCAGGATGGCGATAAAGATGTCGCGGATCACCGCATAGTAAATACCGTCCTGATCTTCGATGGCTTGAAGACGGTTGGCCACCGGCGAGACGAAAAGATAGGCAAGGAAAACCCCAAGGAAAGTCCCGACCAAAGCCCCGCCAATCATCGCGCCCAAAACTGCCGGCGGCTTGTCGATCGAGGACATCGTCTTGATCACGCCCAGAACCGCCGCAACGATCCCGATCGCGGGCAGCGCGTCGGAAACGGTGGTCAGCCCATGCGGTGCTACAAGTGCCTCATGGTGATGTTTTTTCAACTTGCGGTTGATGACGTCTTCGGCCTGATATGGATCATCAAATTGCATCGCCAACATGCGGAAACTGTCCGTGATCAGATCGATGGCAAAGTGATCTTTCTGCAGCTTTGGGTACTGCGAAAAAATCGCACTTTCCTGAGGATTTTCAATGTGATCATCCAGCGCGAGCATGCCATTTTGCTGGTACTTACGCGCCAGAGTATACATGAGGTTAAGCAGATCAACATAGTCGCTTGAATTCCACTTGGGCCCTTTAAAGGCCTTGACCAATGCCCGCCCTGCACCGGCAATATTGGCAAAGGAATTGGCCGCGATAAACGAACCGAGCGCGGCACCACCGATCATCATGCCTTCGAACGGCAGCGCATGGGTAATAATGCCCATATCCCCGCCGGAGAGCATGTATCCCCCGAAGACCATGCCCATCACGACCACGAAGCCCAGAATAATCGTCATTTGTTTTCCACTTGCAAGTTTTCAAGCACTTTAGGCATTTTCTTCGGAATCTCAAGAACAGTTGCTGCTTCGGCAAGTTTAATCATTTGTTTCTCAAGACCAATTGCTATCTTTTCTTGGGGTGACTAAGATAAAAGTCACAATAAGCTGGAGAGTGCCGTGATCTCGGATGTTGAAACCACAATGATTGTCCTTATCGATGCGGACGATGTGAAATTTGCATTTTCGGGTTGGCCCGACCACATTTGCCTCGCTGCATGTCTTTCAAGCTTTGGCACCTGTAGTATGATCGTGTTCCGTCGTGACGAACGGCATCTGATGCCTGACCGTCTTATCAAGATGCTTAAGCTGCGCCGCGAAAACACTTGTTTTGTGCCCAAGGTAGATGGCTATCAAACGAAACAATTCCTGTATTCCGACGAACGACGGCTGATGGCGCTTGTCGCGTCCGACTCTGTCGTTCTGGAAGAAGCCATAGATTACGCTGTAAATTATAACTACGCGCTAGAAGAAGGGCTGGATCCGGCCACGATGTTAGGCTTTGACCTTCCCGCCAGCGACCCCGCACCTACTACGCAGCGCGACACGATGGTGAATGAAGAAGCTCATGCCATGCTGCCAGAATTCCTGCGCCGCTCGGTCGAGAGGTCCCGCCGACCGATTTTTTCCAGCCGACGGGTACCTTCTTTGGGCGAGCTGATCAGAGCCTGATTAGCGCAGCGCATTGCGCAGGTTCAGAAATACATCATCCTTCAGCGGCGCTGCCGTAGGTTCAATATTCTGTGCGACACGCTGCACGATTACGTCATCTGCTGACGTCGCTGGCGGATCAATTGACGCCTTATACAGCTTTTCGTCCGCCTGCATGGCTGGCAAGGTTGGCTCTGTTCGGGCCGGTACCGGCGCATCAATCTTTTGATATTGAACCGAAACCGAGATCCTGCGGTTTGACGCATCTTTGGGATTTTCCGGCACCAATGGCACGGTATCGGCCAATCCGGATACACCAATAATACGGTCACGTGCGACGCCTGACGCTTCGAAGACGCGGCGCGTTGCATTCGCGCGGTCCGAGGACAGATCCCAATTGTCATATTTGCGACTGTCGGCAAAGCGTACTGCGTCGGTATGGCCAGACAAGGTAATTTTGTTGGGCAAGCTCGACAAAGATTTACCTAGGTTTTTCAGCAACATATCCGTCGCGCCCGCCATTTCTGCGCGCCCGCTGTGGAACATTGGCTGGCCCTCTTGATCGATAATCTGGATCTGTAGACCTTCGGGTGTTTGTTCAAAAATCAAATTCTGTTGCAGCGGGTCGAGGTCGGGGTTTTCCTGCATGGCCTGCAAGATTTCCTGCTCAAGTTTCTTAAACTTCTCGTTGTCGAGCGCATGCAAGTTTTCAAGCGCAGCGCCGCCGGCCTCCGCGGACCCGTCCGACGACGTCCGAGAGGCTCGTGCAATATCCGCCGCGGCAGGATTTTCGTGAATGCCATCTTCTGTCCCCAACCGCTCTTCATCAGGCACCGACGTCGCTGTCTCGTCCCGGATTTCCCATTTGGCTGATACAGGGTCGTCAATTTTGCCGCGATCACGGCCCTGGGCCACAATCGCGCCATTGGACGCTGTCAAAGTGCCAGGCGGGCCGAGGGTGGCTCCGTCAAGCACACCGCTACCGCCTGGCAGTGTCGCGTTGGTAAAATACTCGGCGATCCCGCGCAGCTTTTGCTCGTCGGCGCTCGAGAGAATCCACATTAGCAGAAAGAATGCCATCATCGCGGTCATGAAATCAGCATAGGCGACCTTCCAGCCTCCGCCGTGATGCCCGCCACCTTCAATGACTTCGATTTTCTTAAATATGCGCGGCTGTGTTGTCGCTGCCATGTAACCTGCCTCTTGTCTCGCGACCACTTGGGCCGGTTCGGCAGGCGCGCTTCTGCACCCACTGCCTCAGAGACATGTATCGCAGTCGATTAGGTGCTCGGCTGGACAAAACAGTGGCAGGAGCAAGGCATTTGAAGTTAGAGCTGGGTCCCTAGATTTTCCTGCACAGCTTCATCACGAGCATAGCGGCCCAGACCGGCTTTCTTTGCGTAGTCCGCTTTGCGCAAAGAATAGTTTGGCGCGACAAGGGGGTGATCATCATCAAGATTGAATTTAATTCGGTAATCGCCTTCGCTCAATCCATGCTCGGCTCGTAGGTGACGCTTCAACATGGTGAACGATCGGCCGCAACACAGACACGTTACAGAATCATCGGTGACGGACTCGGCCACGGGGACGGCAGGGATCGCGGTTTCAGTGGCCGTTTGCACGGAAAACTTGCTCATCCCGGGCTTTTCAGGCGCCGATTGCAGCCCAGTAAGGGCGGCGGGAAGCGCTTGGGTTAACGCGAGAATATCCTTAACGGTTGCGGATTCACGGCTGGCGAACGCTGCAATCACGCGAACTGCGGCCTCGGAAACGGGGGGATCTGTAAACTCTGTCACTGTCGGATGCGCCTTTACTAAATCGGTGCGGGATGGAGCCTCGCGAACAAACCCTAGAAACTCTGCAAGAATACTATGATTATCCGACGACTTCACAAAAATTGTCAATTTCCCTTAAGTATATTTCAGCCCACCCCAAAGAATAGCGAGGGGACAACATCAGCTGTACTTAAGATAAACCGCGAAGGATTAATTCAACCGCAGACGCTCGGGATGCGAGGGTGGCTGGTCAGATGTGGCAAAACCTTGCCGTTTTTGTCCTTCGTTCGGGGTCTCGGACAATATGCCCGATCTGGCCACGACCTCGGCCGCATGTAAGGTCACAACACGCATGAGATCATCGTTCACCGCCTCTTCGCGCAGCTCAATCAACCGCTTGGCCGCCGCAAGCGCGCACCGCTTGGGCGCAGCAATTTCAAGTATGTCTGCCATTTTCTAGCGCCTATTCTTGAGGGTAACTCAGACGCGTTCTGCAGTCTGCAAGGATATACATAAGTCCGAAGGTTAAAGAAAAGTGAACGCATGGCTTTTTCATGGCGAGCCCGTCAGATTTCACCGTACAAGTCTGACTTTGCCTTCCTCAGTATGGGTGTGCAACAATGCTTATGTTAATCCCACTGTCTCTTTCCTAGCATACGGCCCTGATAAAAGTGTTTTTCCAGCTCTGCGCCTTCGCGCCAATTACATTAAAATGCTTGGCAGCAGACCCCCGAAGGGAACGCTTGGGATGACAAAAGTTCTTCTGGTCTCTAAGTCAGCGTCTGTGCGGAACGGGTTAAACTATCTGTTCTCGGTTATTCTAAAATGTGATTTTGATTGTATCGATTTCGAAGCTTGCGCCGCATGGGGCCAGAAGGGCCATAGCGTTAATGCTATCTTCTTTGATATGACAGAGCTTGAAGGCCGACCAACTGCGTGGATAGAGCAACTTTGCGACCGCGCGACTGACGCCATCCTCATCGCACTTCAAGAACCGAAAGGGCGTTGGGGGGGCGGAAGCCTTCCATGCTGGCGCCGTCGATGTGGTCACATGGCCAACCAACCTACGAGAGCTTTCAGCCCGGTTAACGATACGACTACCAGAGGGGCAGATGCGCGCACTGCCCGCAACAGAGGAAAGCTGGGACGTCGAGGCGTATATCGCGCTGAGAGCCGGATTAACGACCTCGGAGGCGCAGATTATGCGCGTTCTGTTCGCGCACGACGGGAAGATCGTGACACGTGACGCTCTAAGCCTCGCTGTGGAATGTCGACCATGGAGATACGGCGATCGCAAATTCGATGTGCATGTTGCCAAAATCCGTAAGAAGTTTGCTCAGACTTTTGCCTCTGGCATATCGGTCAAAACAATCAGGTCCAGTGGCTATATGCTCACGACAGAGGCGCTCGGTACCTTCAACGAGATTTGATATTGAAATACTGCACTGGCTCGCAGAATCGCTAGATGGAACGCCCACAGTCTCGGATGCTTTTCAACACAATTAGTGTAAATTCGTCAGACCCTCGGTGTAGCGCTATATTTCGCCTCGGCCACCAAAGCTTGTGTTGCCACCAACGCCCCGAGCCACATTTAGTTCCGGAAAACATGGGTGTTCCGCAAGGTTTCTATTAAGGCTATCACGTTTCGACTGGCGAACGGCGCGTTGTCACAGACTTCACCGTGACCTTGATCCACCGAAGTTTAACAAATCCTCAATTTATGTTGAGGTCTCGAACAGCTATCTTGAGGTTGCAACGGGAGCACTTGGGGAAGTTTGTTTTATGCGTTCTGAATTGATGGGGCACATCTGGGGTAAGCGGTTGGAATTTTGCACCGACCCATGCAGCACCCCTTTAGGCCGCATCCTGTCATCGCTGCTCGCGTCACCGATCACGCGATTTACCGTTGAGGTAGAAGACGCGGATCTGACACCTGTCGCGATTTACGCTGGAGAAGAAGTTATTTCAGGCGCATCCCTGGCCGATGTACTTGAGCAGGAGTTCGGGCTGGATCTGGAAGAGGACGCGATCGTGCTAATTGAGCCTTGCGCTCCCATTGCTTCTACGCCCTCCTGCCCTGTGGCACTCGGCCATCAGATCGGGCATATTATCGTCTCGCTCGCGCAGATAGAACGCGATGGGTTCACGACATCTGAGAGCCTGTTAAGCGCTGGTAATATCGCACATAGTATTCACCACCAAATGCTGCATACAGCGACCCCCGGCGAACATATCCATTAACGCGTTTACGTCGATAGACGCGCTAAGGTGTGACACGCAAAGCATAATTTGAATCCAAATTCTAAGAATTCTCCTTTTTTTCGCGAATTCAGGATTCTTTAATACTCCTTTAACCCTGCCGCCCTATAGATGGTATGAGGCAGAATAAGAGGCAGTGAAATGAGTGTAACCGCGTATAAGCGGACCATCTCGCACACCGAAGAACCGCGCCAGATAGAGCGCCGGATTTTGGCTAGCGTGACATCCAAATTAGAAAATCAATTCGAAGCATTTGATGGTGCTTCGGAAAAATCCCAAAAACTTCAGACGCTTGCGGACGGCTTGCGCGATACCCTTTGGGAAAATCAGCGCGTTTGGCTGGCTTTCAAAGCCGACTTAGCCGAGAGGGACAACGGGCTGACCGCCGATCTGCGCGCGGCTTTGATCTCTCTTTCTTTGTGGGTCGAGAGCCACACCAAAGCGGTCCTGTCAGGTTCAAAAAATGTGAAGCCTTTGATTGATATCAATCGCAGTATTATTGATGGGCTGAGCGGGCGAGCTGCCAAAGTCGCGGCGGAATAACCAGCTATGGCGTTGCGGTTAACCCTGAAACCCAATGAGCGGATTTTGATCAACGGCTGCGTTGTGCGCAATGCAGACCGTCGACAACAGATCGTAATTGAGAACCATGCTGATATCGTTCGTGAGGCCGATTTGCTGCAAGAAGATGAAGAGCGTACTCCCGTAAAGGAAGTGTATTTCTTCATCCAAACGGCATTACTTGAGCCATCGACGCGTATAAAACTCGTGAAGATTATTCAACGTAAACTTGGTGCACTTGCGCCGGTCTTTCACGACGAAATGGCGGGCCATATCTTTGACGCCGCGGCCCATGTGTCGGCCTCGGACTTCTACAAGGCGATGCGAACCTTACGGCCCCTGATTGAATATGAAGAAAAACTGTTTCAAATGATCCGTGAAAAAAACACGGCTACCGCGGCGGAATAGGGTAACCCTATGATAAGCATTTCGGGACTAGGCAGCTCTACCGCGCTCAAACTCATTGACGCAACGCGCGACAAACAGCTTGAATTGATGCGTAATTCTGCCGCGAATAAGAGGGCAGAAGAGGCGTTCCGCGACCGGATAGGCGATATCACTACCCCCGAAGAACTGGTCGCTGATTTCGAAGTATACAGCTATGTGATGCGTGCTTTCGATCTTGAGGATCAAATTTTCGGCAAAGGCCTTATCAGGAAGATGTTGGAATCAAATCCGACCGAGCCCTCTTCTCTTCTGAACCGCCTCACGGACAGTCGGTTCCGCGAAATGCACCTGACCCTTGGCTTCACCACAGAAGAAGGGCCTCAAACACCCGATTTGACCGACCCGGATTTCCTTAGCGATGTGATAACACGGTTTTACAATCGTCAGTATATCAACGAAAATGACGCCCAGAACGAGACGGTTGGCACTGTTTTGGAGTTCCGCGACAAGGTGGGTGACATCAGCAACTGGTTTGAAGTCCTCGCCAGTGAAAAATTAACTAATTTTTTTCAAGTCGCTCTATCGCTTCCCACGCAGATGTCTGCGTTTGATCTGGACAGACAAAAATCACTTCTGCAAGAAAAGTTTGACATCGAAAAGCTTGCCGATCCTGCCGAGCGTGAAAAGCTGATTTCGAAGTATGTCGCTATATCCGATGCAATTAACCCGCAGGGATTTCAGGCAAATTCGATAGCTTTGGACCTGCTGCAATCCTACAATCTGGGCGGTCAATTTGTCCCGATTACCATTGATGTCGCCGCGATCACCTTCTCGGCGTCGCGGCTGTACCGCTGATCAGCTCGGCATATCCGACATCATGTCTTCGTCACTTTCAGGCAAAGCAACCTCCCCCTCAGACATCAAACGCAACGCTGATTCGACAAGTTGAGCTTGGGCACCTTTGACATCTTTGGACCGTACAGGACCCATGGATGACATCTCGTCTTGAAGCATACCCCGCGACCGCGACGGCAAAGATGCCAAGAAATGTTCGCGCACTTCTTTTCTAGCGCCACGCAGAGCCATCGGCAGAGTGTTTCCGCTGACTTCACGCATAATTTTACCCAACATCATCTCGTTGAACTTAACCAAATCGTCGAAAACAAACATTTTTTGTTTGATGGACAAAAGCTTGGCTGGCTGGCGCTCTTCCAGGTTGCGGGTAAGGTTCACCAGCATATCTTCGTCAAGTTTGTTGAAAATTGAAACTAACTGGCTCTCGATCCGGGCTTCGGCGCTGCTTCCCGCCTTGGCAAGTACATCGTCACGCAGCGTGTTTTCGATGTTCTGAATGGTATCGATGGGCAGCTTATCCATCCCCATGATTCGCTCGATCAAATCCGAGGCACGTTCGGCCCCTAAGAGCGGTAGGACTTTGGCCGCAACATCGGGACGTATACGCGTCAGGATCACAGCAATGGTCTGATTGTGTTCTTTCTGCAAGAACGCAACCAGCTCTTTCTCGTCGAGGTCCGAAAGGTCCTTCCAGACGTTATCGATTTTTTTCCCGTCAATTTCTTGCAAAATTTCGGCAACACGATCTTCGGGCAGAAACTCTTTTAGCAGACCGCGTGCGGCGTCGATCGAGCCAACGACACTACCGCTATGGTTCACTTTTTCATCGAATTCAGCGATGATTTCTTCGACGATGCCCGCGTCGACTTCGCCCATAGTGCTGATGGCGGTGGTGATCTGACGGATCTCGTCTACATCAAGCTGTTGCATGATGGCGCCCCCGCGTTCTTCACCCAGACACAAAAACAGGATCGCCGACTTTTGCGCGCCAGACATATGACGGTGTTTGCGAAGGGGTACAAACTGGTTCATGAGAGCGCCGATTCCTGCAGCCTGAGGATGATTGGACAAGGATAGCGGAAACTATACTTGTTTGACATGACTATTTCGACGCCGCGGCGCCTAGCCGGAGACGTAGGATTGGATCAGCGATCCGGCCAGCATGTACCACCCGTCGATCAGGACGAAAAAGATAACTTTGAAAGGCAGCGATACCAATACTGGCGGCAACATCATCATCCCCGCGCTCATCAAAACCGACGCGACGATCAGGTCAATGGCAATGAAGGGAAGGTAGATCAGGAAGCCAATCGTAAACGCGCGCCTAAGCTCTGAGATCATGAACGATGGTACTAATACCCGCCAACTTGGGAGCGCGGCCGGGCCGTCGGACGGTGGGGACGCCTCGTCTGCGATATCGGTGAAAAGCTGTAGATCCTTGTCGCGTGTATTGACCAGCATAAAATTGTAAAACGGCTCGGAAATATTGCGAACGGCCTGCTCTTCGATGATGGCATTTTCCATCAGCGGGACAAGTCCGGCCTCCCACGCGTCTTCGAACACCGGCTGCATGACAAAGAAGGTCATGAACAAGGCCATTGCGTTCAACACAATGTTTGGCGGCGTCTGGTTCAAACCAAGGGCAAGCCGTAACATCGAGAAAACAATCACGAATCTGGTGAAACTAGTGACCATGACCAACAATCCCGGCGCGACGCTTAGCACCGTGATGATTGCAAACAGCTGGATCAGTCGGCCAGAAAGGCTGGCCCCTTCATCCGTCCCCGGCGTTACGTCTCCGAAGGCCGAAGAGAGGTCGCGCACCATACTGCCCAGGTCGGCTTCCTGTGCCGAACCGGCCGACCCCAATACGATCAGGGCGGCCACAAGTATGGCCGTGCCCGTTGTCAAAGACAGCGAAACAGAGGACAGAATGCGCGCGATCATCAGATATCTGAGACGAAGTCTTTGACGATTTCACGCAGTGCGACACCGAGCGAGTCGCCTTGGACCCGTACCAGATCACCACGCGCCACCATGCGATCGTTAATCATGATGTCGACCGGTTCACCGACCCGGCGGTCCAATTCAATCACCGACCCTTTGGTCAGATTAAGCAGCTCTGAGATCGGCATCCGGCTGCGCCCCAACACGACGCGAACGTCTAGCTTGACGCCAAATATCGCGTCCAGGCTTTTGCTATCCAAGCCGGCTGGCACTTTGGTTTCCGTATTAAGCCCGGAACCCTCAGTCAGGTCGGCGTGTGTCTTATCCTGATCATTATGTAGCATTATTCAGCAATCCTTGTGGTTGCGGTCAGTTCAACTGTGGCGGTTTGCAAAGCGCTGCGCACCGCTGTGGTTGCCTGTTCAATGTCATATTCCAGCTTGCCGCCCTGCCACACAACCTGCGCAGCACCGCGGGGCAAGTCACTATCCGCGCTAATCTTGATCGACGCGTCATCGGTCGAAGTTGGCAACCAAACGGGCGGGTGCGCCTCAAGCCGGGCAACAACATCGGGGCATGCAGTGATCGACAGAACCGGTGTGCTGCGGCTCAACGCGACGCTTTCGCGGATGCGGCGCACAGCCAGATCGACCCCGTAAGTTTGCAGCAATTCGGGCACAAGCCTGTCGCCGATGCCAAGGAATAATTCGACAATATCAGCCTCTGTGGCGCGACATTGACGGGTGTCTTGCGCGATCAATACGTCCAATTGCCCTCGGATTGCCTCGCTTTCCGCCGCGAGCCGTTCGTCTTCTTGCGCGTCAAATTCGGCCTGCGCATCCAGCCGGCCGACAGCGCGCCCCGCATCAAAACCCTGTTTGCGTGCCTCGGCCAGTCGCAGGTTAAGCTCTTCATCATCAAGCGTCGTGACAGGGACCGCGGGCGCGTTATCACTGTCAAAGTTTCGGGCGAAGAGGTCGATCATGCGCCGGCCTCAGCTGGGAGCCATGACCGGATTACGCGCAAGACCTCTTGCGGTTTTTCATCAGCAAGTTGCTGGATTGTTTCGATTTTCTTTTTATGAAGATTGCCGCGGATGCCCTCTTTGCGCACGTATTCAGCCACCTCGGCGGCGTCGATAGTTTCTTCATCTACGTTCAGCGGGTCTTCGTCTTCTTGCAGGTCCGCAACGGCAGAGGGCACCGCGGGCAGCTTGGCGGGCTGGCCATCAACGCCCAAAGCCGCGGGTTCGGACGCTTTGTCACCGGTCAAGGCCGGGTCTTCATAGCTGTTAAGCTGATCGCCCTCATTGAACTTGCGCAGCAAGGGGCGCACACCAAAGATGAGGATCAGGCCGACCACCAGCAGGGCAAGCACGCCGCGCACGATAGAGACGACATTTTCGCTGAGCTCATCCCCGATCGTTTTATCGATCGGGTCGCCCAGATCCATCGAGTAGTCCATAAACCGCATGCTATCGACAGAGACACTATCCCCGCGCGCGGTGTCGAACCCGACTGCCGTCTGGACCAGCTCGCTCAGGCGGGCGAGCTCTTCAGGGGTGCGTTCAGCATAGATCACGTCAGAGCCGTCGACATTGTAGATGCCGTTCACCAAGACCGCGACAGATAGGCGACGGACATCGCCCGCTTCGCGTATAATTTCGCGGCGCGTGTTACCGATTTCATACTGTACGATCTCATCGGCTTCGGACCGTCGGGTCGACGACCCTTCGCCGGTGCCGTCGGCCAATGCCGCAGGTATGTTGTTCTCGACGCCCACATTGCCAGCCGCTTTCGTGCCGGTCTGGTCCTCGGATTTTGTCTCGGTTGATCGCACGACTTGCTGGTCTGGATCATAGGTCTGCTCTACAATGACCTCGCGTTGTGTCGTGAGCTCTACGTTCACATGCACGCGCGCGTTCCCCGCCCCAACCCGAGCGGTTAGGATATTCTGCAACTCCTGAGACAGACGATCTTCGATGCCGGCTTTGGCGGATTGCACACCGCCCTGACTGCTGCCATCTGGCCCTTCAGCAAGGATAGTCTCTCCGCTTGCGGACAGGACGGTCACGCGCGAAATGTCCAGATTCGCAACGGCAGAGGCGACCAGATTGCTGACCGCCACGGCCTGCTTACGTGTCACGGCGCGGCCGGATTCGGGGCGCAAGATGATCGACGCCCGCGGCGCAGGCGCATCACGCGAAAACGGCTCGCGGTCCGGCAGCACCAGATGCACACGCGCCGACGAAATGCCATCGAGCGTCTGGATTGAACGTGCCAGCTCCCCCTCCATCGCGCGCATCTTATTGATTTTCTGAAGGAAGGAATTCATCGCCAGCCCGCTGTTTTCGTCAAACAGCTCCCACCCGGGATCGCCGTCGATCGGCATGCCGGTTTCGGCCAAAACCATCCGTGCCCGCACCGCATCACCGCGCGGCACAGAAATGCTCGTACCATCTTCCGACACCATGGCATCAAAGCCCGCATTCGCCAGTGTCGCTTCGATTGAATTCGCAGAGGTGATCGACAGATTCGAATAAAGCGGCGCGTAGTCCGGACGAGTCACCGCACCGATGCCGAGAATCATCAACAGCATCACGCCGATACCCGCCCCGCCAAGCACCATAAGCTTGTTACGACCGAGCGACTTAAGATTGTCGAGTAATCCTTGCATGATGCCCCTCAGCAGCGATTTGTTATGGATATATTGAACAATTCATGCCTCGTGGCAAGTATTAAACAATTTTTAACCTTGTGTTTTTGGCCCTGAGAGACGAATGTACATTAACACCAAGTTAAGGTTTCCACATGGCCGATAAAGCAAAAAAAAAGCCAGCCGCGGCAAAGCAGGGCACCCCTGCTGACGCAGCGGACCGGCCGCGCGGATCGCGCAAAATGCTGATTGCAGCGGCCTTGATGTGTGTGGTCTCGCTCGGTGGTGGCTTCTTCCTTGCGCGCGCGGCCTATGTCAAAGACGCAGAAGCCTTCGAGCCCGAGTACAAGAGCGATGAAGCCGAACACGCTGACGCCAAAGATAACGACGCTGCACCGCAAAAACCAAGCGACGAAACGCACGGCGAAGCCGAAACCGACGATCACGCAGACGGCGAAAAAGACGCTAAAGCAGCCGACACCGGCTTGCTTGATCTGGGCGAGATGCTGACCAACATTCAGGGGTTCGACCAGAACGGATCCCCCACGTCGGTTTATCTTAAGGTTAACCTGATGGTCGCCTACCGCCCCGACGACGGCGCGGACAAGCTGATGGCAGAGCGTCAGCCTTTCATGCGCGATCTCTTTAACGGGTACCTGCGTGGACTGACGGAAAACGACGTGCGCGGCATGGCGGGCATTCTGTATATCAAGGCCGAACTGCTAAAACGCGCCCGCGCGGCTGTTGGCAATGATCTGCCGCAGGAAATCCTGATCAAAGACCTGATCGTGCAATAGGGGGCTGAGATGAGCGCGAGCGATACAGCAACACGACCCGACGAAACAGGCCCTAACCTGATAGACGAGATCATCCGCATGTCGGATTTCACCTTTGACCGGCTTCCTATGCTGGACATCATCGGTGATCGCATGGTTGAAAACCTTTCAGTCGCCCTGCCCGATTTATTGCGGGCCATGTGTGAAGCATCGCTGGCATCGCTCGATTATATTCCAATGGGCAAAGTGATCGAAGGGCTGCCCAAGCCCACGTTTCTCGCCATCGGAACAGGCCATCCGTTCGTCGGCGAAATCCTTGTGGTGATGGACCAGACCGTTCTGATGACTGCGGTAGAGTTGATGCTGGGCGGCAATGCCAAGAATATCGACTTCGACAACACTGATCCCTTCACAGCTATTGAACTGGGCTTTGGAGAGCGGCTCGCCTCTGCTGTCTTTGCCGAGCTGGAGCGATCACTGTCGGTTGTAGGGGCCGCGAACCTAGAGCTGGACCGCATCGACACAGAGGTCGAAGGCGCTGCAATTGCCAAGAATACCAGCCTTTGTGCGCGGCTACGTTTGTCTCTCACCTTGGCAGGCAACACAGGTAACCTTGATCTGGTCATTCCCTATGACGCCCTAGAACAGATTCTGCCTGATCTTGGCAAAGTCTATTTCGGTGACCGCATGGTGTCGCAAGACCAGTGGCGGTCCCTTATCGAAGCGCAGATCGAACGTGCCCATGTAGAATTGGATGTCGTGCTGTCCGAAAACGTCTTTCCCCTACAGAAGATCATGTCGTGGCGTCCAGGCGATACGATTGATTTTGGTATCGAAGAAGGGCGCGACGCGACAGTGACTTGCGCCGATACCCCGATGTTCAACGTATCTTTGGGGAAACGCAATAACGGCTACGTGGCTGTGCAAATTACCGAAAAGCTGGAAATTCTGGAGGACCACGAAGATGATAGCAACGATAATTGACAGTCTGATCGTCGTATTGCTGATCGGCAGCATCGGCTATGGGTATGTGGTCTCGATGAAGTTACGCAAGCTGACCGCGACGCTGAAGCAGCTTGAGCCGCTGGTTGAACAATTCTCATCGGCGGTCGATAAATCCGAGCAATCGGTGCATCACATGCGTGAAAGCATTGAAACCGCGCAGCGTGTGCCTGACCCCGTCGACGAACCACGCCCCGTAGAAGAAGCCGCCGCCTCTTTCGCAAGCCGCCGCGCCACCAAGCCCGTTCCGGCCGAACGCAATGGCGTCCGTGTGGTGCGGGATAAAAAGGAAATGGTGCGCGCATTTTTCGAAAATTCCTCTGCGGCGAAGGGCTGATAGATGTTTGGATCAGGTATGTTTAACGGCAAGATTATCATTGGGGGGCTGGCGCTTACGCTCTGTGCCAAAGCGGCCCTGTCCTTCCCAGAGCTGCCGATGTTCAAAGATAGCCCCCTTCCCGCGCAGCCAATGGTCGTGCTTGCGGCGGAAACCAAGGAAGAAACGGAGCTGCAGCCGGTTCAGGATGCGCCGCCCTTGGTCGCTAATCTGCCCGACCTGTCAAACGGCTGCGAAGCGCCGGAAGACGTGCTTATTTCTTTGACCAAAGAACGTGAACTGGTGCGTTTGCAACAGGTAGAGCTGGAAAACCAGCGGGCTGAATTTGCCCTGGCACGTGAACGGCTTAACATCGAAAAGGCGTCGCTAACGGAACTGAAGACGTCTATCGAGAGCCTGTTGGGCCGCGTTGACGCCGCACAGACCGATGACCTTGATCGATTGATCCAGCTTTATACAAATATGAAGCCTACGGATGCCGCGCGTATTATGGATGATCTGGATATCGAAACCACCATCATGATCCTCGGAACCATGAAGCCAAGAACTGCCGCGCCAATCCTTGCGAAAATTCCCGCAGTGCGTGCCCGCGCGGTTTCCAAGATTATTCTTGAACGCTCTCAATTGCCCGCAGACCAGGACCTAACGGGCATCAAACTGCGCTAATTCGGGTCGGTCCGCAGGATTGATCCCTGCGGTGCCGCGCGCTTCTTATTGTTGCGCAGATCAAAGACAAAGCTAATAATCTCCGCCACGATTTCCCAATGGGCGACGGGGATGACCTGATCGACTTCGATCTCGTCATACAGCATCCGCGTTAACGGCTTATTCTCGATCATTGGAATATTGTGTTCCGATGCCACCTCGCGGATACGCCGCGCCAGATGATCAGCGCCCTTGGCAATACAGACCGGGGCCATGTCCTGCGCAGGGTCATACTTCAGCGCAATCGAATAATGTGTGGGGTTGGTCAGGATCACATCCGCCAAAGGCACGGCGGTAATGGTCCGCTGCTGCGACAACTCGCGGCGACGGCGCGCCCGTTTCTGGCGGATTTCGGGGGAGCCTTCGGATTCTTTATGCTCGTCCTGGATGTCCTTCTGGCTCATCCGTTGCTTGCGCCGCCAGTCAAAACGCCGCCATAAGATGTCGCCAATCGCAATGGGCACCAGCAGAATTGCCGCTGCAATCAGCAGCTTCACCGCGGCGGCGGTCAGATAGCCGGGCAGGTGCTCTGGGATGAAACCAGCCGATGTCCAGATGCGCCGCACTGCTTCATTCGTAAACCACACGGCGAGCCCGCCAATCGCCAACACTTTGACGATACTTTTCACGAATTCGACCAGCGCATTGGCCGAAAAAAGACGCTTAAATCCCTCGAACGGGGATAATTTCGAAAGTTTGGGTTTGATACGCTCGGCGGCAACCACAGTTTCGCCTTGGATCACCGCGCCAATCGCGCCCCCTAGGAACAGCACACCAAAGATCGGAAGAACCGCCCAGACGATCATAAAGAAAAACTCGCTCATGATCTGCCCCAACCGAATGACACCCGGCTCCCCCGTGGCGACCAACAGGGTGGGAGCGTGGTCTAGGAGAACCGAAAGCGCGACCACAATTTGCGGGGCTTGATACGGCAAGATCAAGGCAGCGATCGCCAGCATCGCGACGACAACCACCATATTTCCCGTCTCTTTCGAAGATGGGACGTCGCCTTTCTTGCGCGCGTCCTTAAGCTTCTTCTCGGTCGGCTCTAGCGTCTTTTCTGTGCTATCGCTGTTCTCGGCCATGATTAGATCCTAAACCCCATGATCCATTCTTGGAACCGCGTCAAAAAGTAATCAAGCATGGTTGGCAGGGCGATGGCAAGGATCAGTAGCCCTGCCCCAATCAGCAGCGACGCCGCGACAAAGAACACGGGCAGCTGCGGCATCATCCGGTTTGCCAACCCCATACCTAGGTTCAAGATCACCCCCATCACGAAAAATGGGGCCGCGATCGCCGTGCCAATATAGAGGCTCGCACTTGCCACGCGCAGAATTTGATCCGCCAGATCTGCTAGGACGAACTGACCGGGCGGAAAAACTTGATAGCTGGCGAGCAACGCGCGGATGATCAGATGATGGGTATCTGTGACAAAAATCATGGTAGCCGCACTCATAAGCAAAAGACTGGCGACCATTGTGGCCCCTTCAAATGATCCGAACGAGGGTCCAAAGGCATTCGCCAAACCGGATACCTGCCCCACCTGAAATCCGGCAAACTGCAATGCTGACAAGAGGATACGTGCGCAAAGCCCGATCCATAACCCAATCAACACCTCAGCGCCGAACAGGAATACCGCGGTCACGATACTGTCGGGTAACGAGCTTGCGATCGGGGTCAGAGGCAGCAGCGACAGGCTGATCAGCATCGCGAGCGATAGACGCGGCCGTACCGGAATCTGAACCTCGCCAAAACCCGGCATGAACATCAGCGCTGTTCCAATGCGCGCAAACACAACGAAGAATGAGAAAAACAATGACGAAATGAAAGGTTCGATTGCCACGGGCCCTTACCCGACGGTGCCAACGGTACGCAACGACGCTTTGCGGTGGACTTCGTTATGCGAAATCACCTGGGTCATTGGGCTGACCCGTTCCAGTATCGACCGCACGTAGGGACGCGCTTGGGGGCTCACTAAAATGGCCGGCCATTCATCCGCACTCGAGAATTTTTGGATTTCTTTCCGCACAGCAAGAACGAACTCCTGCACGCGCGATGGAGACATCAAAAACGTCTCCTCTCCATTTGCCTTCGAAATAGAGGTCGCTAACTCGCGTTCCCAATCACCGCCCAGGTTAATCACCGGTACGTACCCTTGAGAATCCTTTAAGGACTGGCAGATTTGCTTGGCGAGTTTGCTCCGCGCATGTTCGATCACGGTCCGGATATTCTTGGACGTCGCACTGGCCTCGGCGACCGCCTCGATGATCATTGAAAGGTTCCGGATCGATACCCGTTCAGCTAGTAGCGCTTGTAGAACATGCTGCAACATGACGGCTGAGCTGCTGTCCGACCCATTTGAAAGCAGTTTTTGGTATTCCTTATCCTGCCCTTCGATCAGTTCCTGCGTCGCAGCGTAGGTGAGTATCTCGGGCATGTGCTCTTTGATCACCTCGGTCAGGTGGGTGGTAATCACACTTTCAGGATCGACAACCGTCATCCCCATCAGCTCTGCTTCGGAAGCGCGCGTTTCGTCGACCCATATGGCCTCGAGCCCGAAGGTGGGCTCGCGTGTGCGCTTGCCGGGCAAATTGATCTCCTGCCCGGAGGGGTTAATGACCATCATCATCATCGGATCAACCTCACCGCGCGCCGCCTCTACGCCTTGCAGCGAGATGGTGTAGGTATAGGCGGGCAGTTCGGCATCGTCCTTAATCCGGACAAGAGGAAGGACAAAGCCAAAGTCCTTTATAAACAGAGACCTGAGGCTTTTTACCTTGCCTGGCAGGGCGGCATTCACTGATGTAATCATCGGGACAAGCCCGGAACCAAGGTCAAGCCGCACATCATCCACCCGAAGCATATCCGAAAGCTTGTCTTCGGTACTTTCAGCAGGGGCGGCCTGGCGCGCTGCCGCTAGTTCTTCGGCTTTATCCCGCTCTAGAAAAGACTTTTGCATGATATAGCCAAACCCCACCATGCCGGTCGACAACGCAAGAAAGATCATCAGCGGAAAGCCGGGCAGCCAACCGATGCAGAATGTCAGGCCGCCTGCGACATAGAGCGCCTTGGGGAAGTTGCTAAGCTGGCCTAAGACTGCTTCATTCGCGGCACCCAGCGTCCCGCCCTTTGTCACGAGCAAACCAGCGGCAAGGGAAACCACCAAAGCCGGGATTTGCGTAACCAGACCGTCCCCGATGGTCAGCACCGTATATCGGCTCATGGCATCGCCGACGCTTAGGCCGTGGCTGATCATCCCAATCATAATGCCGCCGAACACATTAATCAGCGTGATGATCAACCCGGCGACCGCATCGCCCCGGACAAATTTCGACGCACCATCCATGGCCCCGAAGAAAGAGCTTTCTTCCTCCACCGTTTTACGCCGTGTTTTCGCCTCCTCCTCTGTAATCGCGCCCGCCCCTAGGTCAGCGTCGATCGCCATTTGTTTGCCAGGCATCGCATCCAACGAGAATCGCGCTGCGACTTCTGCGATCCGAGTAGAGCCCTTAGTTATGACGATAAAGTTAATGATCACCAGAATTGTGAAAACGATGATCCCGATGATGAAATCGCCGCCCAGAATGAACTGCGAGAAACCTTCGATGACATTCCCTGCGGCACCTGGGCCATTGTGGCCTTCACTTAATATTAATCTGGTTGAGGATACGTTGAGGGCGAGACGCAGCATCGTGACGACCAGCAGCAGCGTCGGAAAGGAGTTAAATTCAAGAGGTGTACCGATCCACAACGCCACCATGAGAATCAGTACAGATAGCGCGAGCGAGATCGCAAGACCAAGATCGAGAAAGAAAGGAGGCAACGGAATAAACAGCATTGCCAGAATGAGAACCATCCCCACGGCAAACCCGATGTCGCGATTGGCACCACTCAGCTTTGCAAAGCTGAAGGGCACCGGATTTGTGTCGGGTGTCGCCACGTTCAGTTGACCTCCGCATAGTGGGGTAGGACCGGGGTCAACACCTGCGTCGAATAAATGGATAACGCACCGCGCGTTTTCCCGGAATTCGCGCCGCTTAGATCTGCGCTCCAATTAAAGTCGGGCATGTCGCGGGCAGCTGCAACCTGTTGCGGTGCGTTGTCGCCAGCGCTGACATCACTCGCAAAGCGGGTCAAGAATGCTTGGGCGATGCGCTGGTTCTGCTTCAACTTCTTTAGGTAAACCGCTTTATAGCTGGCGTTTGAGGAATGGTACCGGCCAGCCGCCTGCCACCAATCGCCCGTCTCGTGATAAAGCGATGTGAGAAAGCGCGCGGCATAGTCTACGTTATGCACCGGTGCCGTCGCCTCCTCGAGCGAGGCAAACTGGTCACCATGCCAACGCTGATTGATCTGCATACAACCGACATCTGTCGACCGAACGCCACGCGCCTGGGTCTCGCGGACATGCGCTTCGAGGGCCAGCTTGCTCCCGAAAAATGTGCCGGTGCCATTCGTATTTGCGGTCCAGGGCCACACCACCAACTTGTTGTTCACTTCGCGACCCGCTTCTTGAATACCTATGGCCAGCAGCAGGTTTCCCGGAATGTCATAGCGTTGTTCAGCTGCGAGAATTTCCTCAATGCAAATCCGCATCGGATTTTGGTTCGTGCTTAGCGCCGCAGGTTTTACCGCCGATACCGACGCGGTGTAAAACCCCGACCAGCCAGCTTTGTCCGCTTGTGCAGATATCGGCAGCAATACCGCCAGCAAAAATGCAGACAAGCGCACCCTAAAGCCCCCCATTGGCCACAAGGTCGAAAACCCGGTCAGACAGGCCTACGAGTGTCGAAAAGATAAAGGGTATACTGATCGCAAGCGTTACAAAGATTGCGGCAATTTTCGGCACAAAAGTCAGCGTCATTTCTTGAATTTGGGTCAAAGCCTGGAAAAAGGCGATGGCCAGTCCGACCCCAAGCGCCACGACCAGCACCGGCGCTGATCCGATCAGTGTCACGGTCAACGTCTGCCGGATGATCTCGTAGATAGTGACAGGATCCACAGTGGACCTCCGAAAAACATGGCGTACATTAACCTGATGTTAAACCGGCATGCGCATAACTTCTTGGTACGCTTCCACCAATTTGTCACGCAACGCCACCGACACCTGAACCGTCTGCTCCATCGCCATGGTGGCCTGAACAACTTCCTGAAGGCTGCCCTGCCCTGTCAGCCCCTTGATCGCCATCTGGTCGCCGCTGCGTACGGATTCCACCGCCTGCGACGCCGCATCGCCAACCATTTGCGAGAAATCTTTGGGAGCGGGGCCTGCAGCCTTCGGTCCGCGCGTTTCTCCCTGAACCGTCTTGGAATAGGCGGCTTCAACATAAGAGGAACGGATGGCGGAAAAATCTGTCATTCTGGCACCTTACTTCAACAGCTCGACCAGCTGACGGCGCATATCGCGCGCCTTGTCCAGCATCGAAAGGTTTGCTTCATAGCTGCGCGCGGCTTCGCGCATGTTGCTCATTTCGATCAACGGGTTAACGTTCGGCATCTTGATATAGCCATTCTGATCGGCCGCTGGGTGCGATGGCTCGTACCGCAGGGTAAAGTCGGCAGCATCCCGCGTTACGCCCGCAGACTGCACAATCGCCGCGCCGGTGGCCGGATCTGTACCGCTTTCGAAGGAAATGGCCTTGCGCTGATAGGGATCACCCCCAGCCGTCTGCGCGGTTGAACTCGCGTTGGCAAGGTTTTCAGACACAATGCGCAACCGATCACCCTGCGCGCGCATCCCACTGGCTGCTGTTGTTGAAATTCTGGAAAGAGAATCCATCGCGCCCGCCTCCTACTACCGTCGACCTGCAACGGCATAAACCATCTCATGCGCCTTGCGGTACAAACTGGCTGCCATCTGAAACTGTCCCGAAGCACTATTCGCCTCGACCAACTGCTCTTCAAGATTCACGTTATTCCCGGTCATGGTCGCGCCAGAAAGAACCTTTGCCTCAACCACTTCGGCCTCCTGCAACTGCTGCGACCTGCCGGTATCCTCAAGATAGCTCGCGAAGCTTTGGACGTCCTGCGCCCGGTAACCCGAGATATTTGCGTTGGCGATATTCTCGGACACGACGTTTTGCCGCGTGGCAAGCCACTGCAAACGCTTGGGGGCAAGACTGAACAAGGATGTAGGATCTGTATTCATACTAGACTCATAATTTATCCTTGATATATAGCAAGGATAGAATATTTTCGAAAGAGTATATTTTGACTTCTGCCTTCGCAAACCTGCAAAAGTCCATCTATTCATGCGCCAGCGCAAAGATCTCGGGCACCGTCAAATCAATCACCGGCATGACCTTGACGGTCGGCGGGCTGGAAGCAATGGCGGCCATCGGCAGCCAATGCAGAGTACACACCCCCGCAGGGCATATTGACGGTGAGGTCGTGAGCGCGCAGGGCAGCGACCTTTGTGTTTTGCCCTTTGGCACATGGGAAGGCGTGTCTGTCGGAAACGCGGTCGAATTGATCGAACATGACGATATGGTTTTCCCCGACGAAAGCTGGATCGGCACGGTGGTCGATGCGCTTGGCCGCCCGCTCACTCAATATGCACGCGCCCGACGCCCACGGCGAAAAACCCGTTTTCGCGCCAATCCGCCCGGCGCGTTCGATCGTAAAAAGGTCGGCGAGAAGCTAGAGACCCAGATCAAATGCATCGACATCTTTACTCCGATCTGCCGCGGACAGCGGATGGGGGTGTTCGCGGGCTCCGGCGTTGGGAAATCGACGATGATGGCCATGCTCGCCCGCAATACGGATGCCGATGTCATCGTGATCGGGCTGATCGGCGAACGCGGCCGCGAGGTGCAACAGTTCATCCAAGAGGATTTGGGCGAAGAAGGAATGGCGCGCGCGGTGGTCGTTGTCTCCACCGGGGATGAGGCGCCGCTGCTGCGCAAGCAGGCCGCGCTCACCACGACTGCGATTGCCGAATACTTCAAGTCGACGGGCAAACAGGTGCTGCTGCTTCTGGACAGTGTTACGCGTTTTGCCATGGCGCAGCGCGAAATCGGCCTCGCCCGTGGCGAGCCACCGACCCTACGGGGCTATCCGCCGTCGGTCTTCAGCGAGCTTCCGCATTTACTAGAGCGCGCAGGCCCCGGCATGGCGGCCGAGGGCGACATAACAGGGCTTTATACGGTGTTGGTGGACGGGGATGACATGAACGAACCGATCGCGGATGCCGTGCGCGGCATCGTGGACGGGCATCTGGTGCTCGACCGGCGCATCGCGGAACAGGGGCGCTTTCCTGCGATCGACCTGCAGAAATCGCTGTCGCGGATGCTGCCGGGGTGCCACTCCCCCGAGGAGTATGAAATCACCAAAGTCGCGCGCAAGGCTTTGGGCCGCTATGCCGATATGGAGGATCTGATCCGCCTTGGGGCCTATAAATCAGGGTCCGACCCCGAAACCGATCAGGCCATTACCTTCTTTCAGGCAGCAAGCCCGTTTCTGTCACAAAGCCGTGGCGATAAAACGCCCGCCGCCGAGGGGTTTGCAGACACCTACCGAATGATCCTTGAATCCGGCATCGACGACCCGCTGCGGAGTTTTTTCGAGGAACGCGCCCGCGCCGAGGCTGGTCAGGCGCAATAAAAAACCGGCGGGACGCATGTCCGGGCCGGTGGTTTGTGTCCTCAGGGCCCCTCCCCACCAAAGGCGGAGAGGGTGTTTTCATAAAACGCCGAAAGCGAATTAACGGAACAGGCTCAGGATGTTCTGAGGTGCCTGGTTGGCAATCGACAAGGACTGCGTCGCCAGCTGCTGCTGAACCTGATAGGCCTGCAGACGCGCCGCTTCTTCTTCCATATCCGCATCAACCATCGAGCTTACACCGGAATCCAGCGTGTCTGTCAGGCTGTCGATAAACTCCATCTGACCTTCCAGAGCGTTCTCGGTGATGCCGAGGGATGTGGCTGCAGTGATGGATGCTGCTAGCTGCTCTTCAGCATCCGCAAGGCGCGTTTGCATGTTCTCGGCCGGAACCTCCGGCGGACCCGCTGCATACGCGACATCATCCGCACTCACATCGATTGTTTCGAAAGCCGCTTTGATGGCATTAAGATTCACGCCCTCGAATTCAAACGATGTAGTGGAGAATGTGGCACCGTCCCGCTTTACACCGTTGGTAACGGTGACACTTCCTGTGACCAAGACGCTGTCAACCTCAGCACCTTCAGCCGTCTTTGTACCATCTACCAGATTATCGCCATTAAAGGTGGCCTGCTCGATTGCAGTCCCCATATTTTTTACCAGAGCATCGATTTCCAGCTGCACATCTTTTCGATCCACGCCGTCGGTTTGGGCGAAGGCAACACGCTCAACAATCTGTTGTGCAATGTCGGCAACAGTTTCGGCACCAAGACGGGCTGTCGCGACGGAGTTCTTGGTCGCGGTCATGCCTTCGTTGATGGCTTTGAACATGCCGCTGTCGCCTTTCATCGTCTCGGAGACGGCGAAATAGGCGGCGTTATCTTTACCGGACGCCACTTTCAGACCCGTAGAAACACGGTCCTGCGTTTGGTTCAGCCCACGGTTCACGTCTTTCAACGTGGCCAGAGCGTTCATTGCGGAGCTATTGGTGAGAATGGACGACATTTAATGTTCTCCTTGTTTCTCGTATTGATCCAGTCTTCTGACTGATGCTGGCAGGGGGCCAGCTTTATTTATATTTTACTCAGTTGAAAGCGGGCTGGACGATTGTCGGTGCCAGCCCTCCCCCACCATAGATGGAGAGGGTATTGTCATAAAACGCCGAAGCCGAATTAACGGAACAAGCTCAGGATGTTCTGAGGGGCCTGGTTGGCAATCGACAAGGACTGCGTTGCCAGCTGCTGCTGAACCTGATAGGCCTGCAGACGCGCCGCTTCTTCTTCCATATCCGCATCAACCATCGAGCTCACGCCAGAATCCAGCGTGTCTGTCAGGGCGTCGATGAATTCCATCTGACCTTCCAGGGCGTTCTCGGTGATGCCGAGAGAGGTCGCTGCAGTAATGGATGCTGCCAGTTGGCCTTCGGCAGCTGTTAGTGCGGCGGCAACATCAGGTTGCACCGCTTCAGGATCTCCGTTGACGTCTTCAGTATAGACCTTGATTGCTTTGAATTGCGTTTCAATATCGACAAGGTTCACACCCTCAAATACGAACGACGTAGTGGAGAATGTAGCACCGCGCTTTACACCATTGGTAACTGTTACTTCGTTACCAGCACCGGTTTTAGTACCGTCAACAAGATTATCACCGTTAAAGGTGGCCTGCTCGATTGCGGTCCCCATGTTCTTTACCAGTGCATCGATTTCCAGTTGGACATCTTTTCTGTCAACGCCTTCAGTTTGCGCGAAAGCAACGCGCTCTACGATCTGTTGTGCGATGTCAGAAACAGTTTCGGCACCCAGACGGGCTGTCGCGACGGAGTTCTTGGTCGCGGTCATGCCTTCGTTAATGGCTTTGAACATGCCGCTGTCGCCCTTCATCGTCTCGGAGACGGCGAAATAGGCAGCGTTGTCTTTACCAGACGCCACTTTCAGACCCGTGGAAACACGGTCCTGTGTTTGGTTCAGCCCGCGGTTCACGTCTTTCAACGTGGCCAGAGCGTTCATTGCGGAGCTATTGGTGAGAATGGACGACATTTAATGTTCTCCTTGCTTCTCGTATTGATCCAGTCTTCTGACTGAGGTCAGCCGTAGAAAGGCTAACCTGAACTACTTAGCAGTTCAGGTTAAAGCGGGGTTAACAAAATGGGTAAATCGGTAGAAAGAGGATCAGAATTTCTGATCAACACGCATATTCTTGTCGGCAACACCGCTGACACGTTGCCCCATCTTCCCGTAATTCCCGTCTAGATCATTACGATTGCTGATCTTTTTCACCTCGCGCAGAATGGTGCGCGCCGCCACCGCCATGCGGGACAAAATGGCGCTGTCTTCTTCAATCGCGCTTTTGAGGTGCTTGAGGTGCCGCTTGACCTCCAGCTCCGTCATAATCGGGTGATCGATAAAGGGCTCTACAAGCGGTGTTTGCAGTTCCAACCATTTCAGCGCGCGGGATTTCTCCTCGAAGATCGCGCTGACGACGTCCAGATCGCCGGCCTTGATCGCGTCTATCTCGCGGTTCAGCACGTTGATTGTATCGTGGATCTTCGCCACATAGGCGTGGATGTTTTCTTCGTCCTGCGGGGTTAATGCAGGCTGGTCCGTCGCCTCCCCCTCTGGGGTGCTGCCGCGTTGACCAAAGCGGAAGGTGCGCGACATCATTCGCCCTGCCCTCCGACCGTGGATTTGCCCTGACCGTAAGCATCCAGCATCTGCGACACGCTGCCCGAGAACCCGAAACCGCCCTGTTCGACAAGCTGGCCAGCAACGGCTTCTGACATGAACGACCGCCACATATCGGCTTGCTGCTCGCCCCCAAACGCAGATGAGCCGGCCGTCTTCATCATCTCATCGACAAACTGGGTCAGAAACACCTTTTCGAATTCCTTGCCCGTCTGCGCCGCGCGATCGGGCTTGGCGATGTCGAAGGCAGGCTGTGCCGACGTGATTGGACCCGTCATCAGATAATCTCCAGATCAGCGTGTAGGGCACCGGCGGCTTTGATCGCTTGCAGGATCGCGATTGTCTGTCGTGCGCCAACGCCAATGGCGTTCAACCCATCAACCAGTTCCTGCAGGCTCACGTCACCGTTCAGAATGCTAAAGCTGCCGTCGGTTTCCTGGATATCGATTTCCGTTTCAGGCACGATCACGGTCGTCCCCCCGATAGAGATGGGTTTTTCGCTGATCACAGCCGTATTGCCACCAACACTGATTGGACCGGGCTGGCTAACGCCAAAGTTCTCGCGCACGCGCACGGTCAATCCGCCTTGACTGATGGCAACCTGCGCGATCCGCACATCAGCTCCCATGACGATGGTGCCGGATTTTTCGTCGATCACGACCCGCGCAACCGCATCCGGCGTGACCAGCAGATTTTCAACTGACATGATCGTCTCTGGGGCGTTGCGCTTGTCACCGACCCAGACCTCGATCGTGCCGGAATCCAGCACTTCGACCTGACTAGACCCGAGGTGTCGGGCAATCGCCTCGCGCACACGGTCAGCGGTCGTAAAATCCGGATTGTTCAGCGCAATTCGGATGCTGTCGAGCTGGAAGAGGCTAAATTCGATCTCGCGCTCAACGATGGCACCGTTTTCGATCCGTGCGATAGTCGGAACGCCGTCCACGACGCTCGCGGCATTGCCGTCTACGCGATACCCCGAGGCCGCGACCGCACCCTGTCCGACGGCATAGACCTCACCGTCTGCACCGGTCAGCGGTGTGATCAACAAGGTACCACCGCGCAGGCTGGTCGCATCGCCCAAGGACGACACCGTGATATCGATGGGCGATCCGCGCCGCGCAAAAGGCGGCAGCTTGGCCGTAACCATCACAGCTGCGGTATTTTTGGTCTTCAGCGTCTCGCCATCCAGATTGGCAACGCCCAAACGTTCAAGCATGCCGCGAATGGATTCACGGGTGAAGGGGCTGGAGTTCAGCTTATCCCCCGTCCCCAAAAGGCCCACAACCAAGCCATAGCCGATCAAATGGTTTTCCCGGACCCCTTCGAAATGCGCGATGTCCTTGATCCGCACCTGCGCGCCCGCGGGGACTGCCGGCAACGCAAGCAGCGCGGCTGCCGCAATCACCTGCAAGCCGCGCAGCCATGCTGAAAAAGGGGGTCGCTGGCGGTGCGCCATTGCGAAATCTCCGGTACAAGAACAGTTCAACTATCCTTGCCATAATCACGTAGCAGACCGTTTTATACAAGTTAAATCATCTATTAATTGTTGCTACCGCAGAATATACTTGCTACCGATAGGAATAGTCAGGGTTTAGGGCACAAAAACATGCGCATGTATATTTTCGAACAGCGGAAAGAACGATGCGCCGGCCTAACCGCAGAACTGCGCAGCGCAGGTATCGAGCTTCAGTTTGTGACAGCCGAGTTTTTCACCACCGGGCTTGGCCCCTTGCTGCAACCTGGCCACCAAACCAATGCGGTTTTGATCGGTGAAGGCGATGACACGCGTGAGTATATCCGTGCGATGCGTACAGCAGGCTGCGTCAATCCGGTCATCGTCCTCAAGGATTTCCGCAACGCCAAAGACACCTCAGATCTGCTGAACCTCGGGGCCGATGATGTGATCGTAAGCCCTATACGCGGTGCAGAAGTGCTGTCGCGGACAAATTCGATTATCCGGCGGCACTATGGTCACGCCTCTGAAAGCGTGATTGTCGGAGAGCTGACGGCCTATTTCGACGGGCGCGACCCGATTGTGTCTGGCAGCCGGATTAAGTTGTCGAAACGAGAATACTCGGTGTTTCAGCATCTTGCGCTGAACTCGAACAAGGTCATCTCGAAAAACGCGATCTATGACGCCATCTATGGCAGCAGCATCGACCAGCCGTTTGACAAGGTGATTGACGTCTACATCTGCAAGCTGCGCAAAAAGCTCGCGTCGGCGTCAAAGTCGGGCTGGCAGTATATCGAAACCGTACATGGTCGTGGCTATAAGCTCAGCTCGCCCGAGGTGACCTCCAAGGCAAGCTGATCAGCGCAGATAGTTCAGGATCGACAGGCTCGAGAGCCGCGATGTCACCTGATAGCTCGCTTGCAACTGCGTTTCCAGACTGTTCATCCGCGTGGCTGCCTCATAGGGGTCAACGCTCTCGTAGTTGGAAATCTGCGTGCGCTGGACCAACGATAGATCATTCAGCTGCATCTGTGTTTTCTCGACGATCTGCTGGTTGAAACCGATCCGTGCAGAGATATCCAACATCCCTTCCTGCGACGCTGACAGGCTGTCGACGACCTCTGACATCCAAGTGCTATAGGCCGCGTCATCCATCTGGCTCACATCCGAAACAGCAAGCATTGCCAAGCCCTTATAGGCATCGCGGAAGGATTGTTCATTCGCACGCACGCCATATACCACCTCTTGGCCGGTATTCACCCAGGCACTGAGCTGCTTCGTCTCGTTGCCAGCTGCATCGGCTTCGGGGGACGCTTGATAAAAAGTGCCTTGGAAATTTCGGCTGGCATCGGCGTCTTGAGACTGGAAAACCGCGTCGATCTGATCTGCAATCGCTTGGGCACTTGCGGGATCCGTCGGCCCGGAACCAAAGATTTCCTCCATCACGGATTGCGGTGACCGCCCGGTTTCAGCACTGTCTTCCGGCCAACGTGTCAGCGCGGTCTTGTTGGATTCCAGACCGGAAAACAGGTTTTCCCCGTTATACGAGGTGTTCATCGTCGACACGAGGCTTTCAAGGGCTGCCCGCGCCTGCATCTGGAGCACTTCAGCCCCATTGTTGTCCCGCGTCGCATTGACCAACGCGCTTTCCAGCACCGATTGCACCTGCGTGCGCGCAGCATCGACCGATGCGAGCATCGCGTCAAGCTTGCTGCCGAGGACCTTGTTAGACGTGATGAAGGTTTGCGTATTCGCCTCACGGCCGTGCAGTTTCATGACCGACGCGGCGCGCGGGCCCAGATCGGCATAGATGTCGGCCTTTCTTCCGGTGGCGACTTCCTCGCTCGCACGCTGCAACGCTATTGTGTTGCTCTGTACGTTCTGTCGGTTGAATAGGTTAAACTGAAACGACGAAAAACTGCTGATGCCTAGAACCATTTTATCCGCCTCATACCGCTGCGATCAGCGTGTCGATCATCTCTGACACTGCTGCGAGCACTCTGGAATTTGCCGCGTAACTTTGTTCGATCAACAACAATTGCTGCATCTCGTCATCGATATTGACGCCTTCGGAATTGCGTCGCGCCGACATCACCACCTCGGCCGCAGAGGCCGCTGCATTGAAATCATTCTCGGCCCGCGCACGCTCTGCCGCCTGACTGGTGATCATCTCGGCTGAGAAATCACGCAATGAGACCTCGCTCGGAATGCCTGTGCCTTTCGCGGCGCTCATGGGGTCATCAAGCGCTGTCAAGAAGGCGTTGATTTGCCCCATTTCAGACCCTGCACCAGGGAATTCCGCCCCTAACCCGTCTCGAATACGCCAAACCTCGGCTTCGCCAGTTGACGAAATCTTGTCGTTCACCTGCAAGCGGCCGGCCAGGCCGCTGAGGTTATCGGGATCAAAAGCACTGCCGTTGTCGGTGAACAAGCCTGCCTCGTTCGGTGCCAGGCTGGCGTCGGCCCCTTCGAAGGTCTGGATCAACCCGCGGGCGAATTCATCCAACTGTTGACTAAACCGCGGTATCGTCTCTCGTTTCAGTTCGGACAGCCCCGCAAGACTGCCGTGCTGCACACCGCGGACGCCGTCTTTGAACGGGGTGATATCCTGCTTGCCCGCCATCAGCGTCCCGTCACTGGGGTTAAAGGTCACGTCCTGAACCACTTGCCCTTCAAGCAAAGCCGCACCGCTGACGGTATATAGGCTGATCGACCCATTGGACGACCGGTGCATCCGCGTATCCACAATGCCCGATATCTGATCAAGGATCGTATCTACTTTTTCATCAAATTGCGCAGCCTCTAGCGATCCTGGCGCAAAACTGCTGCCCGAGGCATTCAGGTCACGCAGCTGATAGAGCGCGGTGTTCAAATCCGCGACTTCATAGCGGATTTCCATATTCACGTCGCTCAGCGTGGTGGACAAGGTCGTCGCCGCCCCTTTGACCGATCGCGCCAGATCTTCTGCTGCCAAGGCAACCGCGGTCTGCGCGCCATTCGACGACGGCATATTCACCAGCGTTGTCAGACTGTTTTGAAAATCGTTGAACCGGTCCGCGGGCGACGTACCATCGCCAGGCTGCCCCAGATAGGAAGTATAGCTGGTCAGCCCTTCCTGAATCGATTGGTACTGCGTCATCCGGGCGTTTTCGAGCCGCGACATCCGCTGCAGCGTCGCATCGACTTCGCGGCGGACCTCGCTGATCACAGCGCCGCCTTGCCCGCCGCTGGCGGTGACAAGCACCGCCTCGCGCCGGACATACCCCGGGTTCATCGCATTCGACACGTTATCCGCCGCGACCCGCGACTGACCCTGTGTGGTATATAACCCGGCCGTGGCCGAATTCAGCGCGCCCGTAAGACTCATGTCATGCTCCGGTCAGACCGTCTGGATTATCGCTTCAGACGGGTGGTTTCATCCATCATATCGTCGACGGTCGTGATAACTTTGGCGTTGGTAGAAAACGCCCGCTGCGCTTTGATCAAGTCGGTCATCTCTTGCGCAATGTCCACGTTAGAGCCTTCAAGCGCCCCGGCGTTGATCGACCCAACGGTAGAGGAATTGGCCTGCAACGCAGAGAACGACCCGGTCTCGCCAGACAGGCGATAGGCGTTGCCCTTTACTTCGACCAGCCCGTTGGGGTTGGCCACAACAGCGACAGGAATATCGTAAAGGGCGCGGCGCATACCATTGTCAAAAATGCCGAACAAAGTACCCTCTTCGGTGATCTCGGTGCGCACCAGCTCCCCTGCACTGGACCCGTCGCGATCAAATGCGAGGCTGAAGTCACCGGCGAACTGGCTGATCCCGTCAAAGCTGCCCGGCTTGCCCAATGTGATGTCGATCTCTTGCGGGACGACACCGTTATTCAACGTGATGGTTGCCACACCTGTTTCTGGATCAACTGAAAACGCAGCCGGTGCTGTCGCTGTCGACGTGGCGTTGGTATACCCTAGGGGCGAACCGGCGGCCGGGCCTGCGTTGTTGAATTCGATTGTGACGCTGCCCAAGGGATCACCCTTCTGGTCCGCGATTGCCAGATCCCACGTATTGGCCGTCGTGCCGGGGGCCCAGGAAAAGCTTACCCGCTGGCTTTCACCCAAGGCGGTAAACACTTCGGATGAGGTCACAAAAGGCGCACCGGGTTCTGCCTGACCTGTATCCTGCGACGGTAGGTTGCCAAAGGAAGAAATGGTCGTCGTCACCCCGGCAGAGATATTCAGGTTGCCGATGTTTACGGTTTCCATATCGCTAAACGATGTGCGGTCGACGGATCCGATGCCGCCATCCAGCTGATAGGGATAGCCGGCAAGGTAATATCCCGCCGCGTTTTGCAGATTGCCCTTTTCATCCGGCAGGAAAGATCCCGCACGTGTGAGCATATAGTTGGTCTGAACTGTTTCGTTCGGGTTCATCGACACCGAGAAAAAACCATTCCCGCCGATCGCCAGATCGGTAGGGGAGTTGGTCGAGATCAGGCCGCCCGCTGTCGAGATGTCTATCTCTTCGACGGCATTAACCGACAGAACCCCGTCACCATTTCCGCCCGAAGCCGTGGTCGTGACCATATGCGCGAACCCGCGGCGGTACCCCACCGTGTTCGAGTTTGCGATGTTCTCGGAGATGCTGCCAACCGCTTTGGAGTTGGCGCGCAACCCGCTGACACCGGTCTGAAGCGCACTTGAAATGCTCATGTTTCTACCTCGTTATCGTTCTTGGTATTCTTGCCTAATAGGACAAATAGACGGATTAGTTTAAAGAAGGTTAAATTCTTGCGTTTTATTTTTGCCTAACCTTGCAATATTGACGCATCAAGATGCGAGTTCATGGAGATATCCCTGAGTTGGCGATACTTTCAAAAGCGTTTTCCAGCTGCTCTAGCCGCTTTGCCGCGCTGTTGGCACTTAGAGGATCCACACCATCCCGTGCCTCGGAAATGCTATTCGCTAACGATATCAGGTCCTTAGACGGCGTAAGGCTAGGAAAGGATCGGGTAACCTCCTCTAGCGTGCCCTGATCTTCAGACCGGTAGGCCGCAATCAGCAACCGTGTGGCATCCTGCAAGGAAAAGGCCTGTGGGTAGTCCCGCCAAAGCTGCGATAAAGTCTCTGATGCCTGCGGCCAGCGCTCTTCTTCGGACAGCGCCAAGGCCACATCGCGCAGATGTTGTGCCGTCGGGGTATTGACCGACGCCTTCAATAATGCGGGCTTATCCCCCAGCTTTGATAGGGCTTCTGCCAACAAAGTCTGATGCGCTTGCATCAGCTCTGGCGCAACGCTCGGGTCCATCTGGTCAAGCGTCAGCCGAGCCTCGGCGAACTGGCCGCCGCGCATCTGGGCCTGCGCGAGCTTCAGGTGCAGGCGGAAAATATCCGCCTCACGCGAGGTGCCCTGTTCTTCCTGCTTTTCTTGCAGGATGCGCACCGCACGACGGTATTCCTTGGCCGCAAGGTCGGTTGACCCGAGCTTCAGGACATAGTCGCCCAACGTTTCGATCTGCGCCGTGAACCCTTCGGTGTACCGGAAATGTGGCAGCAGCCGCAGATGCAGCGCCATCCACGCCGACAAGGGATATTGCCCCTCGCCCCCCGTAGCATAGATACGCGCCAACAATTCTTGTGCACGTGCTTCGTTCGACGCCGCCTCGGCGCGCTCGGGAAAGCGCAGCAATATGCGACCAAGGGTCAGCACCGCTTCGGGATCGTTGCCAAGCGCATGATAAACGCGTTCTTGGCGATACAGCACTTCCAGCTCATAACGACCGCCGCGCCACGCTTCTGATCCGCTCTTTAGGGTCGATTGTGCGGCAAGCAACGCCCCCTTCCCGCCCTCGGCAAGCGCCATATCCGCCACCGCCATCCGCGCGCGCACGGCATATTGGTCCCAGCCCTCGGCGGCCTCTAGATATGTCCTAAGGGCGGTGGCCTCATCGCCCCGCTTTTGCGCCGCCCGTGCCCGCAGGAATGTCCCGGACGAAGCCCCCGCGAGGTCCGGCATTTCATCCATCAAGCGCAGCGTCGCATCGACATATTCGCGCTTGTCCAACTCTATCGCCGCCTCTAGCAGCACGGGCAACACTGCACGTACAACTGATTCAGGCTGCGTGCTGAGCCCGCCAAAGCTGGCCTCGATATTAAGTGACAGCCGCCGAACATCCGATGTCGCGATGGCATCGAGGCTGGCCCAAAAGGCTCGATCCGGCCGACTACCCGCCAGCGGCGAGGTCGAAAAAGGCGGCGTCATCGCCGTTGGAGCCTCTCCTGCAAGCAGCCGCACCGCGTCTGATAGCGCCCGATGACGTCGTATGGGACCAGGGGTCTCGGGCACCACATCGGCCAGTATGGCCCCTGCCTCGAACAGCAGCATATGCGACAGATACAGCTCTGCGATATCCAGCATCACACGGATTTGGTCGGGACCCCGCTGGCTGCCCAGCTTATCGATGTTGTGCCGCATATCGGCGCGCAAGCCATCCGCAGACCAGCGCCGCAAATCCACATCGCGCCGCCAGCTCCGCCCTGAATCTAAAATGCTGTGGTCAAGAGTATCCACGACATCCGTCGGCGCTGCCACAAGGACACCCGCCGGAACAGCAAGAACCAGCGCCCCTTTAAGCACAGCAAGGCAAATATATCGGCGCACAACTATCCTTGATATAGTAATTACAGCTTGCCTTATCCTTGTATTCATGAAAATTTATATTTGCAATAACATGTAGAATGCGGTTTTTGTTTTGCGTTAGCATCGTCGGGGGATGAGATGACAAATATCAGTTACGTGTCGCTTTCTCAGGCAACCGCACTGACGCGCAGCATGGATACTGCGGCGCATAACCTCGCCAACGCCACAACATCGGGCTACAAGGCGATCCACCCTGTGACCCAATCTGTCCCAGATGGCAGCGGTCAAGACGCCATCAATTATGTGCGCGAAAGCGGGACCTACCTCGAACTCTCCGACGGCCCTCTCACGCAGACTGGCAACCCGATGGACATCGCTATTGCCGGTGACGGCTGGTTCCAGTTTCAAATGCCCGGCGGCGAGACAGGCTATAGCCGCCACGGGCGCCTTGTGGTCGACGTGGACGGCCAGTTGAAGACCGCGGCAGGCATGCCGTTGATGGGCGTCGGCGGCGGCCCTGTGGTCTTGCCCGATGACGTCGGTGACGAGGTGATGATCACCACCAGCGGCACAGTCACCAACCCACAAGGCGCGGTGCTGGGGGCGATCAGCGTTGTGGCGATTAACCAAGCGGCCCAGATGCTGCCGATGGGCGCGGGCATGTATCAACTGCCCCCCAATGCAGGCCAGCCACAGCAGATGGAAAGCCCGCAGGTCAAACAGGGCTTTGTCGAAGGCAGCAACGTGAACGCTGTCCTAGAAATGACCCGGCTTATCGACATCCAGCGGGCCTATGAAAACTCGGTCAAGCTGATGGGGTCCGACGATGATCTGACCCGCACGGCCATCCAGAAACTTGGGCGCGTGTAACGCCCCCGAAAGGAGTATAAGATGAAAGCACTCGGGATCGCGGCCACAGGGATGCTGGCACAGCAAACCAACGTTGATGTCATCGCCAACAACATCGCCAACGCAAACACCACCGGTTTTAAAAGTGGTCGGGCGGCATTTCAGGATTTGGTTTATCAAAGTTTTGCAAGCGCCGGTTCGTTGACTTCGGAAGAAGGCACTGCGCGGCCCGTAGGCACTGATATTGGCCTAGGTGTCCAAGCGGCAGGGGTGATCCGCCACAACATGCAAGGCGGGTTGATCCAGACGGAAAACCAGATGGACCTCGCCATCGAAGGGCGTGGCTATTTCACCGTTAACCGCCCCGACGGGACACAGGCCTTCACCCGCGACGGGAACTTTCAGCTGAGCGCCGAAGGTCAATTGGTCACGCTGAACGGCTATGAGGTCGAACCCGCGATCATCGTGCCCGAACTCACGCGTCAGGTCGAGATCAACCAAGAAGGCGTGGTCATGGCCTATGTCGAAAATCAGCCTGAACCGGTGGAACTCGGCCAGTTGAACTTTGCGACGTTCCTGAACGAGGCTGGCCTGAAACCTGTCGGTGACAACTTGATGGAGCAGACAGCCGCATCCGGTGAGCCTGTGCAAAACGTCCCAGGCACCCCCGGCGTCGGCATCACGCGCCAAGGCTATCTTGAACAGTCGAACGTGAACATCATCCAGCAAATCACCGATCTGATCTCGGCTCAGCGCGCCTACGAGATGAACTCGAAAGCGATTGAAACCGCCGATCAGATCATGACCACAACCAACCAGATCAAGTAACGGGTTAGACCGATGAAACGTGTTGCCATAGCCCTGTTCGTCCTGTTCCAGCTTGCGGTCTTTATGGTCCCGGGCCCTGCAGCCGCGCAACCCGTGCCTGTGACTGACCTGATCGAAGAACGTGCTGTGGGAGAACTGGGCGCAACCCTGCCCGCAAAAGCCAAGCTGGAGATCCGCATGGCCGAGGGGCTGATCCAGGAAGGGAACTTTGTCCAGGAGTTCTGGATCGACCCTGACTCGGGCCAATTTATCGCGAATATCGTGACCGACAGCGGTGTGCCGCAGCGGGTCTGGGGCTTGGCGATGGTCACGCTGACCATACCAGTCCCGAACCGCCGTATCGTGCCTGACGAAATCGTGCGCGCACAAGACGTGTCGCTGGTAGAGATGCCCATGCAGCGGGTCGGCAGCTATGCGATCAATGAATATGAACAACTTGTCGGGCAGCAGGTCCGGCGCATGTTGGTGACCGGTCGCCCTGTGCCCCGCAATTCAGTCATGCCGCCCCGGATCATCAGCCGCGGCGAAAAAGTTAAGATCCGATTGTCCCATGGCGGGCTGCAACTGACCGCAAAAGGACGCGCCCTGGATGATGCCCACAAGGGTCAGGAACTGCGCGTCGTCAATCTTTCCAGCAACAAGGCCCTGTCCACCATCGCGATGGCAGCAGGCGTCGTCGAGGTCGTACAATGACATCCCTTCGTTTATCCGCCCGCTTGGGCTGCGTCCTTGCGGCGTCGGCGCTTTTGCTTTCGGCCTGTGGCGACTTCAAAGAAACCCACAACCCCACGGTCAGCGATCTGACGCTCAGCCCTGACCATATGGGCGAGGTCAACCGCATCAGCATTCCGATGCCCCTGCCCACGCCAGCCGACCAGCCCAAACGTGCGGATCAGGCCAGCCTCTGGAGCAAACAAACACCGCGTCTGTTTCAAGACCGCCGCGCGGGTGACGTCGGTGACCTTGTGACTGTCCTGATCGATATTGATGACCGTGCGCAGCTGCAAAACGCCACCGGGCGCAGCCGCTCGTCGTCGACAGGCGTTGATGACCCCGATATCCTGAACTTTGATACCTCGACCGAAAGCGGGAAACTGATCGGGCTTTCCAGCAGTTCTTCAAGTGAGGGCGAAGGGTCAATCCGCCGCAACGAAAGCATTCGTTTGCGCGTCGCAGCGCTTGTCATCCAGACCCTCCCAAACGGGAATTTCGTGATTGCAGGGCGCCAAGAGGTCAAGGTGAACAACGAACTCCGCGAGCTCCGCATTGCCGGTATCATCCGCCAGTCGGATATCAACGTTGGCAACACCATCGACTATGACAAGATCGCCGAAGCGCGGATCACTTATGGCGGACGCGGACAGATTTCGACGGTACAAACTGCACGCTACGGTCAGGACGCGCTTGAAGTGTTCCTGCCCTACTGAGGCGGGACGCGGGTGTGATTAAATACATTCTCATAGCCGCAAGCGTAATCGGCGCAGGGGCCATGGGCTATGTCGGCGAACGCTTTATGCGGCCGACGCCTTCGGCTCCCTCCGGTCAGGCGGTGACGCAAGAACTGATGTTCAAAATGCCTCTGGGCAAGTTCACCATGCAGATTATGCAAAGTCGCAAGGTCCTGCATCTGATGTTCGACATGGATGTCTTTGTCATGGGGGAAGTGTCTTTTCACGAGATCAACGGTGCCGTGGGGCGTGCCCGTTTGCGCGACGCCACCGTGTCAGCGATTGCCGAACTGGCCGAAACAGATCAAAGCCTTGCGCAACCGATCGCCGAAGAAACCCGCAAGGCGGAGCTTGCAGCACAGATCGTACGCAAATTATACGTTAATTTTCCTGCGGTACGTACCGCGCGGCTGAACAGCTTTTACAGCAATATCACGCTGCGCGAGTAAAAGGTCCGTATTTAGCTGGCTGATTTCACGGTGATTGACGATGCCGTTTCACCACCATCCAACCCAAAAATGATCTCTCCCTCGCGGAAACGTACGTCTTCAACGCGGGCACTGCGGGACGGCTGGATCGCAATATTGTTGCCCGCCGCGTCTTTTGCGGTCAGTACGACGGTATATTTCCCCGCCAACTGCGCATTACCGTAATCGTCAAGACCGTCCCATCCAAGAGGGTTCGATGTGCCGGACACCGCGGGCAAGCCGGTCATCGTGCGCACATTCCGTCCCAGCGGATCAAAGATTTTCGCAGTGACATTAGACGCACCGGCGCCAACCTCGTAGGTCGAGGCCGTCTTGCCATCCGCCAGCATCACCACGTCAGATTGCACTGTTACGTCGCGCCCCAAAAGATCCGTACCGCCAAGGTTCAGCAAGCCGCTGATCTGGCTGGTCAGCGTCTCAAGCTGGGTGTTTGTCTGCACCGCTTGTTCGACCTGGGACAGCTGCGCCAACTGTGCCACGAACTGTGTGCTGTCGACTGGTTCAAGCGGATCCTGGTTCTGGATTTGCGCCGTCAGCAGGGTCAGAAATTTGGTATAGTCTTCCCCCAGCTGGCCCAGTGAATCCTGCGCCGAGCTCTGGCTCGTGCTGGTGACGTTGTTCAACAGTGTCTGGCTTGTAAGCATGGATCACACCCCCTTAGGTGAGAATATCAAGTTGTCCGTCATCCACCACATTTTTGTGCTGAACGCCAGCGGTCACAGTGCCCGCTGTGTCGTCATTTGTCCCGCCAAACGGCACATGGGACTGCTGTTGGTCGCGTGTACGATCCTCCGAAAAACCTTGCTGGAATTCAAAGCTACCCGCATCGGTGAACCCCAAGCCTTGCGCCAGCAGTTGCCGTTCGTCGCGCAGCGTTTGTAGCACGGCGGGGTTTTCAACACGCACGACGACGCGGGTACCGTGGTCCTTGTCCGTCACGACATCAATCTCGATCTGCCCCAATCCACGCGGATGCAGGCTGACCGACGTACGCCCTTCTTTCGCCTCGACGGACTTCACCTGCGAGATCAGCGCATCGGCAAAGGGTTTTGGCGCTGGCTTGCTTTGCACCTCCGGGCTTGGCGCAGCAGCTTTCAGGTCGCTTGCTTGATCAGCAAGGAGTAGCGCGTTGTTTTCGACGGGTTGCGATTGCGCCACCTCGGCAGGCCGGAAAGTCGCGGTGCCGTCAACGGACGCTTTGCCCTGCGCGGCGGCGTTATTGAGAAAGGTTGGCTGCTCCGCCCCGAAGGCGGCCTGTCGCAATGGCGCAACGGGCGCATCCGCGTCGGTCATTGATTCTGACGCGGCGGCTCCTTCAACAGCTGTCGTGGCTTGCGGCACCGCGCGCGACGGAATGGAAAGCTTGTTGCTACCCTCCGGTTTAGGCACGGGCTGCATCCCCGTCATCACCTGCGTTTGCGCTACGGTCTGAACCTTTGTCGTGGCACTTATCGGTTGTTGATCCGTCGCAGGTATCTTGGGTGCGGTCCCTGACGGTAGAATAAGGGCCGTTTGCGGTGCGGGCGCAGCGATTTTGGCATCGCCTTTCGCCTCTACTGGTGGCGCCGCCGCAGGTGCACTCGCTTCAAGCGCAACCTTAACAGGTGTTTGCGTCGCACTTGCTGCTACCGCATCAGCGGCCAATGGCGCAGCAGCTGCAGCCGTCAGCGGCAGCTGCGGGTCAGGTGCGCCAGCCACAACTTGTACAGCGGCCTGTGGCACAGTGACAGCGGGGACGTTGACCGTGGTCGCGACGGTCACCGGCCCCGTTTCCTGTGGGGTAGCAGCCGCGAACGCCGGCAGCGCGGCGATCATCAGACCGGTGAAGGACGCCTCCATCGACAGGGCTGTCGGATCGCCCGCTTCCTCTGCGGTCAGGGAAAGGCCCAGTATATCTGCCATCCCTTCGGCGGTAGCATCGTCACTACCCGGCAGAATAGGCTCACCATCGGGGCCGAGGGTAAAGGGCGGCACCGTTGTGCCGGTCTCGGCGATCGGCACGGCTCCCATCAACGCGGCAAATCCTTCGGGCACAGCGGCATCGCCCTTGCCCGGTTTCACACCCGACTGTCCCGTCATCAAGGCTGAGAGAGCAGCATTCATATCAATGCATCTTGCTGGTCAGAACGCCGCGTGCAGCGAGTTCGTACTTCAACCGTGTCATTGCGCGGCGTTCAACCTGGCGCAGCTTGGCCGGCGTGACCGCCATTCGGGTCGCCAAATCTTGGATGCTCTCAGGTGGCTGCCGAAGCGTGCGTGCTTGCAACACCTCGCGGTCCATTGGCGGCAGCAGGGCCATCGCTTCAAACAGACGGGCGCGGATCAGACTTTGCGACGATTGCGCGATCACCGCTTCTTCGGGGTTAGGGTCTTCGGACGCAAGAAGCGCAAAGCTTTCGTCGTCATCAATCGAATGCTGCACAGTGCGTTGCACGCCTGCCGGTGTCTCAACGATTGTACGCAAGTGATTGCGCGCCGTCATTGTCGCGTTCTTGACCCACCATTTCGCATAGGTCGAAAAGCGCACATCACGGTCCAGATCAAACAGATCGGCGGCGTGGATCAGCCCCAATATACCCTCTGAAATCAGGTCTTCGCGTTCGGCTTGATTATCGCTGAGCTTGCGCGCCCAGTAGAACACGATACGCGCATGAGACAGCACCAAGGATTCAAGTGCGAACTTATCTTTGCTGTCCTGCCAATCCTTTAGCAGGACACGTTCATCTTCCAACGCCAACATCGGCGCATTGCGCGCTGCTGCATAAGTTATTGTCATTGCCTGCCCAACTTTTTCCCCAACATGACCACAGTTCACGAATCTGGGAAAGTTTATTATGCTTAAGGCAGGGTTAAATTGGCATTTATCCTTGGCAAACAGGTCGATAACAAAGGACAGTTGCCCTCAGAAACCGCTGAGCGTTGGCAACCACGTGGACAGCGCAGGGATAAAGGTGATCAGCAGCAGCGCCCCCATCAAAGCGATAAAGAACGGCGGCATCTCTTTGATCAGGGCAGAGGGTTTGATGTTCACTGCCGACGAGACCACGAAAATCAGGCTCCCCACAGGGGGCGTTGTCAGGCCCAATGTCAGGTTCACAATCACGATTATCGCGAAATGATCCGGGTCGATCCCAAGGGCAAAGCTGATCGGCGCAAGGATCGGCACAAGGATCATCACCCCGGGCAGCGGGTCCATGAACAGACCAAACACCAACAACAGCGCATTCACCGCGAGCAGAAAGACGATTGGCGACAGGTCCCATGCGATGATGGTTTCCGCCAGAAACTGTGGCACGCCTTCGATGATGAGTATCCATGCGAAAGCCCGCGCCGCACCAAGGATCAATAATACCGCCCCCGATACCAGCGCCGCCCGCAGGATAATCGCGGGCAGGTCCGCGACATGCAGCGATCGATAGATGAACATACCCACGAACAGCGCATAGAAGACCGCGATCACCGACGCCTCTGTCGGGGTGAACACGCCAAAGCGGATACCGCCGACGATCAGCACCACCAGCATCAGCGCGGGCAGCGCATAAAGAGCGATCCGCGCGATCTCTGCCAAGGGGGGCATCGGCGCGCCGCTGGCATAGCCGCGTTTGTGGCTGACCCGTGCATTGGCGACCAGCACCGCGAGGGTGATCAGAACACCCGGCAGCACACCCGCCATGAACAGCGACCCGACCGATACCTGCTGGTCCTGCATGGCGTAGATAATCATCGTGATCGACGGCGGGATAATCGGCCCCACGACCGAGCTTGAGATGGTCAACGCCCCCGCATAGGCGCGGCCATATCCGCCCTTCTCCATCATCCGGATCATCATCGTCCCCGGCCCCGCCGCATCGGCAAGCGCGGAGCCGGAGATCCCCGCGAACATGGCAGAGCTGACCACATTTGCATGCCCCAGCCCACCCCTTAGATGCCCCACCAGCGATTGCGCCAAGCGCAACATCGCGAGGGTCACCGCCCCGCCGGTCATGATCTCCGCCGCGAGGATAAAGAACGGCACCGCCAGCAGTGGAAAGCTATCGAGGCCCGAAAACATCTCTTTTACGACGACAAGGTTGGGGTAAGACGACCCAAAGCTCAACGCGACAAACACGGAAATCGCCATGGCGAACGCCACGGGCAGACCAAGGGCCAGCAGCACGAACAGCGCAGGAAAAAGGATCTCAGCCATTTGCGCCTCCGGGCAGCGGATCGGCGGTGGCCCCATCCATACGCTTGTAATCCCCCGCCATAATGAACGGGCGGGCAATCAGCAGCAGATGCACGATCAACAGGGCAAACCCGACCGGCATCGCGGCATAGACATAAAGAAAGGGCATCCGCAGGGCAGGGGTCACCTGATACTGCATGCGCTGCGCGTATTGGATGCCGACGTAGACCATGAAACTGAAAAAGACCAAAAGCCCCAGAGCGATACCAGCCCGTAGTAGCTTTTGCCCGATGTTGGGCAGCGCGTCTTGCAGATTGGTGATTGCCACATGCCCGCCCGTGCGCAGCACAAGACCGGCACCGGAAAAGGTCATCCAGATCATCAAATACCGCGCCGCCTCGTCTGCCCATGGCAGCGAATGCGCGGTCACATAGCGCAGGGTGATATTGGCACCGACGACCAGCGTCATTGCAGAGAGCATGAGGATCAGCGCCCAACCGTTCAACGCCACGAAAATGGTTTCCAGTTTCTTCACGGCTTCCCCTCGCCCGATGTCGCCGGCACCCTTTGGATGCCGGCGGTTTTGTCTCACTCGAAGTTTACGATCGAGTCGACCAGCTCTTGGCTGTAGGTCTCATAGTAGCCTTCATAGGCCGATTTGATCGACGCCTGAAACGCTGCTTTCTCTTCGGCGGACAGGACGTTAACTTCCATCCCGCGCTCTTTCAGCGTCTCCACGCCCGAGGTTTCCACATCGTCAACATAGCCCCGCATCGCGGCAGAAGCTTCGGTCGCGGCTTTTTCCATCGCGGCTTTCTGATCGTCGTCCAACCCCTCCCAGAATGGTTTGGACACCAGCAGCATTGCGGGCGAATAGACGTGACCCGACACGGTCAGATACTTCTGCACTTCGTTCAGCTTGACCGATACGATCACCGACAGCGGGTTTTCCTGCCCGTCAATCACACCTTGCTGCAACGAGGAAATCACCTCCGGCCAGGCCATCGGCGTGGGGGCCGCACCCATGGCGTCGAATGCCGCGAGGTGCACGGGGTTTTCCATCGTGCGGATCTTTAGCCCTTCGACATCGGCCGGCGTGTGGATCGCATTGCGGTTGTTGGTGATGTGGCGAAAGCCCTGTTCGCCCCACGCCAGACCGTGCAAACCAACATTGTCGAACTCGCCCAAAATCTCTTGGCCGATGGGTCCGTCCAGCACCGCGCGGGCGTGGTCCAGACCGCTGAACAGGAACGGAATGTCAAAGACACCGGTGGATGGCACGAAGTTCGCCAGCGTGCCCGAGGATACGATCGTCGCCTCGATGGTGCCCAGTTGGAGCCCCTCGATCACTTCGCGTTCGCCACCCAGACCCGACGACGGGAAGTGTTTGAACGTGAACTGGTCGCCGGTCTCTGCCAGCACGACTTCTTCGAACTTCTGCGCCGCGACGCCGTAGTGGCTGTCAGGTGCCAGTGCGTAGCCGATCTTGATCTCGGTTTGCGCAGCAGCAGGACCAGCCAAAGCGACAAACGCGCTTGCAGCCGCAAAATGTGTCAGATTGAATTTCATGGTAACCTCCCAGTAACCTTGTGGATGTGCTATCTAAACCCACCAAAGCTGACAAGATGCAGCCCTCGGTGGTACCGCGCAATGCTGCATTAGCCCTGCGCGGATTTCCGGAACAACTTTACCAGCTCGGGCACATAGGCCTGACCATGCCCCGCCTCGACCGTTCGGGCGAGCGCGGCAGAGACGTTATCGGCGACAGTCTGCTGCGCCCCCGATGCAGTCGACATGGCACGGTAATAGTCGATGTCTTTTTGTGCGTTGCTGACGAAAAAGGGCAGCCCTTCGCGGTCGCCTTGCGTGATGTAGGGCGCCAAACGCTCAAGCGCGACACTCGCCCCGCCCCCGCCAGCCAAAACGTCCACGAACACCTGCGGATCGATCTGCGCATCGGCTGCCTGTGCCGCGGCTTCGGCCAACAGGGTCATGAACCCCACCGACACGTAGTTATGCAGCAGCTTCAGCCGGTGCCCGTGGCCAAGCGCGCCAACGTGGTCGACCGTGTCGGTAAAGCTCGCTAATACAGGTCGGACTTTTTCCAGTACAGCGGCATCGCCACCCACCAACAGGTTCAGCGCGCCGTCATGGGCGTGTTTCGCGGTGCGTGTCATCGGTGCATCAAGATAGGCGCCGCCCGCGTCCTTTACGGCAGCCCCCATACGCAGAGTGCTGTCGGGCAGTGCGGTCGAACAATCGACGACCACAGCACCGGGCTTCAGCCCCGAAACCAGCCCGTCTATGCCGGTCACAATCGCCTCGACCTGAGGCGATCCTGTGACGCAAAGAATAATCACATCGCATGCCGCTGCCAGCGCGGCAGGGGTGTCATAGGCGACCGCGCCCAGGCCGGTGATCTCATCCACCGGCTGGTTGCCCGGATGATCCAGAAAGCCCAGATCGAACTTGCCCTTGCCCAAGACGTTCCGCGCAATCCCGTGGCCCATCAGACCAACACCGATAATGCCAACTTTCATCGTTCCCCTCCCCCTTCGACTTTACGCGCAGCTTAGTCCGCGTTAATCCAGATCGCTTTGGTGTCCAGATATTCTTCCAGATGCTCGGTCCCGCCTTCGCGGCCATAACCCGACATCTTCACCCCGCCAAACGGCACCGCCGGATCAATCGCGTGGTACATATTCACCCAGACAGAGCCAGCCTTGAGCCGATGCGCCAGCTTGTGCGCCGTGCCCAGATTGGTCGAGAATACACCAGCAGCCAACCCGTAGGGCGTGTCATTGGCGCGGGTCACGACCTCGTCCAGATCATCAAAGGGCAGCGCGGAAATTACGGGGCCGAAAATCTCTTCGCGGGCGATGCGCATGTCGTCGGTGACGCCGCTAAAAACGGTGGGCTGGATGTAATGCCCGCCTTTCAGCGCAGCCCCTTCGGCGCGGTGCCCGCCGGTCAGAACCGATGCGCCTTCCGCCGGACCATCCGACAAAAAGCCCGCAATCCGGTCGGCCTGACGGGCCGAGATGATGGGCCCGATATCCGTGCCCTCGTCGATCCCCTGCCCGATCTTCAACCCTGCAGCAAACTCCGCCACGCGGCGGGTGAATTCATCATGGATCTCGCGCGCCACAAACAGCCGCGATCCGGCGATGCAAATCTGACCCGAGTTTGCAAAGACAGACATCGCGGCCACGGGCACCGCCTTGTCGATATCCGCGTCCTTGCACACGATAACGGGTGATTTCCCCCCCAGCTCGAGCGAGACGCGTTTCAACGTACCCGTCGCCGCGCGGGCAATCGCCTGACCGGTGGCCGTTGAACCGGTGAACACGATCTTGTCCACATCCGCATGCGCCGCCAGCGCCGCACCGGCGTCGGCCCCCAGTCCGGTCACCACATTCAGCACCCCGTCGGGCAGCCCCGCCTCTTGCATCAACCGCGCGATCATCAGCACGGTCAGCGACGCCTCCTCGGACGGTTTCAACACCACGGTGCAGCCGGTCGCCAGCGCAGGCGCGATCTTCCAGACGGAACCGGCGATTGGCGCATTCCACGGGATAATTGCCCCGACCACGCCCACGGGTTCACGCACGGTGGATGCATAAATCTCGCCGGGGAAGGAATTCGGGATGGTCTGGCCGTGGATCATCACCGCCTGCCCCGCATAGAACCGCAACATCCCTAACACGCGACGGCTGTTGGCCAGCGTACGCTGGATCGGCATCCCCATATCCAATGTGTCCGACAGGCACAGGCGTTCCCATTCTGCCTCGAACTTGTCGGCGATGCGCAGCAGCAACGCCTGACGCTCGAACGGGGTGAACTTGGCCCAAGGCCCCTCGAACGCCGCGCGGGCGGCTTTCACTGCGGCATCAATATCCGCCTCGCCCCCCTGCGGTACGGTCGCCAGTAAAGACCCGTTCGCCGGATTGCGCGCATCCATCTCTGCGCCCGATTGGGCCGGGCACCATTTGCCATTGATGAACATGGGGCGAAAGCTGCCATCATAAAGGTCGCTCGCCAAAGCGTTCCAGTCTTTCATACGTGTCTCCCTTGCTTTGCAGACCACCGCGTATACGGCGTCTTTCTGCACCTCGGATCGAGGCGCCGCAAGGTAAGGGAAGCTAATTAATCCAACTTTTTGAAAGTTTTACGTGGATATCTTTCCCGAATGTCCCGCAAACCTGTGTTTTGTCAGGTTAAACGGGGCACACAGCATGTGATTGCAGGAAAGGCCTATCGTTCCCTTTTTTTTAGAACTTCATCGATAGGCTCGCCCCGATGTCGTGGCTGTCATAATCGAACAAGGCCACATTCGATTTTGCCCGCGTGTAAGTATAGGTGATCCGCGGCACGTATTTCCCGATCTGCACCTTGTTGTGCTGCACGGTAAAGGTGACGCTGGTGGTGTCATCCTCGCGTGGGGTCACCGTACCGGGGAAAATACCGTCGTATCTGTCGTGTTCAAACGCAAGAACCACACCGGTAGACAGGCCCGATTTCCACTGCTTATCGACGCCCACCGAGACGCCGGTTTCACGGTGATCAAGATGCGCGCGCTGCGTCGTTTCGCGCAGGTGCGACACGCCAAACGACAGCCCGAGTGTCGGCGTCACCCGATGCTGATACGACGCCGACGCCCGCATCCGGTGCCCGTCGCGAAACGGGCTTTGGTCATAGGTCTGACGATCGAACCGCAGCGCCCCCGACACCACATCACGTGGGCGCAGTTGGTAGGCCCCTCGCACCTCTGCCCCCCAGCGGCGGCGCACGATGTCAGAATCCGAAAAGCTCAGCTCGGTAATCGGGCCGAACGAGAACCGCCCCCGCTGCCCGCCCCGAATAACGTCGAAACGGACGATGGCGGTGGTTTCGGTGTTCAACGCTGAATCGTAGAACTTGGCATCCAGACTGGCTGAGCCGACGCCCGACCATGTCTCGCTCCACTGCCAGCGCCGCCATGCGGTGCCGCCGATCGACAGCCCGACACCCGAAGACGCCCGCGAACTGGGGTTCAACGTGAACGGCACCCCGCCAACCAAAATCTCCTGCTCGGCACTGCCGCGTGTCTGGTTCGACGATGGCAGCAACGCAAAACGCAGCGCAAAGCCGCTGGGTTTGCGCGAGGTGTTGTTCAAGATGTAGGTCTGCAACCCGGCCCGCAGCTGTTCGTCGGCGGTTTCCGCCACCAGCCGCTCTGCATGATATCGCGCGGCGGTCACATCGCCACGATGGGCCAGCAGCAAGGTCAGCTCCCTTCGGGCCGGTTCATAGGCGGGCGCGATGCGCACCAGATCGCGGAACAACTCAATCGCCGCCGCAGGCTGGTTCTTTCGCAGCAAAATCTGCCCCTCCAGATAGGCCTGATGCACCGGCCCGTTGGGGTCATTCGCCACCAGCTTGGCCAGACTGGACCGCGCCGCGTCATACTCCCCCCGTTTCAGATAGTCTTGCGGTGTCGCGGCCTGCGCCGATCCAGGCGATTGGAACGCGAATAGAACGCCCATCAGGGCGGCATAAATTAGATGTTTCATGGTTTAACCCTCAAGCAGTTAAATCGGCGTGAACCCTGATCTCTGCTCTGCGTCTCCCACATGAAATAATGGGGAGACGCAGGCATGGCTTGAGGTCATGCCCACGCCAAGAGAAGCTGGACCCGTAATTTGGTTGGCGCTTCTCTATCTCGTTGAACCGACGTTATTGTTTATCGGCGGTGAAGAAGCCGCTACCGTTCATGCTTTCATCGCCATCGGTCAGGCCTAATGTCAGCACGCCAGCAACTTCTTCAGCTTTGGGACCATAGAAGGCACCGGAATAGGTGCCCGAGCCGCTGTCGACTTCCAGCTCGTTGATAAAGGTTTGGTCAGCGGTCAATGTTCCAGCAAAGCCATTGTTGTCAAAACTAGTCTTGTTCATCTTGACCGTTCCGCCAATGGCATCACGTACGTTGCTTCCGGGGTCTTGGACCGTTGTGTTGCCGATGGTCCCCCAGACTTCGCCCGCACCGAAATCGGCCGTCATCGCCACCTCGCTGCGTACTTTATACCGGCTTTCTTGGTTGGATTCGAAACCGGAATTCGGGATCACATTCACCCGTGATCGACCCGAATAAACCGCTTTGGGCAAGGCCTTTAGATCCGCGTCCGCGGTCTCGGTGCCGATGACCGCAAACGCGTTTTCATGCAAACCGGGGTTATCGGGATCATTCAGGTCACGCTGGATTTCAATCACCTGCGAATAGCCGTTGCCGGCAGTCAGAAAGTCCGCGATCTGGTCCGTGTAGCTGTAGACGCCGAAATATCCGTCCGCCCCGTCTACTTCGTAACCATCGCCTTCGGCCGTTATATCACTTGGCTTAAAGGCTTTCTCTACGCCATTGATGGTCACCGTCAGCGCGCCTGCGTCATTGCGTTTGATAGACGCGGTGCCCCCGGATTTCAGGCTGGTTTTGCCAGTTTCGTAGTTCAGGTTTTTCAGGCTCACCCCGACGGCACGCGCGGTCAGCGTCTTGCCTGCTGCGATGGCACCGCCTGCATCGACCGGATTGCCGTCCTTATCAGTCGCAAACGTCCGTTTGGCCTGCGCCTCTTTCGTGATATCGGTGACGTCGATAACCTTGTCGATCCCTTTCGACGATCCGCAGGCCGCGACGCTGAGCGCCAGTGCTGTGGTGGTCATCAGTTTCATATAAAGTTTCATCTTAATGCCCTTTCTAAATAGCCCCAAGCGGGCGGGTGCCTGCCGAAATCGCAGCAGGTTAAGAAAGGTTAAGATTGGTCCGTGAATGTACCGTAATTTTCCAACACCCCTTCCGTGAAAAAATCGTGAAAAAACGATGTATCCGAAGGTTTTTTGCGCCCAAAAGAATAGGAAGCGTTACCTATAGTTGCGTCAGATACCGCAGTGCCTGTTTGCTTGGCATAAAGAAGTAGCCCCCCGCTACCGTCCGCGTGAAATCTACCGGAGCATCTGTGTCGCCGCCGCCCGTCATCGGGCACATATCCAGCGCCAGCGACTCCTCGGACCCCGGAATGACAAATTCATCTCCCTGCTGCTTTGGCGTAATCAACGGGTCCGGCCCGTGGCGCCCGCCATGAAACCCGTCAGCATTGAGCCACGTCTGCTGCACAAACTCGAACTGCCGCTCTATGTTGGCGTTGAAGCACATGAAAAACGTGCCTTCCTCTGAATAGACAGCGGGTTCGACTTTGCTGTCGTGGCGTATCCATCCGGCGTCGACCAGACCGCTATCCTGCGGTGCCTCAAAGGTGCTGCTATAGGTACGCCCGCGCCGCAACAGCCGATGGCGGTTGTTGATCTCAAGCGTGATCTCGTGACCGGGGCGGAAACTTTCGCGCGGATTGGCGCGGCGGATATGGGATCCGATCGGGCAATACAGACCCAAGGGGTCATCCTCGCCGTGGCGGAAATCATTGTCGGGCCTTACCGGTTTCAGCAGGTCCTGCGGTATGCCAAGGGGGCCGACCTCGCGCTCCAGCTCCGACAAGGCGTCGTTGAAAAGGGTCCACCCCTGCGCGGTCCAGATCGTGTCATCCATTCCAAACGGTGCATCTACTCCCAGCCGTCCAGTACCACTGCGCGTCCGCGTAAGCGCAAAGAAGCGGTGCAGCGCGTCCAGTTCAGCGTCGGTGCTGGGGCGGCGGCCCTGGGCTGCCGTTATTGCCTTGATCCGCAACCCGACGTACCGGCGCACCAGACTGTGATACCGCGCGCGATTGCGCACGCTGCGCGACACCGACGGGTTGCGCGCCAGCGAACTGCCATCGGCCCACCGGCCAATGATCTTGGCGGTAATCCATTGTTCGATCCAGATCTGGCGCGTACGCGGATTCATTGGCACCTCGCCATAAGGCCGCTGATCCATATCCCCATCCACATCCGAGTCCCGTCTATCGCTTGTCACGATATCCTTGTCGTCGGGCCCCTGCCCGATGCCCCCGGTCTTGATATCAAAGGACACATCTTCCCTGATCGCATCCGCAACGCCTTTTTGCGGCACGTGCCGCGCCTCAAGCACTGATGCCTTGTCGGACACAAACGTCTGCAAGGCTTTGTCGTTATGCAAGATCTGGCGCACAGCGAGAAAGCTGCCGCCCCGCCCGAAATCGCGCTGATCCCCGAGTTCGGACCGTCCGAACTGTGGCACCAGATCTGTCACCGGATTTTGTATCGAGGACAGCCCCGCCGCGGCGGGCGTATCGGCGGGCACGGTGATCGCCAAAGGCAGATAGCCGCGCGAATCCGGATAGCCGAGAATGAACTCTCCTGCCCCGACCACGTCGTCCCGCGCGGCCTTGCCTTTGGCAAAGGCCTGCGTGTGCCGCATGATCGGCTGCGAGATCCCGTCGCGCGTGCCAAACCCGTCGCTATGCGCTAGCCCGCGCCGCTGCACATCCGCCCGCACAGTGTTTTGGACCGTCACGCCAAAATGACCGGCCATAACCGTCACGGTGACATCCGTCTCTTTTTGTTCGTCTGCATCGCGGGCATAGGACAGTAGCAAGGCGTGGGCGGATCCATCGCTCCACCGCCAACGGGCCGGATCGGCGGGCGTGCCTGCATCGCCCAACACCCGCGCCCGCGCCGTCATGCCGCTGGCAAAGGCATGGGGCAGCGTGCCGCGCCCTTCATAGGGTGTGTCGGGAAAGCCAAGCTGCGACAGCCCCGCCGAAGACAACGCGATAAAATGCGCGGGATAGTCAGGATAGGCATCGCCAAAGCTCAGCCGTGCATCCCAGGGCGCACCGGGCACTTCGGCGTTGCGCGCGTCTTGCAGCAGCTGCCCGATGAAACGCTTGCCGCCCTGCGCCGTGTCGAAACGGATCACCCGCGCGGTCATCAGCGGATGCCGCCCCAGCCCGTTGAACAACAGCGTCTGCACCTGATCCGTCTCAATCGCATCCGCTGGCCGCGGGGCGGTATAGAACAGATTGGCCCATGCGCGACATTCATCATGGGTCAACGCCCGCGCCAGCCCATCGCGCACCAGCGCATTCGTGCGGATCATCCCCGTGGTGAGCTGCGGAAAACGGCTGTACCAGAACTGCGTTTGCACCTGCTGGCGGCGCACCCATCGTTTGAACTTGTCCCCGTCTTGTGCGCCATCCAGAAAGAACCACCGGCTGCGCGGAAAGCCCGCACAATTGTTCCACGCCATCGTTTGCCCGCGGTGCACCTTGGTGATGAAATCCTCAAGATAGCTTTCCCAACTGCCGTCATAATTGCCCTGAAAGATCAGCTTTTGACTGCCTTTAGGACAATACCAGCGCGCATAATGGATGGTGGCGAAATCCGTGACAAAGCCGGGGCGGAACCACAGGATTTTCATGTATTTGATGATGTGAAAGGCCAGCGCTGTGGTCAACCGCCGCAGCATGCCGGGCTTGAGTGCACTGACAGATGTGATGTGGTTCTGCGCATAGCCCGGCAGATCCTCCATCTGCTGCACGGCGGCAACGTGATCATGGGGCGCATAGCGGTTATCCGGCGTCTCGTCCGTCTCCACCCGTCGCAGCCATGCCAACGCAATGCCCGTTGCGGTCAATGCCAACAGCAGCGGCACCATCCACAGCGAGACATAGACATCCGCCGCCTGCAGCAAGGTGACCACGCCAAAAGCCACCAACCCCACAGGCAACAGCAGCGCCATTACCGCGAAAGCTGCCAAGGGTTTCAGCCCCAGCCCCGCATATTTCGCGATAAAGCCGGAGAACGGGAAATCCTTATGCCGCGAGAACCGCGGATAGCGATGTGACGGACGATACAGAAGCGCGGCGCGCGCGGAGTCTTTCCGCATCTCCTGTCGGATTTCGGTCATCACAGCAACCGGGTCCGTGGTCCCCTCCTGCGACAGCTGCCGGACAAGAGGCTCCGCCCACTCATACAGCTCCTTTTCAGCCTCAATCTGCCGGACGGGCATATGCTCTGTCCCGTTGAAACTCACCCCGATGGTGCCCCAAGGCTTGGTATCGGGGTGCAGCAAATGGGCACGCAATGCCGCCACAAAGCCGCCGCGTGCCCCCTCAAGATAGGGCAAAAGCACTGTGCAGGGCGTGTCGATCATCTGAGCCAGCCGCGCCAGCGCATCGCGTTGCGTGCCGTCGGTATTGAACTCTGCCAGCAGATGCGTGGGCCGTGCGTCCAGCCGCGTTTCGGCCCCCAGATTGACGAGGTTCAGGCTGGCAAAATGCACGATCCCGGTCGTATCCAACCCCTGCTTCAGGTCCGACCCTTCGTCAAGCAGCCCCTTCAGAGCAGCCCGCAACGCGTCAATATCAACCCCTTGCTTCAACGGCAGGGGTGAAACGATCGTGGACTGCGCCTGATGCCCTTCGACCATATCAAACCGCATCCGCAAACGCCCCAGATACGGGCCATAGAACTTTGGCCTTTCGGGCAGAAAGGCGATACCCGGACGCGACAGAATGACCTGAAACGCCTCGGTGATGATTTCATGCGCCATGTCGTGACCCAGACAATGATGCATCCCCAAGCCGAATGACAAATCCGGCAAAACCTGTCCGTCCTTGCCCAAGAACCCCTCCCCCGGGGCAAAACGGTTGGGATGTTTCACCACCCGCGGATCATGCAGCCCCACGGCGGTGGCAAGGATGACAGGCGCACCGGGCTTGATGCGGCGCAGTGCGTCGGGCAGACCTTGCGTGTGCACACCGTCTTTGCGCAACCGAAACTGACCGGGAAACAACGACGGATTAAAGCGCGCGATCTCGAACAGCATGTCGCGCAACGCGGTACGGGCTTGCGCATCATCGGGTGCGGCTTCGGCCCGCGCGGCACAGCGCATTGCGTGGTGAAACTGGTCAGGTTTGCGGCGCATCTGATCAAGTATCTTGCCCGCCGCCAACGCCGTTGTGGGGACAAAGCCGGTGATCACCCCGAACAAGATCACGCGCACCGTGTCCTTGTCCGACTGCGTCCAGACCGCCCCGTCCGGCCCTTGCTGCGCCACCTCGTCCATCAACCCTTGCAAGAACCCCGCATGTGCGGATGCCTTACGTTCATTGTCCGATAAATTGGCATAGGCGTTAATGCTGATGTCCAGCAGATCGCAAATCCGTTTCGCCCCGATCATCGCTTGGCGTCGCACCGCAGGCGTGCCGGTAGGATCGGCAAAGATCAGCGACGAACAGGCCGCCGAAAACGCCGCGAAATTCTCTGCACTCGGGGCCGCGATGCCAAAGGTCTTCAGGCAGGCCTCCGCCGTGACGCGCATGAAGACATCACGCGCCATGTCGATCTGCCCGCCGCTATCCTCCAACAACGCCTCGGTCACGCAGCGCACCACGGGGCGTACATGGGTCACAGGATCAATCGCCGCCCAAGGACCGCGCAAAATTGCCATCTGCGCGGCATGGGTGCCCCCGTCATCGCCCAAGGCAAATACGGGCGGCCCCGCCATTTCTTCCATTTCGGGGCCAAAGGGCACACCAAACACATCAGGCCGGTGCAGTGCGGCAACGATCTCGGCATGGCGGGTGACGAAATAATAGGGGCCCAACCGCACCACCGGCCCGATCCGCTGCATCAACCGCAACCCGCCGTGTTTCAGCAGAGCTTGGGTGATCCGGCTGCGCAGCTGCGCAAACCAGCTGCCATTCAGCGCATCCAGCGAAAAATGCCGCGTCCCCAGATCAGAGGGATGCGCCCGTTCATCAGCCTGCGCCTGTCGGATACCCGCAAAGTTATCTGCATATTTCGTCATGGAACGGATGCCTTGTGCAAGGGCCCCCAAGCGACGACGCGCCCTACCTAAAACATCTCATCAATCATACGCGCGTTCTGCGACCGGTCGGAGAAAGGAAGCCAGTTAATGTAGCTGCGGTTGAAACGGGGTTCGAACTCGTACAACGCGCGTTTTGCCCGCGCCACCGCATCAGGGCGGCCCATACGGTGCAGCGCCAACACTTTGACCATATGGGAATACCAATAGGCCGGACGCAGCAACAACGCGTGATCCGCATGCTGCAAGGCTGCGGATAAATCGCCCGCCAAAAGGGCGGCCAGCGCATATTCCCCTTCAAAGCAAAAGCGCTGCGGGTGGTGCGGTGCCAGACGGATCGCGCGCTCTAGCGCGTTGATCGCTGCCAGTGGGTCCCCATCATAGGCCAGATTGGTGCCACGCTGGTCATGGGCAAAGGCGAGAGACGGACACAGGCGAATGGCCTCGTCCGTGTAATGCACCGCGGCCGACTTGTTGCCCAGCCAACACTCCGCACAGCCCGCGATCCAATAGCCGCGCCCGTCCGATACATCCAGTTTGATCGCCCGCTGCGCCTGCCGCCGCGCCAATTTAATATCACGCGGATCGGCGCGACAGGTCCAGACCCGCCACAGCGTGGTCAGCGCAAGATAGATATGCGCCTCTACGTGGCCGGGATTGCGGGTGGTGATATCCTCGAAGATCATCCGCGCCTTTTCGAAATCTTCAGGCGTGAGCCGGTTAATATGCCACCGCCCCTGCCAGACCAGCGCCGCGTCACTTTGGGCTGCCCGCGACTGGGACCGCTCTTCGTAGGCTTGCGCCAACGCGCAGCTAAAGTTCCCCGCCACGTCGATCGCCAGTTCGCGGGCCACGGCGGCAAGATCAGCCCCCATATCGGCCGGATCCGCCGCAAGGGCAGTGAACTGGGCGCGTTTGACCGACTGGCCGGTCGTGAGATGCGTCAACTCTGCCGTCAGGATCAGCTGCGTCCCGTCGGTGCGCAGCTGTCCCGTCACCGCATAGTTGGCCGTCGCGGGCCGCGCCGCCCCTGCGGCACTGCGGGCAGTGTGCACCGTCCAATCCATAAATGAAATCCAGCGATGCCGCGCCAACTGGTCCAGCACCTGTTCCCCCAGCTCTAGCGCTTGGGGGGCCAGATGATCGGCACTGGCAAAGGGCATCAACGTCACGCAGGGCACATCAAGCGGGGCGGCAACCGGGGCCACCTCACCCGCGCCGCCGCCCTGATGTGCGTCTATTTGGCGGGTCCAGAAACCACGCTGCTCGCGCAGCCAGTTGTCAAACTCCGGATCTTTGACATCGAGCCCCTCAAGGAACTCTTCCTGCCCCGTTAGGCGATCGGCAAGCCCGCCCAGATTCAGCGCATCAACGTCAACCTGGTCCAGCGACAGCGCGACCGTGGTACGATCCGCTTGCAACACCTCGTCCATCGGGGCCAAGGCACGGCGCAAGGCAGACAGCGTCTGGCGCAGGCTCGCTGCGCCCTCGCGCTCTCCGCGTTCGCTCCATAATTTGTATTGCAACCACCGTCGTTCGCGCCTGCCACCGGGGGCGACGGCCAGCAGCGCCAGCAGCGCGCGCGCTTTCTTCGACGTGATTGTAATACCCGACCCATCGCTCAGCCGCAGATCGAACGGCCCGATGACATTCAGCTTTAAGCCTAAGGTCTTATGAGATCCATCTGCCACAACAACCACACCATTTCCGCATAGGTTGAGTGTGCGGGATGCGCCGCGATCCGTCAAATTCTAATTGTGCGCACATGTTTCCCCAACGGCATTGCAAAACCCGCCCCGGCGTGGTGCATCTTTGCCAACCGAAAAATACCAGATGACATGGACGGAGCCCGACCAATGACCCAGAACGCCCCCCTTAAACGCCGAACCGGCGGACAGGTCCTTGTAGACCAGCTTTTGATCCACGGGGCCGACACAGCCTATTGCGTGCCCGGTGAAAGCTACCTCGAGGTGCTGGACGCGCTGCATGATGTGCAAGACCGCTTTACCCTGATCAACGCCCGCCACGAGGCAGGTGCCGCAAATATGGCCGAAACCTACGGCAAGCTGCATGGCACCCCCGGCATCTGCATGGTCACCCGCGGCCCCGGTGCCTGCCATGCCGCCATCGGCGTGCATATCGCGCAACAAGACAGCACGCCGATGATCCTGCTCGTGGGCCAGATCGCCCGTGACACCACCGACCGGGAGGCCTTTCAGGAGGTCGACTACCGCGCCATGTTTGGCCCCATCGCCAAATGGGCGACCCAGATTGATGATGCATCCCGCGTGCCCGAATATATGGCCCGCGCCTTCCGCGTCGCCACCTCTGGCCGGCCCGGTCCGGTTGTCATCGCCCTGCCCGAAGACATGCTGACCGATATCGTCGAAGTCGCAGATGCCCGCCCCTATACCGCGACCCAAGCGCAGCTTTCGCCAGCAAATGTCGACGCGCTGACGGCAGAGATTGCGCAAGCCAAACGCCCGCTGATGCTGCTTGGCGGCTCCGGCTGGTCCGAGGACGCCGCCGCTGCGATCACCCGCTTTGCCGAGACCAACAACATCCCCGTCGCGACGTCCTTCCGGCGGCAGGACATCGTGCACAACCTATCCCCCGTCTTTGCCGGCGATTTTGGCACCTCCACCGCGCCGACGCTGTTTGCCCGTCAAAAAGAGGCGGACCTGCTGATCGTCATCGGGGCTCGCCTTGGCGAAATGACCACCAAGACCTACACCACGCTACAGTCGCCCAACCCCGACACGCGTCTGGTGCATCTGCACCCTGACGCGGACGAGATCGGCCGCGTCTATTCCCCCGACCTCGGGTTCGCCGCCTCCCCCGCCGCCGCGGCATCGGCGCTCGACTCTCTTGATCTGGGCCGTGCCGACGATTGGCAGGATTGGTGCGCAAAGCTGCATGGCGATTACCTGACCGACACCGACAGCCCCAATGGCGAGGAATGGGAGCTCGACATGGGCGTCGCCCTTTGCCAGATCCGCGACAGCCTGCCCCAGGACACAATCGTGACGCTGGACGCTGGCAACCACACCGGCTGGGCGCAACGCTATCTGCGCTTTGGCCGCCCGGGCCGCATCGTGGGCTCGACCTGCGGCGCGATGGGGTATTCCGTTCCCGCGGGCGTCTCAGCGGCGCTGGCGCATAAGGATCAACTGGTGCTGTCTTTCGTCGGCGATGGCGGTTTCATGATGAGCGGTCAGGAACTCGCCACCGCCGCACAATACGGTGCGACGCCGATCGTGCTGCTGTTCAACAACGGCATTTATGGCACCATCCGCATGCACCAGGAACGTGATCACCCCGAACGCATTTCAGGCACCACGCTGATCAATCAGGACTTCTGCAAAATGGCCGAAGGCTATGGGGCCCATGCAGAACGCGTGACGAAGACCTCAGACTTTGCGGCCGCCTTTGAACGGGCCCGCGCCAGTGGCCGTCCCGCGCTGATCGAATTGGTCACCAACCCCGAACAGATCTCGACCCGCACCACGATTACGAAACTGCGCGATGCGGCGAAAAGGGAATAGTCTTTAACCGCCATATTAGAGACTGATACAGCGCCTCGCCCGCAGTTTGAAATTGGGCGGGGCACCCTTCCCCGGAACGCAGACCAAAGGATCCAGCGATGATTGATCTCTATACTTGGACCACCCCGAATGGCCGTAAGGTCTCCATTCTGCTCGAAGAGTTGGGCGTGGACTATATTGCGCATGCGATCGATATCACCGCCGACGCACAGTTCGCCCCCAATTTTCTAGCCATTAGCCCCAACAACAAGATTCCCGCGATCAAGGACCATGACAATGGCCTGACCTTAATGGAATCTGGCGCAATCATGTGGTATCTTGCTGATAAATATGAAAAATTCCTGCCATCAGATGCGATTTGGCGTACCAAGGTGCATGAATGGCTGATGTGGCAGATGGGCGGTCTGGGCCCGATGGCCGGACAGGCGCATCACTTCTCACAATTCAACCCGGGCAAGGCCCCCTACGCTGAAGCGCGCTATGCGACCGAAGTGCAGCGGCTGTATGGCGTGCTGGATAAGCAGCTTGAGGGGCAGGACTATATCTGCGGTGACTATTCAATCGCGGATATGGCCTGTTGGCCGTGGATTGCGCGGTATGAATGGCAGCGTGTAGATTTAACGCAGTTCCCGAATGTGCTGCGCTGGTACAAGGCGCTGCGGTCACGCGACGCTGTGGTCAAGGGCTACCAAGTGCCAAAAGACGTGGGCGAAGTTCCCCGCGGGGAACCATAAGCCGCGGGCACCGTCACAGCCCGTCGATCAGGATATCCAACGCCCGCTTCAACGCATCGCGCTCTGCCTCAAGCGAGGTCACCTTGTCGCGCAGCGCGGTGCCGGGCACGGCGGCAAGCTCTTGCACCCGCACGATCCATACGGTGCCGTCGATCTCTACCTGCGGGGTCAGACCAGGAAAGGCAGCATATCGCCCCGCCTCGCGCAGCGGTGCCACCACGCGCGAGGCGTCGATGCCGATCAAGTCGGTCTGCAGATCCACCACAAGCTGCCCGCCCGCAAGCCGGTACACATCAAACTGCGCCATAACGCGCCCTAAAAACTGCGGAAGCGTTCAAGCGGCAGGCCCTCGGCCTCCACCTCTTGCGCATAGGCATCCAGTGCCTGCTGGTTTTCGATCCGCCAGCGACGGTTGTGTTCTGCCTTGGCGGCCTCTGAAATCGCAGCCTCGGCAAGCCGCGACATGTTCAGCCCAAGCGCGCGCGCCGTTTCGGCGACGCTGGCATCTAATGTAAGATTTACTTTGACACGGCCCATGGCACCACCTCGAGTTATGCGTACAAGTCAGGAGTATAGGTGAGGATGAGGATTCGGGCAAGGCGGCGTCGGTTGGCGCGCATATATGGGCCTATCTCGCCAATCAGTCCCGACCTGTCGCAAATTAGAAGGGGCAAGACGATCCGCCCTGCCCCGTTAAACATTCAGTCTTCCTTATCGAGCGCCGCTAGGAATGCTTCGATACCGCGCTGCAATCGCGCCTTGCTCACAGCCGAGAAATCCCGCGGCAAGCGCATCTCGACCTTTCCATCCGACGCGATCACCCGCATCTCGCCCTGCGGCAGCCCAAGGCGTAAAGACGTCTTGGCTGAACTGCGGCCCGCGGGCTTTGGGGCGGTTTTCTTGGCCGTAATACCCGCACGCAAGATCGCCAGTTCGGCATCACCGTCGCGGTCGGGTTGCCTGATCAATGCCTTTTTCAGCGCCATAGCGTGCCCGGCGTTCGCATCCAGATAGCGATACACATCCAACCCAAGCGCGCGCGGGATCACCTCGGGGTGTCGCAACGCACCGTCCAGATCTGCCAAGACCCGCGCGAACTGGCGGATATAGGTCTTCTTCTGCTTCAATGCAGAGGCATATAGCGTGCCGACCGCATCGCTGACATCGATGCCGGAATCTTGCGCATATAACAGGGCCAGCCGCGCCATTTCGCCAAAGGACAGGTCTTTGCGCACGAGGTTCTCATCGACCATTTTGCGGTAAAGATCTGCCAAGGGTTCCCCGCGGGGAACCAGCGCTGCGGGGATGCGGGAATAGCGCGGGTCGCCTGTTTCAGCAGCAAGCTCGCGAAAGGCGGTCAGACGTCGGAAGCCCTGAATGAGCTCATAGCCGTTGTCCGTCTGCTCTACACGAATGGGGTTCGACAGCCCGACGGACTGGATCGACTGCTTCAGCTCTGCGAGCTCGGGATCGACATTCGCCGACCGGTCTCGGGTCAGCTTGTTGGTGTGCACATCCGACGTCTGGATCAAATCGGTGATCAACCCTAACCGTTTTAACCGCACATGCTCATGCGCCAAGGCATCGTTTTCGGCCCGGATAGCGGCCTCTGCCGTGGCACGCTCAGAGGTCGCCTCCAACGTTTCCGAGATCGCGCTGGCCATCGGGCCACGGCGCGCAGGGGCGGGGATCGACGGGGGCGCAGCGCTCGGGGCTGGAGAAACAACCGGATCGCTGTTCTGCAGCGGGTGTCCCTGGATGTTGTATTCCTTCACGACCGGCGGCGCAGGCTTATCGTTCCCCGCGGGGAACCCCGCTGCTTCTTCCTCGTCATCCAGTTCAAAGTTGATGTCGAAAACAGACCGCTTCTTAACCATTATTCATCCTCCAGCTTATCCCACGCGTCCACCAGCGTGGTACGGAATTCATCATAGGCCCGATCAAAGGAAGCCCGTGCGCGGCGCCAAGTCTCGCGGGTCATCTGACGATAATCCATCTCGTAGATCGACGACAGGAACCGGCCAGACTGCTCGACCGCGCGGGTCATTTCAATCGGGTGCTCTGCTACATGTGGCTTGAAAACCTGATGAAAGGCTGACTGCATCGCACGGTGTAAATCGTTATTAGGCTCGAAACGGGTCAATAGAAACTTGATGTCGGCAAACGCCTTCACCGGATCCGTGCCCGTCGGCAACCGACCGCGGAAGCGACCTAGATCCTCCAGCGCCTCGGAAAGCTGGCCGATAAAGCTGGTAGTGCTGTCATACTCCCAATAGCCCGGGCCCGACGGAATGTACAAAACATCCGCCGCAAAAACCGCGTTCATAGATTGGTACCCAATGGCAGGGGGGCAGTCGAAGATGATCAGGTCGTAGGCGTCAGGCGGGATCGTATCAAGGTAGCGCGACACCGCGGCAAAGAACGACCATTCAGGGTTCAGGTGCCGGTACTGCGCGCTGGCGAATTCGACAAAGGCCGCGTTGGCGCAGCTCGGGACAAGATCAATCGTCGGCCAGCTGGTCGGCTTGATGAAATCGGTCGCCCGCAACTCGCTAAGCCCCATGCCGGTGACAGAGGCAGGCAGTTTGCGCTGGGGCAGGGTGGCCCCGCTTTCGGCACCGCCCTGAACCGCATTCATCCGCTCTGTCTCGCGGATAAGATCGCGAGCCATGATGCCCCAGACGGTAACCTCTTCCGACACATCGGACAGCCCCATCGAATGGCTGAGCGTGGCCTGCGGATCGAAATCCACGGCCAGCACGCGGTAGCCGTCCAGTGCGGCGGCATGGGCGAAATGCAGCGCGACGGTAGACTTGCCCGCGCCGCCCTTGAAGTTTGCAATCGCGGCGCGCACCGCCCGTTTGCCCGCAGGCCGCGGCGGCATCAGCGAACGGTTCTTGATTTTGAGCTTGCGACGCAGCTCGTTGATTTCCTCCAGCGAATACCAGCGCTGGCGGCCTTCTTCCTCGACTTGCCCCTCGGGCAGGGACGGGTCTGCCGCCAGCCTGCCGCGCAGGGTCGATGGGTTGGTCTTAAAGATCAGCTCCGCCACCTCCCAGCTTGAGAACCGGCGCAGGGTCTTTTCCATCTCAGGCGAATACGTCTGATGCCGGATGTGCCCCTGCATCTTGAGCGACTGCGCCTGAAGCTTTGCCAGATCCGCATAGGTAAACATAAGCTGTCCTTTTCCCTACCCGTTCCCCGCGGGGAACCACAACGCCGCGCGCTGTGGCGACACCGGAAAACCCGTAAGAGAACGCTAATTACTACTCAATTTGGATTTACGCTGAATTTGCATCTTATGGAAAGACATTTATTCTATGAACGGGGTCGCAATATCCCTTATACCACACGGCCCCGACGCGATTCGCCACATAGCACCCGCTTTATAGCTCAAGCACGGAAATATAGGGGGACAGCAGGATCGGCACCGCGAGATATTGGGGGACAAAATCGCTGTATTAGGGGACGCCCTGTCTGTCCCTCTATACCAGTGATACCTTAACTTTCAATTTTGAATGGGAAAGAAAGAGGGTCGGGGCAAAACCAATCCTTGACAGAATCGGGTTTCCGGACGCAAATCAGGGAAGAGGCGGAAAGGACGTTGTCTACGCCCCGAGGATCCACAAAGAGATCGAACTGAGGCTGCACATTCACACCGTGCCAGATCGGAGCAGCTATGCTTTCACCCAAACCCGTGGGGCGCGACGCCGCCGCGCGCAAATACGATATCATCACTGCCTTGGGGGCCTATGCCCTTGCCGGTGGCAAACACGATCACCGTTTGGTGTTGCGCTTCATTACACTAGTGACGGCGCGCTACAACTGGGCCCGCAACGAACTGGCCGTCGGTCAGCGCGAGATCGCCCAGCTGTGGTCCGTTGATGAGCGCACCGTCAAACGCGAGATGGCAAAGCTGCGCGGGTGTGGCTGGCTCGTGGTCAAACGACAGGGCGCGCGCGGACGGGTGACGGAGTACGGGCTCGACCTTGATGCGATCCTTGAAATGACGCGGCCGCAGTGGCCGCATGTTGGCCCCGACTTTGATCTACGGATGCAAGGGGCACCCGAACCTACACGCGTTGTGCCATTGCCGGTACGCGGCACCGCGCCGACACCGCCGGTTGAGGGCGGGAGCGAATGGGCGTTGGCACAGACCGTGCTGCATGCCGAAGACGCGGGTGTCTATGGCAGCTGGCTGCATAACCTCACGCGGCACGATCGGGCAGGGGGGCGTGTGACGCTTCAAGCCCCGAGCCGTTTTCACGGTGCCTATGTCCAGACCCACCTGACCACCCGCGTGCTGGCTGCACTGCAAGCTGTCGATAGTGATGTCTCCGACGTCGTGATCATCGCCTGAACCAGGCTGCCAGATTTGCCTCACCCGTTGCACCACGCTTTACCATTGTAATCCGCCAAAACGCGGGCGACATTCGCCGCAAATGGGGAAGGGGAGCATATCATGCATTTGAACGGACAAGCGGCCATCGTCACAGGTGGTGCATCAGGATTGGGCGGGGCCACGGCTCAATTTCTGGCACAGGCCGGGGCCAAGGTGACCATCTTTGATATGAACGCCGAATTGGGCGAAGATAAAGCCGCCGCCATTGGTGGCAAATTCCTGCGTGTTGATGTGACTGACGAGAGCGCCGTCGAGGCGGCGATTGCCAAGGCCGAAGGGCTGCACGGTAAGGCGCGAATTCTGGTGAACTGTGCAGGCATCGGGCCGCCCGCGAAGGTGGTGGACCGGGATGGCGCGGCGCTGCCGTTGGCGAGCTTTGCAAACGTGGTGAATGTAAACTTGCTGGGGTCATTCAACGTGCTGTCGAAATTCGCGGCCGCGCTGCACAAGGCAGAGCCTGTGGGCGAGGAGCGGGGCGTGATCATCAACACGGCCTCGGTCGCGGCGTTCGACGGGCAGATCGGGCAGGCGGCCTATGCCGCGTCTAAGGGCGGGATTGTGGGCATGACCTTGCCCGTCGCCCGCGAGCTGGCGCGCTATGGCATCCGCGTGATGACGATTGCGCCGGGGCTGTTTCTGACTCCGCTTCTGGCCAGTCTGCCGCAAGAGGCGCAAGATTCGCTTGGCGCGCAGGTGCCCTTTCCCAGCCGCTTGGGCGACCCGTCCGAATACGCCAAAATGGTCGGCGCGATCATCGATAACCCGATGTTGAACGGTGAAACGATCCGCCTTGATGGCGCAATCCGGATGGCGCCGAAATAGAGACTACTTAGGGAGGAAAGCACAATGGCACATGCCTATATCGTAGAAACAGCCCGCACCGCAGGGGGGCGTCGTGGCGGCGCGCTGCGCGACTGGCACCCTGCTAATCTGGGGGCCGAGGTACTGAACGCGCTGGTCGCACGCGCGGGGATCGACGGCGCGGTCATTGATGACGTGATCGTCGGCTGCGTCAGTCAGGGCGGAGAGCAATCCTTTGCCTTCGGGCGCAACTGTGTGCTGGCGTCGACCCTGCCGCAATCTGTGCCTGCGGTGACCATTGACCGGCAATGCGGCAGCTCGCAACAAGCGGTGCAATTCGCGGCGCAGGCGGTGATGTCGGGCACGCAGGATGTGGTTGTCGCCATGGGTGTCGAAAGCATGACGCGGGTGCCGATGGGATCGAACGTGTCGCTTTATGACAAGGCGGGATTGGGCGAGGGACCGTTCAGCGACCGGATCGAAGCACGGTACGGCACCAAGAATTTCAGCCAGTTCATCGGCGCCGAAATGGTCGCGCAAAAGCACGGGTTCAACCGCGAAGCACTGGACGCCTACGCATTGGAGAGCCACCGCCGCGCCGCCGCTGCGCGGGATGGCGGGGCCTTTGACGCAGAGATCATTCCGCTGGCCATCGAGGGCGGGATGCACACCCGCGACGAAGGCATCCGAGATGATGCGACGTTTGACGGGATTTCCTCCGTCAAACTGCTGGATCCGGACGGGATGATCTCTGCTGCGAATGCGTCGCAGATTTGCGACGGTGCGGCGGGGGTGTTGGTCGTGTCCGAGGCGGCGCTGAAGAAATACAACCTGACCCCAAAGGCGCGGATCGTGAATCTGACCGTGACGGCGGGCGACCCTGAGATCATGCTTGAGGAACCTTTGCCTGCCACCGACCGCGCGTTGGAACGGGCAGGTATGAAGATCGACGACATTGATTTGTTCGAGGTCAACGAAGCCTTTGCGCCAATCCCGATGGCATGGGCGAAACACACCGGGGCCGATCCGGCCAAGCTGAATGTGAACGGCGGTGCGATTGCGCTTGGGCATCCGCTGGGCGCATCCGGGGCGCGGCTGATGACGACGCTGGTGCACAGCCTGCATGCGCGCGGCAAGAAATACGGTTTGCAGACTATGTGCGAAGGCGGCGGCATTGCCAACGTCACGATTATCGAGGCGCTATAGTCGCAACCATAAGAAGGAAATGACGGACGTAACGTCCGTCATTTCCAAAGGCCGCACATCCTGACAAGTTGCAGGAAAATAATACGTCCCGGAGGAATAAAATGACGCTACCCGCCCTTTTCGACAATTTGCGTATCCCGCTGATTGGCAGCCCGCTGTTCATTATCTCGAACCCTGATCTGGTGATTGCACAGTGCAAGGCCGGTATCGTGGGCAGCTTTCCTGCGCTGAACGCGCGCGAAGCAGAAGGGGAGCCGATTGAGCTGGACCGCTGGTTGACGCGCATCAAGGAAGAGCTGGACCGTCACAACCAAGCGAACCCCGACAACCCCGCCGCCCCCTATGCGGTGAACCAGATCGTGCATAAATCCAACACGCGGCTTGAGCGGGACGTAGAGATTTGCGTCAAGCACGAGGTGCCGCTGTGGATTACGTCCCTGGGGGCGCAGAACTGGTTGAACGACGCGGCGCATGGTGCGGGTGGTGTGGTCTTGCACGACATCATCAACAACCGCTTTGCCCATAAGGCGATTGAAAAAGGGGCCGATGGTCTGATCGCTGTGGCGGCTGGGGCAGGGGGCCACGCCGGGGCGTTGTCGCCGCTGGCGCTGATTCAGGAAATTCGCGAATGGTTTAACGGGCCGGTATTCTTGTCCGGTGCGATTGCCAAGGGCGACAGCATTCTGGCGGCGCAGGCTATGGGTGCGGATGGCGGCTATGCCGGGTCGGCGTTTATCGCCACGCAAGAAGCGAACGCTGACGACCGTTATAAACAGATGATCGCGGATTCGGGCGCGTCGGATATTGTTTATTCCGATTTGTTCACCGGCGTTTGGGGCAACTATCTGAAGTCCTCTATCGAGGCGCAGGGGATGGACCCGAACAACCTTGAACGGTCCGACCCGTCGAACATGAACTTTGGGGCTGACCGCGAAAAGCCCAAAAGCTGGAAAGAGATTTGGGGGGCCGGGCAGGGGATTGGCGCCGTCAAGGATGTGCGCCCCGCCGCCGAGGTGGTAGAGCGTCTGGCAACAGAATACGCCGCCGCCCGCAAACGTCTGTTCGATCAGACCGCGTGAGTGTAAAACAGGCCGTCCCTTCGGGGGCGGCTTTTTTGATGCGAGGACAGAGATAGCGATGCACGACACACCGCAGACGACATTGCGCCGATTGTTCGACCGGGCCGTCGCGGTGGCGGACCCGATGCAATCGCTGGCCACGCATCTGCCGCCCAAACCGGCGGGCCGCGTCGTGGTGATCGGCGCGGGCAAGGCAAGCGCGCGCATGGCAGAGGCCGTCGAGGCGGCGTGGGGTCCTTGTGACGGTTTGGTGATCACCCGCTATGGATATGCGCGCCCCTGTCAGGGGATCGAGATTGTCGAGGCCGCGCATCCCGTGCCCGATGCAGCCGGACAGGCGGCAACCGCGCGGATGTTAGAGCTGTTGAGCGGCTTGGGGGAGGGGGACTTTGTGCTGGCGCTGATCTCGGGCGGGGCGTCGGCGCTGCTGACCGCGCCCTTGGGGGAGATTACGCTGGCCGAAAAGCAAGCGGTGAACGCGGGGTTGCTGGCCTCTGGTGCGCCGATCACGCAGATGAATGTGGTGCGCAAGCATCTGTCGCAGGTCAAAGGCGGTCAGCTGGCGGCGGCGGCTTATCCGGCGGTGATGCACACATTGATGATCTCGGATGTGCCGGGGGATGATATGGCGATGATCGGGTCCGGCCCGACGGTGGGCGATGCCACCACATCGCAGGACGCGCAGGCGATTTTGACGCAGTGGGGCGTGGCGGTTCCGGCCTCGGTCACGCGGGCCCTGGCTGCGGGGTCACAGGTCGTGCCGCCCGGTGATCCGCGGTTGTCGCGGGTGATGAACCGGATTTATGCGGCCCCCAAGCAATCGCTGGATGCGGCAGAGGCTTTGGCCGAGGCGGAGGGGTATCGCGTGATCCGTCTGGGCAATGATATTGAGGGCGAGGCCCGCGAGGTCGCCCGTGCCCATGCCGCCTTGGCCCTGCAAGAACAGGCGCGTCTGCGTCATGGCGATGCGCCGGTGATAATCCTGTCGGGTGGGGAGCTAACGGTCACACGGCGCGGGGAGGGCGTTGGCGGACCGAATGCGGAATACGCGCTCGCCTTGATGTTGGCATTAGACGGGGCGGCGGGCGTCTGGGGGTTGGCCTGCGATACCGACGGCGTCGACGGCGCGGCCGAGGTCGCAGGGGCCATCATCGGACCCGACAGTTTGGACCGTGCACAGGCGGCAGGAGTTGATGCGAAGGCGGCGCTTGCCGCAAATGACGCGCATGGTTTCTTTGATTGTATTGGCGGTCAGGTCATAACAGGACCGACGCTTACGAACGTCAACGACTTCCGTGCACTGGTTGTATTCCCAGGTTAGAATTCAATTGTGGATTGGATAGCGTTTAAGAATCTGTTCATGATTCTCGCATAATCCTTCGTGCAAGCTACAATTAACATTGGCACCGAAAACGGTGCTACCTATAAGTGAAGAATGCCGTTAACCTTTTCAGCAAGCGGCTTTCAGCGGAATGGGCGCTGTATCCAGTTTTGCGAATTGTGAGAGAGTAGTTTTGTTCAAGCGCTTAGATTTGATTTTGGTCGTCGCCTGCCTTTTCGTGACCTTCGGGATCTACGCAGAAGGCGCGCGCATGAACCGCGCCGCGGCCAAGGCCGAATTTGCTCGCATCACCGAAGATGGCCTGCAGGCGCTAGACCGCCGGATGAATATCTATCTGCAAAGCCTGAACGGTGCTGCAGGGATGATGCAGGCATCCGAGAATATCGAGTATGACGACTTCGAAACCTTCGTTGAAAGTGTCGATATCGAAAATTACCTGCCCGGTATCAACGGGATCGGTTTCATCGAACCTGTCGCAAGGGTGGACGAAGCAGCCTTTGTGTCCCAGATGCGCGCCAATGGGACGTCTGGGTTTAAGGTCCGTCCTGAAACCAACCACGACCTAAAGTATGTGATCAAATACATCGCGCCGGTGCTGCCCAACAAGGAAGCGGTGGGGTTGGATATCAGCTTTGAAAAGGGGCGACGCGAGGCGGCAAATCGGGCGCGTGAAACCAACACACCACAGCTGACACCGCGTATCCTGCTGGTGCAGGACGCGATGAAAGAGCCGGGGTTCTTGTTGCTGCGCCCGCTGTTCTATAGCTCGGGACAGCGCGATGGGGAGTTTCGCGGTTGGGTATATGCGCCCTTTGTTGGCCGGAACCTGCTGCAAGACCTGACGCCGAACCAGAACAACGTTTACGATTTCCACGTATATGACGGCGACACGACCGATCCCGAAGCGCTGATTTATGCCAGTCAGGATCACAATCATACGGCCGGCAAATATGGCACCACCTATACCACCGAATTCTTTGGCCGGACCTGGACGGTGCAGTTTGAAAGCACGCCGCAGTTCGAAGCGCTCTTTCCCGGTGGTACCCCACTTCTGGCGCTGGTCGCAGGGATCGCGTTGACGGCAATGTTGATGATTGTACTGCGTGCCATCCGCCAGCGCGCAAATTCCTTGGCCGAGGTCGCAGAACTGCGCGAACAGCAGATCAGCGCCCGCGAGGAGGAAAACCGGTCGATCATTGAAAACAGTGTCGTGGGCATCTTCATTCTAGATCACCGGCGGCAGGTCCTGTTTGCCAACCATGCTGCGCTTGAAGTTTTCAACGAGGTAGAGGACGGCATGGGCGGGCGTCCGCTGTCTGACTTTGTCACCCCTGCCCAAGGGGTTCCTGGTGACGCCGGCTATAACGCGACGGGCAAGACGCGGGACGGGGCCGAGCTGTATCTTGACGTGCACCACAACGACTGGGTCACGCTGAATGGTGTCAAACGGGTGACGGCCATTGTGCGCGACGTGACTGCCGAAGTGGGGGCCGTGGAAGAACTAGCGGGAATCAAGGAACGCTACGATTATGCGTTGGCCGGATCAGAGATCGGTGTCTTTGAAGTTAATCTCGCGACTGGAAAATCGGTAGTCTCACCGACTTGGCGGAAGATTACCCATGTGGCTCCCGAGGTCGAGGATACTCAAGAAGCCTTCCTGAACCGCATCCACCCCGACGATTTGCCCCGGCTGCTTGAGGCAGATAAAAACTGTATCACCGGCAAGGCAGAAAGATCGCTCACGGAATTTCGGATGCAGTTTGGCGACAGCTGGCGCTGGATGCGGTCCGATGCCGTTGTCGTGGATCGCGCGTCCGATGGTACGGCGAAACGGATGGTCGGCACACAAAGCGACATCACCGCCCTGCGCCACGCCCGAAACGCGCTTGAGGCAAGTGAAAAGCGGTTCCGCACCGTGTTGAATGCTGCCCCCGTCGGCATGGCGACGCTGAACAGCGACGGTCGGTTTACCACCGTGAACAATGCTATGTGCGAGCTTACGGGCTATTCCCAAAAGGAGATGACCGACAGCTTTACCCTCGGACAGGTCATCCCTAAAAAAGACGTAAAGATGATGCGGGATATCGTCACCCAGTTTACCCAAAGCGGGTCGAACGAAGTGTATCGGGGCGAACATCCTATCCTGCACAAAGACGGTGGCGAACGATGGGGATTGTTCAACATCACCTGGACCTATGACAAGAATGAAGACGCTTTTGTCTTTATCGCGCAAGTTAACGACATCACCGATCAAAAGAAGATCGACGAAATCAAGAATGAATTTGTCTCAACCGTTAGCCATGAATTACGCACGCCATTGACGTCGATCAAAGGCGCGCTTGGGCTGATTGAGATGTCGGCGCGGGACGCTTTGCCTGCATCCGCCCTGCGTCTGATCGAGATCGCGCGGAATAATGCGGACCGTCTGACCACCATCGTGAACGACATTCTGGACCTCGAAAAAATCTCGTCGGGCAAGATCGATTTCGACCTCGACCATATGAGCCTGAACGAGGTCATCGATTCCGCCGTCCACGAGATGATGCCTTTCGCAGTAACGCACGGGACCAGCCTTCAGATTGATGTGCCCGAGACGCCGATCCATGTAACGGCGGATTGGTCGCGCATGATGCAGGTTCTGGCAAACCTGATTTCCAATGCCTGCAAATATTCAAACGAAGGCACAGCTGTTACGATCAAGGCGGAACCGATTGGCGAAATGGCGATCGTCTATGTGCAGAATTTCGGCCCCGGCGTGCCTGAAAATTTCAAGAACCGCATCTTCCAGGCGTTTTCGCAGGCCGATGGATCAGACACACGCGCAAAGGGCGGGACCGGCCTTGGGCTGAACATCACGCGGCAGATCGTGTGGCGGCAGGGCGGGAATATCGGGTTCGAAAGCAAGCCGAGCGGGACGACTATCTTTTGGTTTACGTGCCCGTTAAGCAGTGGTCCTGCTGACGTGCAGGGGCCTGTCCAGCCGCCGCAGCTCGAGGTCGTTGCTGATACGGAGCGCAACCTAAAGGTGTTGCATCTTGAGGATGATGAAGAGTTTGCAGAGGTGCTTCGCGAGGGGTTAAAGCCCTTTGCCGACGTCCAGAACGTCACTCGTTTGAACGAGGTTCCTGCCGCGCTGAATACGGGACCGTTGGACGTTATCGTTCTGGATTGGACGGTGCCGGATGGTGATGCAAGTGCCGTTCTGGACGACATAGCAAGGTTTCAACCCCAAGCGCGGGTGGTTGGACTGACATCGGATGCCGCACGCGACAAGGATAGCCGAGTGGGCACGCATCTGGTGAAATCGCAAACTGAGCTATCGCATATTATCAACAGCATTGTCGGGTCGACATAAAGCCTGCACTGATCTATCTCAGGTTGTGTATAATTTATTTTAAGTCGCCTTAAAAATGACTAGATGCTTTTGTCTATAGGGGCGCAAGGGATAAGAGGGTGCTGAAGCTGGGATGGTGCCTTCTTTTTGTAGATAAGGACGTCCTATGTCTTGGAACGAAAAAAAGAGCCGCATCGCGACTGGTTTCGTCGTAGGGTCGGCTTTGGCCGGAGGGTGGTACACCTCAAGCGCGGCGCTCTTGTCGGGTGGGGCTGCCCAGACTGTTCCCATTGTTGGCGCGATTGCACTTGCCGGCCTTGTTCCCCTGATTGCAATGAATTTTCGATCGACGCCGGCGCGGTCCACGATAGATGACAGCCTTGAGCAACAGCTCAGCGTCCTGAAGAAGCACACGATGGTGAATGTCGTCGACATCGATAACCGGCTGGTAGAGGTGAACGACCTGCTGCTTCAGGCGACAGGGTATACGCGCGACGAACTGATCGGCCAACCGGTCAAGATGCTGTATGCCGCCGACAACCACATCACGACAGCCGAAATTCGAGATTTTCTAAGGCAGGGCAAGGGCTGGCAAGGCCAGACCACATTGCGTCATCGTGATGGCTCTAGCTGTGTGACCCAAACGACCGTAACGCCGCTGCGGGACGCCGATGGCAATTGGATAGGGTCGATCTCGGCGCGCACGGATATTACGGCAACCACAAAATTGATCGCCCGACGCGACACGGCCATGACATTGCACGAGTTGCGCGATGACATCTGGATTGTGTCTGAACAGGATCTTGAACTGCGGTATATGAACCTCGCGGCAAAGGCGCGGTTCGGCTGGGCAAAACGCCCTGACGATGGGCTGACTGTACGCGATATGTCGCGGGACAACGGGTGCGAAGACGTGCTTGAGGCGTGTTTGCGGATAGTGGACACAGGCGAGACGTTCACCACTTTTAGCGCACAGATCGGGTCTAAGAAATTCGACGGGTCGATCAAATGGTTGAACAAGGGGACCGCCGATGGTCGCTTGCTGATCATGTTGCACGACATCACCGAACGTCTTGAACAAGACCAGCTTCAGGCGGATTTCATTTCGATGGTCAGCCACGAGCTGCGGTCGCCGCTGACCTCTATCAAAGGCTCCATGGGGTTGTTGTTGTCCAAGGCCGCGGGGGAGCTGCCGCCCAAGGCCGAAGGGCTGCTGGAAATTGCGCATCGCAATGCCGACCGTCTGGTGCTGATTATCAATGATATTCTGGACATCGAGAAGATATCGTCGGGACGTCTGGATTTCGAGATGGAAACCGCAGACCTGTCAGAGTTGATCGCGGAATCTTTGCGGGCCAACGCGATGGCGCATCAGCGGTTTGGTCTTCAAATCAAATGCCGCGGTGTTGATACTTCGACGTTTATAGAAACTGACGCCAACCGTATCATTCAAGTTTTAACCAACCTTATGTCGAATGCCGCGAAGTTTTCCAAACCCGGCGGTGTGGTCGAAATTTCTGTTACCAAGAACGAAGAAGTCGTTAGTGTATCCGTGCGCGACGAAGGTATGGGCATTGCCACAGAAGACCAACACAAGATTTTCCAGCGTTTTGCAGATATGGCAAACTCGGATCGTGCGAGCAAAGGCGGTACCGGTTTGGGACTGAGTATCTGTAAAGCAATTGTTGAAGGTTTGGGTGGGACGATCAATTTTGTGAGTGAAGAAGGGCGGGGGACAACTTTCACCTTCACTTTACCCGTCAAAACGCGGCATTCTGAGCCGGACAAAGATTTTGAAAGACTAGAAAATGTTGGATAAGTGTACCGTATGATCAAATTGCTTCACGTAGAAGACGATGCCGATATCCGCGAAATCGCCAAGATGTCTCTCGAGCTTTCGGGCGATTTCGTGGTTGAACAGTGTGATTGCGGCGAACAAGCGCTTGAAAAGACGCTCGATTATATCCCCGATGTATTTCTGTTGGACATGATGATGCCGGGCATGACGGGCCGCCAAACGCTAGAAAAGCTGCGCGAGAATCCGAACTTTGCAAATGTACCTGCAATTTTCATGACCGCGCGGGCACAGCCCAACGAATTGGAAGAGCTGCGTGGCATTGGCGCGACAGAGGTGATCAGCAAACCATTTGATCCCATGTCGCTGGCAGACCAGATCAAAGCCGCCATCGCGTGAAGCCTACCAAATTTTAGAATACAGAAACCGCAGTGGCGTACACTGCGGTTTTTTACTTTTGTGTCATATCCGTAGTTTCTGATGTTTAGGGTGCCGAGCGGGTGATCTGAACGCTTTGCGGTGTGAACTCACGCTGAAGTGCGGTTCTTGATATCTCGTTTTACTCCAACCGGTTCTGTATTTCCATCAGGTTGCTTTCAAAGACCTCAGCGGCCTTAAGATGTTTCCTGGCGGAGAACTCGGTGCCTCGGTCGAAGGTGATCGACTGGCGCGCGTCGGCGGGCAGGGGAGCCAACCCGTTGATCAGGGACTCCTTGATCGGCTTGGATTGGCGATCTTCATTACGCATCTATCCGCTGGATTCTCAAGGGTCGTTGCGACGGTTACCGCTATCTTAGTTTCATGAGTTCTTCCCTGAATGCTTCCGTTGGTGT